>Ga0100403_1003892_pt1 | contig 10872 bp, 6 predicted proteins | sample CryGeymet201501t_FD_83663 | JGI IMG/M metagenome (GOLD analysis project Ga0100403, IMG submission 83663) | Groundwater microbial communities from Crystal Geyser aquifers in Utah, USA - Crystal Geyser metaG 2015-01t | ecosystem: Environmental > Aquatic > Deep subsurface > Groundwater | place: USA...
TATTTGGGCGGGCTCCTCCCTCCGTCCACAACGGAGCTCTCAAGACATCTATCCAGTCGAAAGGAGGTCGAAGACATTTTTCTGAGCTATGACGTGCCGATTACGACCCTACGAGCAGGACTTGTCATCGGTGAGGGCGGATCTTCATTCAGAATCCTCGAGAAACTTGTCAAAAGACTCCCAGTTATGCTTTGTCCAAAGTGGGCCCGAACCCAAATGCAACCGATCGATATCGACGACATCGTCAGGTCTTTAGAACACACCCTCCTCCAACCCATAGATCGAAATCAACGATTCGATGTGGGAACGATGGAGGCGACCTCTTATGAATTTATGCTAAAGCTCGCCGCAAAAATTTTGCAGCGACCGACGCTTTTCTTTTCTTTCCCCCTCTTCTCGCCAGGCCTATCCCGCCTCTGGATTCGGCTCATCACTGGGGCGCCAAAAGACCTCGTCTACCCTCTCGTCGAATCTCTAAAGCACCAAATGACGGTGGAAGAGGAATTTAGACTCCACCTTCCCGGCCCTCCCCTGTTGACCCTTGAAGAGTCTTTAAGGAAGGCTTTTGATAAAGAGCCTTTAAAGGATCAAAAGGTCATCAAACCAAAATCTAAAATGATGAGAGGTCCTTCTCAGAAAGCGGAAAGCTCCAAGGTGGTTCGATCCGTTCAAAGATTCACCCTTCCTCAAGGTTGGAGCATTCAGAAAGTTGCTGAGGCCTATATGAGTTGGCTTGATCACACTTTTTCATTTTTCCTAGTGGTTCTTCGAGAGAAAGATTTTGCTCATTTTACCCTTTTTGGAAAGATAAAAATGCTCTCACTCAAATTCAGTGAAGATCGAACATTTTCGGATCGCGTACTCTTTTATGTGGTTGGCGGCCTTTTGGTCAAACCCAGCGAGGTTCATCGGGCTCGCTTTGAGCTCAGGAAATCAAGGGACAACAGATACGTGATCGCAGCCATCCACGATTATTCTCCGAGACTTCCGTGGTTCATCTATAAGTACACTCAAGCGATCGCTCACCTTATCGTGATGAAGGCCTTTGGAGCTTGGCTCAAAAAACAAAAAATCTGAATTCTATAAAAGAACTTCGTCGTCAAACTCATCAATAGCCATCTTGACTCTCATTGAGTTTTTAAAAGTCGCAATATGAAACATCGCATCCCCCTTATTGACCAAAGGGATGCGGCTCAATCCGATGATAATACCGCCCTCCTCAGCTCTGACCACATAAGGATCACACCCAAAGAGATCTGTAATAACTCCGAGCCTCTCCCCATCTTTAACCCTATCACCAAGTTTTTTAATCGCCCGAAAAGATCCGCCATGGGTGGCCCTTGCCCAGTAGCTTTGCTTGGGAACATAGACTTTCTTGGGCCCCCCTTTGGGAATTTTCTCTGAGGCTGGAAGCATGCCGATCTTCCTCATCACAGAAAGACAGCCTCGAACACCGATGCGAATGACATCTTCCTCAAAGCGCAAAGCCTCTCCCCCCTCAAAGAGAAGAACTTTGACTCTCTTCTTTCGAGCGGCCTCCCTCAGGGAGCCATCTCTCAATTTGGAATGAAGAACCACAGGAACTCCAAAACATCTAGCCAAAACTTCAGTTTCAGCATCATCCAGGCAGGCTCGTATTTGCGGGAGATTTGAGCGATGAATGGCCCCCGTGTGAAGATCAATGCCATGGGTGCACTTGCTCACAATTTCTTTCATAAAGACCGCGGCCAAACGGGAGGCCATGGAACCGGCCACTGAGCCGGGAAAACTTCGATTCAAATCTCTTCGGTCGGGAAGATACCTCGATTTGTTATTAAATCCGAAAACATTGACCACGGGAACGACAATCAAGGTTCCGCGCACTCGCGCCAAATCCACCCTCTTCAGTAATCTTTTTGCGATCTCAACCCCGTTGATCTCATCTCCATGAATCGCAGCACTCACAAAAAGGGTGGGACCAGGCTCGTTACCACGAATCACTTCTACAGGAATGGTGAGCTTCGTGTAATCATACATGGAGGCCACATCGATATAGATTTGCTTTCTTTCTCCTGGCAAAACCTTTTCACTTCCAAATTTCAAGACAAGCGCTTCCCATTCTTGTGAGAGGGTGGTTTCAAATGACAACTCTAAAAAGGCCTCTCAACCAAATCGCGAAGAGAGTTTAGTCCTAAATTTTCAAAGTCACCTTGCAAGCATTATAACTTGTCTCAAAATGAATCACTAACTTTTTATCAGTCTAAAGAGGTTCGACAGCTCGAAAGCGGCTCTTCGCAGTCAAACACACTTTCATTTGGCCCCAAGTTTGCTCCTCTAACTTCCGATAAGTGAATCGAGTATCTTTTGGGAATGAGGGGCAGAAATGAAAATCTTTAAGTCTTTGGGACTGATCTCCTTCACAGTGCTTGCAATCGCTCTTTTTCAAAACTGCTCTGGCTACATTGGAGAGACCTTAAACAATGGTGAGGGCGTGATCCAACAAGCAAGTTCGAGCAGCGCCTGCGTTGGTCCGAGTTGTGAGACGGAGACCTCACCATGCCTTGAGGGCGCCAACTGCGAAGCTCTCCCGCAACCTCAACCCACACCAGATCCAGTTTGTGAAGGCACCGACTGTCGCTCTGCCTGCGAAGGGGCGGAGTGCGCTCCGACTTGCACCTTTGATGGCGCGGTCATCCCCTATGGCGGAACGGTCTTTGGCTATCGCCAAGGTCAGGTTCCTTATGGACAGTCTTGTGAAGCTGAGATGAGAGTTTGCGGATTTTCTGGGCTGAGCGGGAGTGCTCCCTATGCCAGCTGCTCTGTTCAAGAGGCAAGTCCTTGCCTGGTCGCCGGATTGACAATTCCTCATGGCGGTTCTCGAACCATGTACACTTCCAGCTCCGTTCCCTATGGCTCCTCCTGCAGCTCCTCCCAAACTTCTGTCAGCTGCAATAACGGAGTTCCGTCAAAGACCTCTGTATCAGCCAGCTGCTCGGTCTCTGGTCCATCAGAGAGGTGGGTGAGTCGCTCGGGGTCCGAAACCCACGGGCAAACCTGCAGCCGTGTTGGAATGGTGCCCGCCACAAATCGCTTAGGCTATGGAATTTGCGCTTCCGGAGAAGCGAGGCCCACTCAAGGCATCGATTTCGACAAAATCAGCTATCCAGCCATTTGGGGTGGTGTTTCCCAGGGTGGAACCATTATTACGGGAACCAGTCCCTACTTGTACTGCTATCGAAACGGACAAAAGATGGACAATGATCCCTCTGATCTTCTCGTGGCCTATCTTTGCATGTAAAATTGAGAAAAAAGAAAAACTTAGAAAGTTCTTAGTACACTTGCGGAGGCTGTAGAATGAAAGGCCACCAAATTAAAATCCACTTTTGATCCTAAAACCACCCGATCAAAATCCCCATTAATAAGCTTTCCATACCAAGAAAGACCCAACCACCAGGAGCCATAAAAATTTCGATGGGCCTGAAGAGATCCCTGGGCTCCAAAATTAGACTCCCAATCTCCAAAGGACATTAAATAGCTTAAGCTCTCACTCAAGCGCCACTTTGAGCCTAAAAATTGATTCAATTCAATTCCAATGTGACCACCCGTGTACTCTAGCTTTTCGACTCGGACTTCGACGGCATTTCTCAGTAGAAATGGAATCGTTCCGGCAAGCACTCCCGCTCGCAATAAGGTGTAGTTTGAAAGCCCGCTGGCTAAATGAATCCTCAAAGACCGAATCTCATACACCCCGCCAATTCCACCTTGATTCCATCGAAAGACTTCCTTTTTTCCGTTGCCGATATCTTTAATGAATTGACCTTCGATGCTAGAGGCTTCCAGCTCCACACCAAAAGAAGCTGAGACTCCCATTCTGGACTGGAAGTTGAAATCTAAAAAATTAACGCTCTTATAATTGGTGCTTCCTTCATCAGGAAAGGCTCGCTCATTAAAATCAAAATAGCTCACCCCAGATTGGAGCCTTACCCCTCCCCACCTTTTCAAATGCTCCAAGGAATGTAAATCTTCTTCCCCCATCGAAGCGACGGGAGAAGGGATCTCTTGAGAAGGAGCACTGGCCTCATCATCCCATGGACCCGGCCCCCAAGAGTTCTTCTCTTGATCTGATTGATCCTTAATGACGGGCTCAACCGATTCTTGAGTGTTAGAGTTCGAGCCCCGAGAGAAGACCTCTTGGCCATTCAAGACCACTCGGTCTTTGGAACATTCCAGCGAGACGGATAAAAACTGATCGAGCTCATCAGAAGGATTTTGCGGACTAACAAAATCCAGCTGCTGACCAGGAACAATCTTATTTGGGTCATCCAGCTGCAGTTGATTTTGAAGGCAGAACACTCCGAATTTCACCCCAAAATATTTCCTTGCGATCAAACGAAGAGTTTCCCCGGGTTGCACTGTGTGCTGCTTTTCTTCCCACTGCTTTAAAAATTGCGTCTGAGCCAAAGCCTGAAAAGACATACAGAAAGCCAATATGAACAAGTATTTTTTCATCTCTGTTCCCACTTCATTAAAAAAATAAAAAAGGGAGCCCGCAAGCTCCCTCTTAAAATTCAAAATTTTATAAGAATAAACTAAACGCCAGCGTCATTTCCGAAGTCAGAACCACGTCCCAATCCACCAATTGGACCTGCACCTTGGGCGAGCGGAGCGGTCTGTGTCGTCGCTTCGTTCTGTGCTCCAGTGTTGATTGCGTTTGGATTTTGTTGAGCAGGACGTTCTTCCTTCTCGACGAATCCAACATGTGGCAAACACCATACGATCAGTTGTGCGCGAGACTTCACGTTCATCTTTTTGTAGATGTTCGTGAGGTGAAATTTCACTGTCTTCTCGGTAACGAAAAGTTGATTGGCAACTTCTTTGTTAGATAAGCCTTTAGTCACAAGCTCTGCAACTTCTGCTTCTCGATTTGACAACCCTCTTTGAATTAATACGTCTCTGAGCATCCTTGCTCCCTCCCCTTAAGTTTGTTTAGGCATCAACGACTCTTTCTTGACTCGTCCATGGTCCCACCGACCACCTGTATAAAAGTCTACAGAAATTTGAGGCAACCGCAAGGGGGTTTTTTAAGGAACTGGACTGAACTCCAAAAATATATTTTTATTAACCGAAATCTAAAAATAACTTTTATGTTACAAATCGTGCTCTCAAGCGACTTAAAACACTCTCAACTGCTTCCTCTTTGAGCAAAACGGAAAATGTGTCTTCGACCTGAGATCCCCAAGTGTGTGCCCGGACCCAGACAATGGACAAGCCTTCTTCAAACAAAGCTTGGGCCGCAGAAAGCAGTAAGCCTTTTTGATTGAGTCCACGAAAACTAATAATGGTCTCCTCCCCACTTTGGGAAACCAAATCGATATTTTCAAAGGTGACCTTGGGCGGTTTCTCCAAAAGGTCCGGACTTTGGTTTTTAAGCCTTTTAAGAATTTGGTCCTTCGACTTCCGGCCTCTTAAGCAAAACCAATCATAAACGCCCACCTCTTTGTCCGTCATGACAACACAAGCTTGAATGTGATTTCCAAGATGGTAAAGCCGTTGGACAAACTCCACAAAAAGTCCAGAAGCATCTTCTTTACGATGAAACCTCACCCAGACAGAGCCTTTTGAGTCCGTGACCACGGCCGGATTTAAGTCTCCCTTGGAGGACTTGGCTTTCTTTAAATCTTGTAGAAGACGCACCGGTCGAATCTGTTCGATCAAATAGGGATCTATTTTTTCCAAGAGCTCCAAATCAAAGTTCTTTTTTTGGGCCATCTCCACAAAACGACCAAATTCTCCTGCCACACTCGAAGTGAGGTTCTCAAAAAGTTCATAGAGAGTTTGCGCCTTCCAAGTCGTCCAGGCTTCTGGATTCGTGGCAAGGATATCAATGGCCGTAAAAACAAAAAGGAGAGGAATCCGCTTACCCTGAAGTCCTCGATCAAAAAGCGACTTCCAGGTTTTGGAGCTCGATGGATTCATTCGAAAGGCCGCTGTCGACAAAATCAAATGGTTTTCCACAATCCAAGCCACTTGAGTGATTACATTTTTAGGAACCTTCAAATCGCCGAGCACCTCTTCTACCATCTCTTTGCCCATAAGTGAGTGATCTTTTTTGTTCCCCTTACCTAGGTCATGAAAGAGAGCGGCGTAATTGAGAATCTGCCAGTCCTCTTCAGTGAGAGTCTTTACAACTCGTGAGAGCGCACCCACTCGATGTGGACTCTTCCGAATACGGGAAAGCTCGCGGAGGGCTTGAATCAAATGAGCATCCACAGTGAATCGATGATAGTGATCATGCTGCACCAACCCCTTCACTCGACCAAATCCGGGCAGATGAACTTCTAAAAGGCCGGATCGAAAAAGATTGAGCCAGAAAAGTTCACTGCGGGGCTCAGACATCAGCGTTTTTAAAAAAGTCTTAACAGGAAACTTCTTCGCGGGAAGACCGTCTTCTCCTCTAAATTTAATCTGGAAATTTAAAAGCCACGACTCCGGCTCAGAGAAGGAATCAAAAAGGTCTTTCCAGGTTGACATTTTATCCAGCAACTCTCTTCGGCGATCTTTTCTTGTCTTTCTGCTGAGACTGGTCAGCCCATCAGCAAGAAAACTCGCCTCGTTCAATGAGGCTTGAATCTTTGACGTGAATTTCCGTAAGTCCTTAAAACCTAAAACCTCTGCCATGATTGGCTGAACTTGGGCCGAGAGAGTGTCGCCCACCCCAAGCATATGAGCCACTTGGCGCAAGTTTAAAAGAAACTGCTTATAATTTTTTAGACCGTGGATGCTTTCTGGGAACTCTAAAAAAATCTCTAGTTTAAAAAAACCTAAATAAGACAAAATCTGCTCAATGTCTCTCAAGCCCCCTGGACCAAATTTAATGTTGGGCTGAAGATAATTTGCGACAGAGTCATAACGCTCTCTTCGACCCTTTTTCTCTAAACGGATTCCTTTGAGAATCTCTCTCGCCCAGAAGGTGTTTCTTTGAAAGATCTGATCTCTTTGAACTTGCACCTGGGCTTGATCCTCTAGAAACAAAGCTCTCGCTTGGGTCAATGCCAAGACATCAAAGGGATTAACCCCCAAAGTCCAATCTTCGAGATTTTCTGGATATCTTAATCTCACCTTCAAACCGGCCTCTTGAGCCGACCTGGAAAAAACTCGAACACTCTCCTCTGGACCAAAACACAAAAGGTCGATGTCCGATTGCAAACAAAACTCTTGTCTGGCGAGGCTCCCTAGAGCCACAGGATGAGACTCCCTGAACCCATCAAAAGAATTGAGCTTCTTAAGCAGCTCTTCTTCAAGTTTGGCTTCAACTTGCGAGAAGGCGTCTTTTTGCTTCCAAAAATCTTTAGAAAGCGAATCCAATTTTAGTTTTTCAAAATCTTGAAGCGCTAAGAAAGATTTCTTTGCCACTCGTTCACCTTCATCAGCACTTCTATGGGAGTCATTTCACTTAAGGCCATTTTTTGAAGCTCCTCAATGACGGGATGATCTTTTAAGGTGGATGCCTCCTCATGAACCTCTCGTTCAGAAATGGCTGCTCTGGAAAAGAGATCCAGTTGAAGAGCCCTCTCAGAAGCCGAACGCCTCTCCTCAAGATCTTTTAAAATCTCTTTCGCTCTCTCCGTTACGGAAGTTGGAATCCCCGCCAGCCGAGCCACTTGAATTCCATAAGACTGATTCGCAGGTCCTGGCCTTAAGGAATGTTGAAATCTCAACTGTCCAGCGCTCTCCTTTGCACTCATATGAAAGTTCAAAACTTGTGGGTAGAGGTCTTCGAGCTCCGTCAGCTCATGATAGTGGGTCGAAAACAGAGTGAAGCCTCTTCTACAGCTCACCAAATGCTCGATAATTGCTTGAGCCAAACTCAAACCATCATAGGTGCTCGTCCCTCTGCCGATTTCGTCCATCAGGATAAGGGTTTTTTGATCGAAAGAATTGAGAATTTCCGCCGCTTCCGTCATCTCCACCATAAAAGTAGAAAGTCCTTCTACGAGAAAATCAGAGGCCCCAACCCGAGAGTAGAGTTTTTGAAAAAGGGGCAGCTCCGCCTTCTCGCAAGGAACAAAACTTCCCATTTGAGCCAAGATGACATTTAAGGCCACCTGCCTCATGACCGTAGACTTTCCAGCCATATTCGGCCCAGTAATCAAAATGACTTCGCCATTTTTTATTTGAACCGAATTGGGAACAAAGCTTTTAACTTCTTGCTCAAGAGAGGGGTGACGACACATCTTTAAATCCAAACATGGATCCTCGGTAAATTCTGGTCGAACATACTTTCTCTCTATGGCAAGCCAGGCCAGAGAGGAGAGAACATCCAACTCTGCCCATTTTCTTGCTGCCAAAGAGATCTCCATGGAGTGATCCAAAATCTGTTTTCGAAAAGACTCGAAAATCTCAAGCTCAAGCTGGGATCTCTTGGTGCGAGCAGAGAGGACTTTCTCTTCAAGAGCATTTAGCTCTTCCGTTGTGAACCTTTCTGCATTCGTCAGAGTCTGTTTTCTCATATAATGAGAGGGAGCTTTCTCTGAATGCACCTTAGTCAGTTCGATGTAGTAACCAAAAACATTGTTGTAGCGAACCTTAAGGGAGGACACTCCGAGGGCTTCTTTCTCTCTCGCCTCCAAGTCCGAAACCAACTTCTGGGCGTTGGTTGAAAGGTCAATCAGCTCATCTAAATTGGCATCCACCCCGCGCTCAACAAACCCGCCTTCTTTTGTCGACAAAGGAGGCTCGCTAACAAAAGTCTTTTCAATTTGATTTTTGAGGCTAAAAAGACTCGCCCCTGGAGCCGAGCTCAAATCCTGATCAAAAACCAAATCATTGACCTTAAACCCGGTGTCTAAGATTTCTGCGAAACTCAATAAATCTCTGGGCGAACACACACTGGAAGAGACTCGTCCCAGTCTTCTCTCCAAATCCCCCATAGACGAAAACAGGGAGCGAAGTACTTTCAGCCTTCTCGAATCCCTCGTCCACTTCTCAACTTCATTGAGCCTTAATTGAATTGCGTTTTTGTCCGCCAAAGGAAACCTGAGCCAATCTTTCAGAAGCCGAGCCCCCGCACTGGTTTTCGTTCGATTGATTGCTTCAAACAAACTGCCTCGAGACTCCCCTCGGTAATTCTCAAAGAGCTCTAAATGAGAGAGAACCTTTGGAGACAGATGAAGTCCTTGATGAAAATTTCTTTTTATAAAGCTGGGCCACCGATACTCAAGAGGCCCGTGATTGAGCGATTCCAAATAGAGTCTTAATTTTTCGCTCGGAGCGCCCGGTTCTTCAAAAATTGAAAAGAGCCAATCTCTAGAACCTAATTTTTCTCTCTCCACCTTTTGAGCTAAAGTCAAAATGAGCTCTGACGGCTTGAGCAGACTCAAGAGCTGCTCCCTTTCGGAGACCTCAGAGAAGTTGAAGTCAAAGGCCTCTAAGGTGCTTGAATCAAAAAAAGCCACACTGTTTTCATCGTAGGTGCAAAGGTAATTTGCATTCACAAGATCGAGAGTCTCTGGATCGTAAACCATCCCGGGGGTCAGAACCTTTGTCACCGCCCGCTTGACCAGGCCCTTCGCCAAACTCGGATCTTCAACCTGATCACAAATGGCCACCTTGTGACCACTGGCAAGAAGCTTTGCAATCGGGCCTGCGATGCTGTGATGAGGGACCCCACACATCTTTGTGTCATCCCCACCCTTTTTGTTTCTTTGAGTGAGCGCGATATTTAAGATTGGAGCCGCAACAACGGCGTCTTGATGAAACATTTCAAAAAAGTCGCCCATTCGAAAAAGTAAAACCTTATCTTCGTGGTCTTTTTTGATGCCCCAAAATTGCTTCATCAGCGGGGTCATCGATTGAATTTGTTCTTCTGTTGGAATCCCCATTTGGGCTGACGCTAGTCTGGCCCCTCAGCTCGGTCAAGCTCTGCCAGTAGGAGTTGATAGATGCCCTCAAAGCCCCCATTGCTCATCACTAAAATCACGTCTCCAGGCCGTCTAAATTGCTTGATTTCGGAGACGAGCTCCTTCGCGCTGCCTCCAAGATGAGCTTCAACTCCCCGGGCCTTTAAATGGCTCACCACCTCTTTTGAGGAGAACAACTCCGCCTCTGGAGCTTTGGAGCTTCCATAGGGCTCGGCTAAAAACAAGGCATCGGCCTGAGCAAAGGCCTCCTCAAAGTCCTTCTGAAAGATCTTTCTCCTGGAGGTGGCGGAGCGAGGCTCGAACACCGCAAGAACCCGCCGTCCCAGATACTTCTCCCTCATGGCCTCTATGGTGAGCCGAACCGCAGTGGGATGATGGGCAAAGTCCTCTACAAGAGCCGCCTCTGCACTTTCAAACAGCACCTCCTGCCTTCTTTTCACTCCCGTGAAGCTGGCCATTTGAGAAAGCACCTTCCCTTGATCCCACCCGAGCGCATGAGCCATGGCAAAGACCGCCAAAGCGTTCATTGTGTTGTGGGGGCCAAAAAGCTTTAGAGCCAAATCTCCAACGTTGCGAAGATCTCCCCCTTCATTTCGAAACACTCGAAATTGGTTTCGCCCAAAAACATTCTCTCGGTCGCTCATCACATAGTCCCCGTGACTCAATCCATAAGAGAGCTTGCGAGCCTTACAAAACGGCAAAAGAGATTTTATATTTTCATCTTCGGCATTGTAGATCAAAAGACCATCCTCTGGGATGAGTTCGAGCAAAGTCTTAAACGCACCCTTTACATGATCTAAATCTTTGTAAATATCCGCATGATCAAATTCGATAGAAGTCAGAATCACAAATTTCGGCTTGTAGTGAACAAACTTTGGCACCTTGTCGAAAAATGCCGTGTCGTACTCATCCCCTTCGATCACAAAACAGTCTTTTGAAGGAGGGCGAAAAGAGCTCTTAAAATTCAAGGGCA
>Ga0100403_1003895_pt1 | contig 10870 bp, 9 predicted proteins | sample CryGeymet201501t_FD_83663 | JGI IMG/M metagenome (GOLD analysis project Ga0100403, IMG submission 83663) | Groundwater microbial communities from Crystal Geyser aquifers in Utah, USA - Crystal Geyser metaG 2015-01t | ecosystem: Environmental > Aquatic > Deep subsurface > Groundwater | place: USA...
ATGATTTACATCGATCTTCGTATGTTTTGAGATCCCAGCCAAGCATGGTTTCACCCCGCTGACCAAGTCTGTTTACGTCGAGAATGCCAACTAAATTGTTTAGTTTATATTTTGAAGCAACTTGCATTGCCTCATATATTTGACCTTCTGAAAATTCCGAGTCTCCCATGAGAACGTAGACCATAGGAGTACGAGTTAGATTCCGTCCTCGCTTCATCCTCCCGTCAGTGCTCTCTTCGTTGCGCGCTGTCGGGACCCCTCCAGCTCGTCCACCTAACTCGATTATTGTTTGCATTCGTAATTTTATCCCCAGCGCCATTCCTATTCCCACCGAAAGTCCTTGTCCGAGAGATCCTGTCGCGACATCTACCCAAGGCAGATCAGTTGTCGGATGACCTTCAAATCGCGATGTGAATTTTCGCAGCGTCAAAAGTTCGTCATACTCAACTACGCCTGCGGCGCGATAAAGAGCGTAGAGGAGGGGAGCGGCATGACCTTTTGATAAAATGAAACGGTCGTTAAAAATATAATTTGGGTCGTCAAAATCATATTTGAAGTGACCATCAAACCAAAGTGCGGTCATAAGCTCGACTGCTGAGAGCGAGCTTGTCGGATGTCCTGAACCTGCGGCTGTGGTCATTTGGAGGATGTCGTGGCGAACGAGGTTTGTGAGTGCTTTGAGATCAGTTTTCATATGAAATTAGTATAGCATATGGAAAGAAATTTGAAATAATAACATCCTGCAAGACGTATGCTTTTCGAGACCTTCAGAGTAGTCTGAAAAATAGGGACTGTCCCGAATCGGGACAGTCCCTAAATGTGATAATTTCAGAGCTGAGTTCGGGAACGTCTTTATTAATTAAAATATTATAGTTACGTGATATACTATGAGCCATTAAGAAGTTTAAAAAATAATTATTAATGAAGCTACGACAAACTCCGCCGATATTTTTAGATCAGAGATTTGCACATACTCCTGATGACTTATTACCAGGCATGGCGGTATTGAGGCCTGAACAAGGCAGAACTGTGACTCAAAGATCTCACACTATTGAGCGTGAGGGGATTCCAACGGTTACTTCGTGGGGGATTGATCATATGGCTGGATATCCACCGTTGTCATTTTTAAAAAGAGAGGTTAAATTACTGACGCAAAACTTAGCGGTCACAATATCTAAATATAATGATGCATTAATTGTAAGATATTCTTTGAACTACGTTGACTTTGGGACTAGTGTTAGCCTAGTAGATGCATTTTACGAAAATAGGACATTAGGGTTAGTCAAAACAAAGGAAAGAGTCATTGATCCCGCAATAATGACTAATGGTTTTTTCAATAGTTTTACTCTAGGCGGATTGGATTTTTCATACAAAAATAATGGATTTACAGCGGTGTTTAAAAATGCACCTAGCATTGAGGGCTATTCTCTAACCGCTCCGAGTGAAATCAGTGATGGTAAATGGTTGGAAATGCACCAAATTCTAAGCGTAGAAGAGCCATGGAGGTACTGGGCAGTAGACAGCATTCCTGAATACCTCGGCTTTTTTAGTACTTCAGAATAACCTATAAAAAAAGGACTATCCCGATTCGGGACTATCCCGAAACGGGACTATCCCTAAATCAGAGGTAAAATGTGAAGTAATCTGATACCCTATTTCCTTATGGAAAATGTCCAAGAAAGAGCTCGAAATATTCATCCTGCTGAAATAGTAGAGAGATTGCTTCAAAAATCTATACCGATGGATATCCCAGGAAATATGACGACCATGGATTATGGAGATTTTGTGATTGTCGATGAGGGAGGACATATGACCTTGCATGCAGTTTTAACACAGCCCGCTGAGGATGTAGCAGATCTTTTATGTCTTGCGAGTACGCATGAAGCAGAAAATGAAACTGTCTATCCAGGAAGTAGTTGTAGATTGATCAAGCGAGATGGATTATTTTATTACCAAAAATCTGATGGAAGTTTTGTAATTCTCCCAAAAACCGAAGATGCGACATATGTCAGATTGCCTGACGATCGGTTTGGAGCGATTCGTGAAGAGTCAGATGTTCTATATGAGGAAAAAATGCGACATATGAGAAGTATCGGAGCATTGTCGATAATTAGTTCTTCGATGTTGCTTGCCGGTACGTCAGTGTTAAATCATATAATGCGGCTCAAATCAGGACCAGAGACGGCAGTATTTGTCGCGGGACTGTCAGCGATAGTTGCCGCTCGATTATTCGCTAAGCTTGACAAAGAATCTTCTGAGCATGAAAGAGCGCTTTCTAAAAGGTTCCAAGAAGAATATGAAAGATTCTTGGAAGATATTGGAATCGACCCGGATATAATTCGCTTGACAAACAACCTATAATATGGAATAATACACATGTATTACATATTTAAATTCAAATATGAGTCAAGTAATTGGTTTAGAAATGGGAAGAATCAACTACGGTTTAAATAATCCTGACGCCATGCGTCTTGATATTGATCCAATGTATAGAAGAGGTAAAGGTCGTTTCAAAGAATTGTCTAAAAAAATTATTCCAATTGTAATTACCTTATTAGCTTTAGCGGCATGTGGTACGGGTAGTACTGTTGCGGCTCCTGCTGTTGATGCTTCACCTACTAGTCCACCAAGTTGCGCAACCGCCAGGCTTGGTAGTTCGGTCATGAGTTTGGCCGGTGAATTGGGAGGTGGCTATAATTCAATCGTGACTGTGGATCGTGAAAATGATGGGGTAGTAGATTTTGAAGGGTCTCCACATGAAGGTGGCATGATATATTTCAACACCGATGGTAGTCCAAATTCAGTAGTGTGTTTAATAAAATAATCTACCTCGTCACCTGGAAGCTCTTGACCTGCTCAAGGAGTTTTTTTGCCTCTTCATCCTCTTCAAAATGTTTTCTCACTGGCGTGAGAAGTGCGTCAAGTTTTTCGATCACGGCACTTTTCAAATCCATCGGATGAAGGCCTTTTGATGCGTAGTCTAGCTCCAATTCCTCATAACTGTTGTATGTTTTATCCCCCCCAAATTTCTCCGGACGTGTGATCGTGAATCGCGCATCGCCCACGGCGAAACGTTCAGATTCTTGCATTGAGGGGAAGATGATGTACTTACAGTACTCAAGCACCGGGTTTTCTTTAATTTCTCCCTCAGGAGCCCAGGCTTTTCCGATTTTCCGTTTAATATCTTCTGAAGTGTCAGTCATGAAAATTGCCGAGTCTGGATTTGACTTTGACATTTTCAGTTTGATCACTCGAGAAATTTTCTCTTCAGCGCTTTGCTCATTGTCAATTTGTGATTCATCGTTCGTAACTTTCTGAAGTCCTTGCAGCATATGATGACTCACGACCACTGGTTTCCAGTATCCGAGCAGTGGTCCGACTTCACGTGCGAGCATATTGACTTTTCTCTGGTCCATCCCCAGTTGGGTGATTTTAGCTCCAAGCATGAAGATATCAGCGACCTGCATACACGAATAAATGATATGTGCGCCTGTGAGCTTATCCATCGAATCTTCCCGTCCCATCATCTCAGCAGTCCGTACAAATCGTTTGAGCGCGTTTGATTTCCCGACTTGAAGTACCAATTTCCAGTAATCTGGATTTTTGGCCATGTCTGAAGCCCAGTGAAACTCGACCATATCCATGTTCATGCCACAAGCCTTCCAGACTTCGATAAAGTACTTTCCTACGATTTGGATTTTTTCAAGGTCTCCACCCATTTTGTTATTTGCCATCGCGTGCCAGTCCGCGACCCACATCTTGAACGTTATTCCTGCTTTTGTCATCTTGTTGACATTGATAGCTTTCAAAAGTCCTTGGGCGATATGAATCTGTCCCGAAGGTTCAAAGCCGTCATACGCGATCAGATCTTCTCCTGACTCAAGCAGGGTTTTGAGGTCATCATCGGTGATGATTTCTTCTCCGACTTCTTGGATGAGTTTGATTTTTTCTTCTGTGGTCATGTGTTTATTATACCCTAAAATTTAGGGGAGGTGAAAAGGTTGTATTTCATACACCATCATACTTTCTTGATTTAGGTGTATAATACATACTAAATATGTAGTTAGTATGTTCGTATGACAGTATCTCCTGAATTATATAGTTCAGAGTCAGGAATCAATACGCTTGCCCTTGGAAGCGTAGCTTCTGAGTGGCCTGGTCACTCTCATATCTTTACTCCAGATTCACCCCTTCCCGCAGTTCGTATAGAAGGGATGGAACAAACTTCTCCTGAGCTTCAGAGCATGGTTCTCTCTCAAATAGGTGGGATTTTGGGAATTGAGATTGACGAACCAACATTCGCAGCTATAAAAGACAAAGTGGGGACAGGTGTATCGTCATTATTTACTTGTGCTGGGTGGGGACATTCTTATGAGGCATACATGATGGCACTTGGGTTTATACAAAGCGATATTCCTGTGGTTTATGGTCAAGCTGATGGGATAGTCGAGGAGATTGACGAGAAAGCATATGGTCCATATGCGCAGAAGATCGAAGCTCATAAGGCAGTGCAGATAGGCGAAGAAGTGTACAAATTTCTGAAGGATCAGGGACTGGCAGACGGAGTTGCAATGCAGACGAAAGCACACATTCTATCAGTTTTTTTTGGACTTGAAGATTTGGCAGACGGAAGCGTGGACGCAAATGGCGTGGCAGCGGTGAATGTACCACTAGAAGGACTGCTGCCATATCGGTTGATTTACAGGCAATTACTAAAAGGTATTCAACAACTAAATTATCGCCTAAGTGACAAAGCGATTGGGAAAGTGATAGGACAGTTTATGAAGGAATTGGGAGTTTCAAACGGTTATTCTGCAAACCCTCCGGTTGTCCAAGGGCTTAATAAAAAGAGGAATAATATAGACGTAGTCGCCAGTCATGTGGATGTTGGATATCCTCGTGGACCGGATGGAAGGTTCAATCCTGGCCCTTCCGTCGAGTTCGTCTCCGTAAGTCGGGATCAGTTGACAGTTGTACCAGATCAAGTTACTGCCGGAATCGTAAATGATTATTATGGTCATAAGAAAACTATGTGGGTAGGGGATAATGTCGGCCCGATCGATATTGAAAACCATCTGGGAAAGTGGGCAGATACGAGTCGAAAGCGGAAGATTTTACTTTCGACGTCAGGGCACGGCGCCAATGCTGACGAGCTTTCAAAAATGGTTGATCAGTATCTTGAGTATCAAAGTGCACACCCTGATTCACCATATACTTGTGTTGTTTTCGTGGGTGATCATTTGACAAAAGGAAATAATGCAAAAATCAACGACCTCATTGAAAAAGTTCGTGTAGCAGGTGGGCAAGAGTTTCAAGCAAGCTGGCGGGAAAATATCGAAGAATTTGAGTCGAATGTGCGAGCTGCAAAAGGGCTTGTGCTCGTGGGAACCGAAGACATGATCCAGACTGCACGAGTCAAGAATATGCTTCAAAATGAAGTGCACGTTGAGGCGGTGAAATCCGGTGAATCGCACACGATGAATCCACATCACGCGACAGCGACATATTTGCTCAAGCCAGCTCCTCCCAATGAGCCATTTAACGGCATTTACGCTCTCACGCGTGGTGGATCGTTTGCGAGACATCCGATCTGGCGTGATTATCTTCATAATTACTACAAAAATCAAGGCCTTACAGATGAACAAATTAATGTTGCTATTTCGCAAATTCCTGGACTTGAAAAAGACCATCAAGAAGAGAATTTCTTTGATGAACTTGACCTCAACTTTGAGTCTGGTCGAATTCGTGAGGAAGCCATGCGTGGGGTTTTGAATATTACAAACTCGATAGTCCCGACGATGGCACTTGTGATCGCAAACGCACTGGGCATTGAGCTTGATGAAGTGAGGCGTCGAGAAATTCAAGCAAGGATTGCCGAGTACCATACTTCAGAAAGAGTGAGAAAGCAGGCACTTATCGAAAATCTTTACTCAGGAATTACTGAAGGTTTTTCGAGCAGACAGGAAGAAGAGTATCAAAGATTAACGCCAGAACACTCACTTGTTGCGCCGACTGCGGTTGGCATCGGAATACTTGTTACTGCGCTAGCATTTGCATTACGGAAAAAACGTAAAATACGGGTATTATATAAAGAATCCATACCCCCATGGGGTATGTCACTTAACCATCGCAGCCACATTAGGAGAGCTTAGTACTTTTCCAAATAAATATTGATTTATTCCGAAATAAGAAGCTTTACGAAACCCTTCAAGATCAAGCCCCATCTTTTCATAGAAACCTTTTGCAGTAGGCTGACCGGCGACCTCCATCTTATGAGCTTTATCAAGTTTTGCTAATTTTTCCCATTCATTTACCAACATCTTTCCAATTCCAACTCTTTGAAACTCTGGCAAAATTCCAAGCCAGCGGCAAAAAGAAACACCACCATAAGGCATGTCGATGACCGCAAAGCCGACAATAGAATTGGTTTCGGTATTTTCCCCAATTAGGATGATTTTCTCATTTCGCCGTATCCAGTATTGGAGCGTCTGCACATTGTAAATTCTCTCAAGAAGATAGGACTTAACTTTTTCAGAGTAGCCAGGAAATTGGGTATTTAGGACATCGACAAAAGTCGGATAAAAACGTGTGACGTCTGAAGCAGTGAGGCGGATAATATTTGTTTTCAATTATTAAATTGCTAAACTGTTAAATTGTTGAATTGCTATATTGCTAAATTGCTAAACTGTTAAATTGCTGTATTGTTAAATATTTTGAGCTAGCAATTAAGCCATTTAGCAATTAAGCAGTTTAACAATCAATCAAACTGCTTGATAAGGCCGTAAATCTTCTCTTTGATTGACTCATTGACTTTGACCAAAATGATTCCAAAATCGGCTTGTCCATAGACGACGATTGAGCCAAGTGGGGCCAAAAGTGCCGCTGGAAGGACCAGCAGATCTTCCTCTCCTTTTATAACAATTTTCACTGCTTTCTTTTTCAAAATAAGTTTTTCGATCTGTTTTTTTATTTTTCTCACAGCTACACTTCTTATCAAACCAGCTGGATTTGTGACATCGTAAACTTCTTTTTTCCGACCGGGTGATATTTTCATACGTCGGGTTCGATAATCAACTATCGAAATATCTGGGGTCAGGCCAGCCTTCTTGAGCGAGTCGCTGATGACATCTCCCACCGCAATGACCATGGTTGGCTCAAGCCGGTTGATTTTTTTGACAGCCTTTTGAGCAGTAAGATTGGCAAAACGAAGCTCTCCTTCGATTATCATGCCGAGTGGTTTTCGCATCAATTCGCGCATTCGAGGAGGAAGAACGCGTTCGGTTGACTTTTGAAATTGTGATGCAAATGTATATCCTGATCTATTTATTTTCCCTTGGCGGATCAGAGTAGATCTGATTATTTTTCCGTCAGTTCCTTTTAAAAAAGGCACCGTAACGATTTTTAACTCCTTTTTCCCCAGACTTTTCCGTCGTTTATTGATTTCAACTGCATTCGCTTTCGTTTCACCAGTGGCGACGATGAGATCGATACTGTCAGATTCGGCAGCTGAGCCATAGATATCGCTCAATACTTCAAAACTCGACCTAGATTCCAATTTGTTTTCGAGAATATATTGTTTGACCGATTCGATACGTGTTGAGTATGGCTCAATCAAATTTGCAAGGTTTTTATCTTTAACAAAATCATCTGAAGTAACTCCGATATGTACATGGTCTGCGATGTGAAAGGCGAAATCAAGAATTCTTTTGTGTCCTGCATGTAGATGATCAAAAGTTCCACCTAAGACAGCATTTTTATATTGGGGCATGGGGATAGTATACAATTTCGAATTAATAATTACGAATTACGAATTTCTAAGTGCTCTAATTGTCAAACTGTTAAATTGCTTAATTGCTATCTACCAACTACCAACTACCAACTACCAACTACCAACTACCAACTACTAACTACTAATACAGCAATTTAACAATTTAGCAATATAACAATATTGTATAATTACCGAATGGATAAATATCAGCCTAAAAAATTTGAGGAGAAATGGGTGAAGATCTGGGAAGATGAGAAAATTTTCCAAGATACCTACAAACAAGTTGATGTGACGCCAGACTCAAAAATGTATCTTCTCTATGCTTTTGCATACCCATCAGGAAGTGGACTTCATGTCGGTCATGTCGAACCGGTTACGGCGCTAGATATTCTTGCAAGATATTATCGATCGATTGGTAAAAAGGTATTTTTCCCCGTCGGATGGGATGCATTTGGGCTACCAGCTGAAAATTATGCGGTCAAAACCGGCATTCCACCGGTCAAAACGACTAAAGACGCTATTGATACATTTTCCCGTCAAATAAAGCGAATAGGCGTGTCCTATGATTGGGGGACAGAGGTGGCCACATGTCATCCTGGATATTATCGATGGACTCAGTGGCTTTTCCTTCAGTTGTACAAAAAGGGACTCGCTTATAAAAAATTAGCACCTGTGAATTGGTGTCCGAGTTGCCAGACGGTCCTTGCAAATGAGCAGGTTGTTGAAGGGTTGTGTGAGAGGTGTGATACAAAAGTAGATCTTAAAAATATGAATCAGTGGTTTTTCAAGATTACAGATTATAAGGACGAGTTGATCGAGGGTTTGGACAAACTCGACTGGCCGAAAGCCACCAAGCAACAACAGATAAATTGGATAGGAAAATCTCATGGCGAACTTATTAAATTTCCATTTGTGAATACTGAAATTGAAGGAGACTTGGAAGTCTTTACGACAAGGCCTGATACGATTGAAGGCGTAACGTTTATGGTCATTTCTCCTGAACATGTCCTCGTGCCGACAATAGCTTCACAAAGTAGTAATAATATAGAAATACAGAAATATGTTGAAAAATGTGCGAAAGATACCGATGAAGAGAGACAAATCAACAAGGATAAAACAGGCGTTTTCACAGATGCTTATGTCAAAAATCCCGTAACTAATGAGAAAATTCCTGTCTGGATCTCAAATTATGTTCTTTCAGGATACGGGACTGGCGCTATCATGGCAGTACCTTTCACCGACGAACGAGATCGAGCATTTGCAGAAAAGTATGATCTAGAAATAAAAGAACATGGCAAATATAAAAAATTAGTTGGAAAAAAAGAGGTTCAGTATAAACTCCGTGACTGGTTGATTTCGCGCCAACGTTATTGGGGCGCGCCGATACCAATTGTTTATGACCCGCAGGGGAAAGCTCATCCGGTAAAAAAAGAACACTTACCGTGGCTATTACCTACGGACGTGGACTTTAAACCAACTGGTGAAAGCCCGCTTCGTTTATCCAAAGAATTTATTGATAGAGTTGAGAAGTTGTACGGAAAAGGATGGACGCCAGAGTATGACACGATGGATACGTTTGTTGACTCGTCTTGGTATTATCTTCGCTACACTGACCCGAGAAATGAGGAGGAGTTTGCGAACATCGATCACCTGAAAAAATGGATGCCTGTCGACTTTTATATGATCGGTCCTGAGCATATTGTGCTTCATTTATTGTACAGCCGTTTTTTCACCAAATTTCTCCGGGATGAGGGATATCTTTCTGTTGATGAACCCTTTTCGAAAATGAGACATCAAGGGATGATCTTGGGCCCAGACCACCGAAAGATGAGTAAAAGTAAAGGAAACGTGATCAATCCAGACGATGTGATGAGCGAATATGGCGCTGATACTCTTCGAATGTATGAGATGTTTTTGGGGCCAATTGACCAAGATAAGCCATGGAATGTTGATAGCGTTCAGGGTTTGTATAGATTTTTGAAGCGCGTTTGGAGGATGTATGGATTAATACCACCCCAATCCCAAACTCTCCTCCTTACCAAGGAGGAGTACCCGAAGGGGGAGGTGGTTGACAATAATGACAATCTAACAATCGCACTTCATCACACCATCAAAAAAGTAGGGCAAGATATAGAAAATTTGAAATTTAATACTGCAATTTCGGCGATGATGGAGCTTCTAAACGAGTGGGAAAGTGCTAAATTGCTAAATGGCTCAATTGCTAACAATTTAACAGTTCAACAATTTAACAAAAGTAACAAATTCCTCAAAATCCTTTCTCCATTTGCACCATTTATGACTGAGGAAATTTGGAGAAATATATTGAAAAATAAAACCTCAATTCATCTTGAACCCTGGCCTGAATTTGACGAGGATTTGTTGAAACAATCAAAGATCACTCTTCCAGTTCAGATCAATGGAAAAGTCCGGGGAACGATCGAGATTGAAATCCAGATGAAAGAAGAAGATATTATCAAGATGATCATTGAAGACGAAAATTTCAGCAAATACATTCATGAAGGAAAATATAAAAAAGTGATTTATGTGAAAGGGAAGATAGTGAATATTATTGTTTAGGCATTTTGGCTTTCGAGGCGATCAATACGTTTTTCATGATTTCCCAAGGTGTCAGTTATCTCCGAATAATTAGCAGACAAAATCGTTTGTTCTTCTTCAAATTTTTTGAATGCACTCACTAACCAGTCTAGGTATTCCAACACTCGAGCCTCGAATTCCTCGTCTGTAATTGGTTCTCTATTTGAACTATTTTTTTTCATATTCTAATAATATACTAGTATTTCAAAAAAATCATGATGGTGTAATTACATAAATATTTATAAAGTCATCTATGATTGAAATCAAGAACATCGCTTGATAAAATAAGGTTCCAAGAAGTAAATCTCTGGGCCTGTAGCTCAATGGTAGAGCAGTAGCCTTTTAAGCTATTGGTTGTGGGTTCGAATCCCTCCGGGCTCACCATGATCTGTACCCCATAAAGTGGACACGAAATGTGAATCCATTGCTTCTTTTGTTAGAATTAATCATTAACAAAAGAATATGAGGACAATATTTTCAAGTGAACAAATTGCAAAGTTTCAGCAA
>Ga0100403_1003897_pt1 | contig 10868 bp, 11 predicted proteins | sample CryGeymet201501t_FD_83663 | JGI IMG/M metagenome (GOLD analysis project Ga0100403, IMG submission 83663) | Groundwater microbial communities from Crystal Geyser aquifers in Utah, USA - Crystal Geyser metaG 2015-01t | ecosystem: Environmental > Aquatic > Deep subsurface > Groundwater | place...
TTCAGAAACGGACGAAAGGAGAAGAATCAGATTGGTCGTCTAAATTGAAAACGCATTGTTGGAAAATTAGCAGTTCCTTTATTAAGACTAAAGGAGGTTACCGTCGGCATTATGATAAAGTTAAAGCTGTAATAGCAAGCAAGCATTCTGATTTTTCAAAGGGTCATATTGATAATCAGGCTAGAAGAAAAACTGTTCAGCTATTTATTTCTCATTTGTTTGTTCAATGGAATCAATTGGAAGGTCGCCCTTATATAAGTCCTTATCCTATTGCGAAATTAGGTCATACTCATTATATCGCGCCATTTAATAGTTAGCTAAAAGAAAAATAAAATCAGAACGCCGTTGCGAGCTAAAATAAATGTTTAATCGTGAAGCAATTTGCGAGCTATATGGATTATTAAATCATCGATCTTATGCGAGCTACATTCGAAATAAAATCATAGCAGGGATGCGAGCTAAATAAAATGTTAAATCACTGTATCTGTGCGAGCTATTTAAGACGTTAAATCAACGAACCTATGCGAGCTACATTCGAAATAAAATCATAGCAGGGGTGCGAGCTAAATTATAAACGCATTTATTTTCTAAAACTCCCGAATTTATTCGTGGAGTTCCAGAAAACTATAATTCACAAGAACCAAGTGAATTAACAATATCTGTAGGGTCGGGCAGACCCAAACAGAATAATCAACGCTTGCAGAGAGTAGTTAATAGACGCTCATTGAAGCAAGAATCTCCTGACTTCAGTCAAGGAGAGTGTCAAGCGAGCTATTATCTAGATAAAATCATATTTGGGGGTGCGAGCTACATAGAATGTTAAATCACTTTAAGTTTGCGAGCTAAATGATGCATAAAATCATTCCTGCTTTACGAGCTATCAGAATAATTAAATCTTAAGAAAAAATGCGAGCTAAATCACGGATAAAAATCATTTCAGTTTTGCAAGCTAAACCAATTATTAAATCATGAATAATATGCGAGCTATTTGAGTAATAGAATCATAAATGTAATGCGAATTAAAAAAGGAATTGAAGTTCTAGCTTATCATTATAAAATTTACTTATTAGAACGCTGGCGGAAGAAAAAGCAGTTTGATAAAATAATTGATTGGTTTTGTCGAACGAAAGAAGTCTTTGAAACAAATCTGCCAATGGTCGAGTTTATTCAGTATACTGAAAAAGCACTGGTTTGTCAGCGTTGTGGGGAATGTTGTCGGCAGAATAAGTCAGACCCTCAAGGAATTGCTTTGCAAGATAAGTTTGAAATTCGAACTATTGCTAAATATCTGGGTCTTAAGGAAAATTCTTTTAGAGATGCCTATTGTTTTCAAATTGACAAAGCTAAAGATCACTGGGCTATTAAAATGCCTTGTCCATTTTTAAAGGTTGAAGATTCTTGGGAACAAGGCAAAGGTTATCGCGCTATTAATAAATGTCAAATATATTCAGTCAGGCCGATTATCTGTCAATTTTATCCGATGCAGCAGCCGGTATTCAAATTGTTTAAAGATAGGATAGAACCGACAATTACGCTTTCACCGCATTGTCCGGCAGTTCAGAAATTTTTAAAAGAGGTCTTGTTGCCAGATAAAAAATTTTCGTTTAGAAAAAAAGGTCGAATAAATTAATTAAGGAGAAATTAAAAATGCATATTCCATTTTTAAGAAAGGATAAAAAAGATTCTAGGATTATTGAATCTTTGGATCCTCAGTTATTAAAGAAATTAGAAATTTGCGCTAAGGTGGATGGTTATCTAATTTTGGTAACGACATTGAAAGGTACTCAATTAAATCATACATATTTTACCAAAGAATTTCCAAAGGGTGATTTAATGCCTACTTTAGATGAGTATGCGAAGATTTTAGAAAAAGAGGTTTCTAAATAATAAAGGTCGAATAAGTATAAATTAATTAAAGGATTTTATTATGAATAATTCTATTCAAGATTTAACCGTTGAACGTTTGCGAGCACCCGTTTTTCCGGAAGATGCTTATGATATGGAAATTAAAGAAATTCAGAATTTTGATCGTCCGGCTTTTAATAATCCGGATGAAACTGTGCCGTCTTTTCAGATTAATTTTCAGAGTTCTTATAAAGGGCCGACTGGAGAAGATAATTTCTGGTCATATACTTGGTTTGTTTCCAAGTCGCTTTCATCCAGAAGCCATTTATTCAAACTGGCTAAGGCAGCTCTTGGCACTGATTTTGATGAAACATCAGATACGTTTGATGCATCCGAGTTGATTGGCAAGCGAGTTCGTTTAATTCTAAAAACTGAAGTTTCACAGCAGGGACGGGAGTTTTCAAAAGTTGAAACGGTTTTAGCGCTTAAAAAGGGTAAATAGTTTATGGGGGAAGCGAGATATATTCGCTTCCCCTTTAAATTTATGTGGAAGAAATTTTTATTGGAAAGAGGCCTTTCTGAAAGTACTCTTGACTCTGCCAAAATTAGCTATATTTTCCCTTGGATTAGAATCCCATATCTAAATGAAAAATATGAAGTTGTTAAAGGGCGCTGGTTCGCTCAGACTTCAAACAAAAGCAAGATGCCTAAATATATTTGGCTTCGGGGCAAGCCCCAATTTCCATATAACTGGCATCCGGATCAATGGGAAATATTTCTTTATATTTGTGAAGGTGAATTAGATACTTTATTGCTGCTGCAAGATTTGCCCAATCAAGCAAACGTTGTTGGTTTACCTTTGGGAGCTCTAACGTTTAAAAATGAATGGGCCGAAGTAATACGAAAAACTTCAATTAAAATTTTTACGTTATTAGATAATGATAAGGCCGGTCAAAATGGCGCTCAACGAATTGCCAATTTATTATTACGAGAAGTTTATCAAGTAATTTGGCCTAATTCTATAAGAGGATATGATGTTACGGATTTTGCAAGAGGCAATACAACAAATTTATTAGAGCGATTGTCTAAGTTAAATTATCAATTAATAAAACCCATTAGATCTGATTTGATAGTTAGAAGGTATAGAAAAAGGGAAATAATTGATAATGAAAATGATTTAGAAGAACTGAAAAAGATTCCTTTAGAAGTAGTCATTGGTAATTTTGGAATAAAATTAATCAAGACTTCTGATGGTTTTAAAGTGCATTGTCCTTTTCATGAAGATAAGATACCTTCATTATTTATCAATGTTGAGAAGAATTTATTTTATTGTTTTTCCTGCGGAGCTGGCGGAAGCGTTTTAGATTTTATTATGAAAATTAAAAATAATATTCGTTTTGAGGCGGCGGCTAACTATCTTAGAGATAATTATGCAAATACAAAAAGCTCAAATTAAAAGCAAACCGGCTAAAAAGAAAATTAAAAAGATTGTTCCGATAGAAAAAATAGGAGGCGCTATTCAAACCGATCGCGGCAAGGTTATATTTGAGACTTTATATCGGGATCAAGCCAAAAATCCTTTGGTTTATGCGGTCTGGCCTTTAGATTCTGAAGATCCTAAACTTACATATGAAAGTGAAATAGTTGACGTTAAAGGATTTCATTATGTGCCTCCTTTGTCTTCAAAACAAGCATTTATTTCTGGTTCTTTAAGAACAGCGTCAGATGCTGAAGAGTTTGTTTCTCAAGAAGTTCTTTGGAATAATACTAAAAATTTAGTTATAGATTATTGCGCTTTGTCGGATGACGTTAGTTGGCTTGTAACTTGGGCAATATTTTATTATGACATTTGGGATTTTTTTGGGACTTCTCTTAATTTAATTATTAGAGGAGCTCATGGCAAGGGTAAAAATCGTTTGCAAGATATGTTTAAATATTTATGTATTAGAACTTTAAATGTTTGTGTTGTGCCTACGGAAGCTGTTTTATTTCGTTGTTCAGACGCTTGGTCGCCGTTAATTTTATTTGATGAGTTTACGTTAAATCCTAAAAATCCTAATTTTGATTCTTATATTGCAATTTGGAATGCCGGTTTTCATGAAGATTCATCTGTAATTCGTATGGAAAAAGGCAGAGGTGGGAAATATGAACAGAAATCTTTTGATCTTCATTCTCCAAAAATAGCTATTATCAAAGGCAGCTTACCCGATCAAGCATTTGAATCTCGTTGTTTAACAATTACGATGCCGGCCGGAGATAAGCTTGCTTGGGATTTATATCGAAAGCGTCGTTTTGAAGGGGTGGATATTCTTGAATTAGGAGATGATTTTAAAAATCGAGCTCAAAGGATTAAAAATCAACTTTTAATGTGGAGGTTTAAAACGTGGAATCGGTTAAAAATCACCGGAGAATTTGTTATTCCCAACATGGCTTCAATGCGATTATTTCAGGTATTAAATCCTATGATGACAATGATTAATGATAAGGAGGAAAATCAACGTTTGTTTAAAATAGCTCTTAAGGGAGAAAAGATGAGGCGAGGCACTGAAGTTCCAGAAATAGACATTGCCTTGTTTAAAATTATGTGGAGACGTTTAACTTCTCCGATTAACGAAAGTTTACAAGTTAAAACTTTGACTTCTGAATTACTTGAAAATATTAATTCATTGGGAATTAATGATGAATATGGAATTTCTTCTCACCGAGTTAGTTATATTTTAAAGTATCATTTTTATTTAGATACTTTGAGAAAAGGTGGCGGAGTTATAGTTTTATGTGATTTATCTCAAGCAATAGCTTTAGCTCAAGATTTAGGAGTCTATGATGAAATTAAAGAAGATGCGGAAGAATTAAAAAAACAAGAAGGTTTAAAAGAAAAAGAAAAGATAGAAGAAAAATTAGATATATAGAAGAAAAATTAGACATGAAAAAAAAAAGATTTAGAAAATCTACCGAAGCAGAAATTCAAAAAATGCTTGAAATGAGAGTTCAAGGTTACTCTTTATTACAAATTGGTCAAACGTTTAATAAAGATCATTCAACAATTCTTTGGTGGTTGAAAAAACGAGCAGAAGAATTTAATCGATTAAAAAGAATAAGCCAGATTTCAAATGAGAAAATTAAGAAAAAAAGTATTGAGCAAATTCAGAAAGAAGAACGTTTAAAACAAATTCAGGAAGAAGAACGTTTGAAACAGATTCAGCAAAAGATTCAGTTTGAAAAACAAAGAATTAGAATGTCTTGTTTACGTTGTAAAAGAATTATAAAGGATAAAAAATGGAAGTTAACTCATTTTTGTTCACTTGAATGCTGGACTGAACATTGTTTTTCTTCTTATAATTCTAAATATTGGAAGTCTCCGGAAGTTAAAAGTACGTTTTATGTTAAAATTAAGCAAAAAACAAAATGATGTTCTTGGGATTATTCGCCGTTCTTTCTTGAATGGGTTTTCGCCGACTCGTCAGGAAATTCGGTTAGAATTATCTAAGCGGTGGAATAAAACAATTACTCGTCAAGCAGTTGATCGGCATCTCTTTCCATTGGTTAAAAAGAAGTATATAATCATAGATAAAAATCTTCCACGAAGAAATATAAAATTAAAATTATAAATGGAAAAATTAACTTTAGAAATAGAAAAATTTGCGCTTGATAGAGAAAAATTTAAACAAATCGCTCGCCGATTAGAAAAAGGAAAACGAGTAGCTTTTTGGCCTTCAGAGGCGTCTATTCGATTACCCGGGCCTATTTTAGTTGGTAAATGTCACCGAGCGCTCTGGTGGGACTTTAAAGGCCAACCGATTTCAAATCTTATGGATGGAAGAGGTTGGCGAACAATTTCTGCTGGAATCGCTTTTGAAAATCTTTTAGTAGAAAATTTAAAACAGATGAATCTTTGGAATACAAAGATGAATGACATTAAAAAGTTTTATAATAAGGATTTAAATATTTCGGGTGAAGCAGATGCGTTTATAAATTGGGAAGGTCAATCTGTTGGCCTTGAGATTAAAACTATGTATGGCTGGTTTGCTAGAAAACAAATTTTTATGCAACGAATTCCAAAATTAGAACATTTACTTCAAACTGGATTATATATTTATCATTTTGGAATACCATTTAAATTAATTTATAATTGTCGTGATACTCAAGAAATTACAGAATTTGATATTTCTTTAAAAGATAAAAATTTAATTGTGGTAGATAATGATCTTTTTAAAATACAATCTGTGTCTATTTCAGGAATTAAGGAAAGATTTGAAAAATTTCAGGAAGCGTTAAATAAAGATGAAATGCCGCCTCGAGATTATTCAGTATTAGGAATGACTAAGGAAGAACTAGAAATTCAGAAAGCTCTTGGTAAATTATCTAAGAACGATACTCTTGCTTTAAAGGAAGGCAGGAAAATATTAAAGATTCCTTGGCAATGCAGCTATTGTTCTTACTTTCATTTTTGTCGTGATCAGGCTCGTCAAGAAGCTGGTCAGAAAGGTCGAGACGAATTATCATTTATTGATGAAAATAAAAGATTAAAAAATCAAAATGTCGAAGAAAGACAATTTTCAGAATCAAGAAAAAGAAAAAAATAGTCAAACTCAAAAAAAACAAGAAGAAATTCAGAAATTAAAATCAGAGATTGATCAAGAATTTATCCTTGAGCTGCAAGCTTTACTGGATAAATATAAAAAGGCTTTCTCTATTACTTTTGTCGATCGTTCATGAAAAAAATATTTAAGTATTCTTTTCCTCTCGGAAAAAATCGTGGAAGCATTCGAGCTTATTTAACATTGATAAATATTTTATTTTTCAGTATAATGATTATTGCCGATTTAATTGCTTATTTTTTAGACAAGGATTTAACTCTTTTATTAATTCTTACTTTGTTGACTGGTAGTTTAACGGCATTAAGTCAGGGTTGGTATTTCGGACAACGGATGTATCAAGATCCTGAAAAGCCAGTAAAACAATTTTTAGCGAAACCTTCTGTTAGAAGCATTGAGTATCCAATTACAGACGAAAAAAAAGAAAAAATAATTAGAGAAAGGTTTGAATAAATGGGCTTGATTAAAAAAGATATTAATCCTAATGTGTCGGTTCCTGCGCTTAGAAAAGATTTTAAAGTGCAACCTTTATTTTGGGACAAAAAGAAAAAACAAATATTAAGGTTAATTTGTGATTCAGAGTATTCAATAAAGCAAATTGCTGAAGTTGTTTCTTTAGCGCCTTGGAAGGTGGCTAAATATATCCGGGATGAAACTTTTCAACAGCGTTATCTAGAGATTTTAGAAGCAGGGACTCAGCAATTGGTGGGTGAAAGAAAACGATTGCTTAAAGAAGTTATGGAAATAATGCGAAAAGAAGTCATAGATAATGTTAGAAAGATGAATCCGAATACTATTCTAAAGGAATACCGATTAATTTTACAAGGATACGATCAAGAAGAAAGTAAGGTAACTCCGCGGTTTCAACAAAATATCTTTTCTACAAAGTTAGTTTCGTCTAAAGCAGCTAGACTTTTTGAAAAGGCCGTTTTAGAAGCGGGAGGATATAAACCGTTAAAAGCTTCTGATAAAGAAATAATTGAAATACAAAATGATCAAATTCAACCCAGAGCTAAAAAATCTGGAGGCAATTGATCAATTATCTGCTGGATCAATAATTAACTGGATTCAATTAATTGGATTAAAAACACCGAAGGGCTGGCCTTTTGAATGGAAAGATCATGGATATTTGATTCAACCTTTAACAGATTGGGCGCCTCGTCTTGTCTTTAAAAAAGCCAGTCAGTTGGGATTTTCTTTAATTTCTCTTCTTAAGATTCTTTATCAGACTTCAAGAAGAGGTATAAGCACTATCTACACTCTTCCGACGACTTCTGATGTCAGAAAATTTGTAGCAGCTCGTGTAGATCCGATGATTGAAAACTGTCCCTATCTATATGCTAAAATGAGACCAACGGGGTCGGCATTAGCAGATTCTACGGAACTTAAAAGAATTGGGAATTCTACATTATATTTTAGGGGTTCTTTTGCCGAAACCGTTGCGCAAACAATAGATAGCGATATTAACGTAATAGATGAATTAGATTTTTCCAAGCCGGATATTGCCGAGATGTATGAAGAACGTTTAGAGGGTTCTAATTCTCTTAACTGGATGTATCAGTTTTCGGTTCCTAGTATTCCAGGTTTCGGAGTTGATAAATTGTATGAAGATTCTTGTCAATATAAATGGTACGTTCGATGTTCTAAGTGCAGTAAACTTCAGACTTTAAGCTTTGAATATAATATTGATCAAATTAAAAGGATATATGTTTGTAAATTTTGTAAGAATGAATTAACGGATGAAGATCGAAGATCAGGAATCTGGGTTGCTAAGTATCCTGAACGGCCGGTTCATGGTTATCATATTTCACAATTAGCTGCTCCTTGGATTTCTGCCGATCGTATTTTGAAAAAAGAAGAAAAAGCGAGATCTAAAAAGCATTTTTACAATTATACTTTAGGTGAAGCATATCATATGCAAACTAGATTGATCACCGAAAATGAAATTTATGGTATGCAAACAGGACCGGAAGAATCGTCATCCGCTCAGGCAACTGTCTTTGGAATAGATCAAGGAGATAATTTTTATGTAGCGATAGGACGTTTAGAAAAAATTGAGGATTCGAAACTTTTTCAGAAAAGAATTCTTGCTTTACGAATAGTCAAATCTGAAGAGGATCTTCAAGATTTAATTAAAAGATTTGATATGAGATTAGGAATTATGGATGCAATGCCGAATAAACATACCGCAAACAAATTAGCAGAATTATACAAGGGTCGTTTGTTTCTTGCTTTTTATCAAACTGGCCGGGCCGCTAAAGAGAAATTTGAACTTAGTCAATGGAATTTATCGGCTCAACAAGTTCATATACAAAGGACGGAGAGTTTAGATAAATTGATTGAAAGTCTTGATAAAAGACAATGGGTCTTGCCAGCATTGTCTGAAAATGTTAAAGTTTTGATAAAACACGTTAAAAATATTTCAATAAATTATTCAATATTGTTTGGACAAAAAACTAAGTTATATGTTAAAAGTGGGCCGGATGATTTTTTTCACGCGTTAAATTATCTTAATATTGCTTTTGAGAAATCTTCGCGGTTTATGTTAGGTTCAGGAACCGCTACTCCGCAAGTAAAATATGGACGCATTGGTTTAGATGAAATAAAAAAAGATGAGATTCCTTCGGTTGAAGAGATTCAAAGCGAACGTCAAGGAGGATTTACTCATATAGACATTTCAGAGTAACCATGGCAAAATTTACTAATGATGAAATAAAAACTCTTATTCAAGGTAAGTTGGAAGCACTTGAAGAAAGGAAGTCAACTTGGACAAAGTATTTTGATATTTATGAAGGTAAATCTTGGTGGTCACAATCACTTCCGACATATAAATCGACAGAAGTTGATAATCAAGTTTTTCCTTTAGTTCAGTCTTTAACTGGCTATCTTCAGCGAGTCAGCATAATAGATCGAATTATGCCGCCTTCTCAATCCGAACAGGATAGGAAGGTGGCTTCTTTGTATGAAGGTTTTTTAGAAGATGCTTGGTGGTTTAATCGACGACGAGTTAGATTACAAACTTGGTTTCGCGATTCTTTGATTAAAGGAATAGTTTATGGATTTGTCAGAGTAGATCAAAAAGCAGATTTTCCATTTATAGTAGATGCATTTGGGCCGGAGTCGCTAATAAAAAGCAGTAATAAAATTGATAGTCTTCAGAATCAAACTTGGCTAGCTCGCATTTTAACAGCCAAAAAATGGTATTTAACTGAATTAAAAAAAGATGATAAAGATTTCTTAGATAAACTGAATCTTAAATTTTCTAATAATAATGACGACGTAAATATCTGGGACTTTTGGTCAAAAGAAAATAGACAAAATGTTTTGATGACTAGTGATGGTTGGGTTATCAATAAAAGGCAAGACTGGCCTTATAAGAAATTAAATTTGTATCCATTTTTTGAATTACCGGATATTTCAGTTTTAGGATCTTCAGAACCAATATCAACTGTTCAGATGCTTTATGCTTTACAGAAAATATATGATCAACAACGCTCTCAAATTAAAGAAAATGCTGAATATATGGGTAATCCTCCAATCGTTGTTGATGTTGAATCTGGAATTGATACTAAAAAATTAGAAGGTAAGCCGCGTTTAATTATTCGAAAATATCGAGATGGCGAGTTTCGAATTGTGCCGGTTCCTCCTCTTCCTGGATATGTTGAGCGGCAGCCTGAAATAACTCGTCAAAGCATGGAAAGAAATGCAGCTTGGAGTGATATGATGCAGATGGGACAGGCTAAAGGACAAAGAGAGAGAGGAGCGATTAGCCTTTTGATGGGTTCTGCTTTTACGGCTCTTGATCCCAAATTAAAAAATCTTGAACAAGCTTTAAATGATGCTAATCAAATCTTAATTGGTCTTTTACAAGAATTTTCTTATGCGGCAAAAAAGGCTTTAAAGTTTCGAAGTGCTCAAGCTTATGGAGAATTTTCTCCTTCTGATATTACTGGAAAGTTTTTATCAAATGTTGAAATTAGAGGATTGGAACCTGAAAGAGAAAGACTTCGCACTATGGAAATCGCTACATTTTATAAGTTAGGCGTATTCGGAAAAAGAAAGGCTTTAGTAGAATTAGGAGAAAAGAATCCAGATGCCGTAATGGCTGAGTTAGAAGAAGAGCATAAGAAGATATTAGAATTTGAAAAAGAAAAAGCAGAATATTTAGAACGTCAAGCGGCGACAAAAGCCCCAGCAGCTCTAGCCGCCCCGGCAGCTCCAGCAGAAAGCGGGGCTCCTTTGAAAGAAGAAATGAAAGAAGAAGAAGAAGAGAAATCAGAATCTTCAGAGGAAACTAAAGTTGATGAAAAAATGTCTGAAACTAGAAGATATCCTAAATATATAGATTTTTTGGGCAATTTGTTAATGCCAGGTTTACGCATTCGTCTGAATAAACTTAAATTTAAAGGAAGAGTAAGAATATTAAAA
>Ga0100403_1003898_pt1 | contig 10868 bp, 7 predicted proteins | sample CryGeymet201501t_FD_83663 | JGI IMG/M metagenome (GOLD analysis project Ga0100403, IMG submission 83663) | Groundwater microbial communities from Crystal Geyser aquifers in Utah, USA - Crystal Geyser metaG 2015-01t | ecosystem: Environmental > Aquatic > Deep subsurface > Groundwater | place: USA...
CAAAGCTAAGAGATCGAATGCCAAGCTCTGATGAGACTTCAAAAGCACAAGAAAAGCCCAAAGAGGGCGGAGAAGGCGCTGAATAGTGTTCCACGTGGAACAAAAAGCTCCTATTTGAGCTTCCTCGTAGCCACAATCGCTCGTTTTGCTTGAGAAACTGGGAGTGAATACTCACCGGAGAGCTCAGGAGCCCAAAAACTCGCCAACTGAGAGGGCATTTCGCCTACTTCTCTGAACCAATTGGAACCTTTCAAGTGAAAAACCAAGCCTCCAGGGGCGATAATATTCTTACAAGACAGGCAAACCTTCGATATTGAGGCCAAGCCACGAGTGATGGCGGCCGAAAAGGGCTCTTTGATCTCTTCGATCCGCATGCAAACCACTTCGGCTTGCTTTAAGCCCAGCGTGACCACCACGCTCTTTAAGAATTCACACTTTCTCTCGTCTGAATCAATCAGACGAACCTTCAAAGTTGGGCGGATAGACTCAGCCAAAATCGCCAAAACCACACCAGGCAGACCATTTCCCGAACCCAGATCACAAATCAGCTTATGGGCTGGGTCTAACTTTGACAAAACAAGACGGCTTGCCAATAAGCAGTCCGAAAAATGCTGTTCGTCAGCGTCTCGCTCCGTTTGGCGACCAATCAAATTTAGCTTGACGTTATAACGGAGAAGTTCAGAGTGATATTTTTTAAGCTTAACCGCTGAAGCCTCATCAAGGTCCGGAAACCAAGTTTTAATTCTCCAAAGTGTATTTCCATCTGAACTCATGTTGCACTCTCCATTTTGACCCTTTTTCTTTCTATACCCTTTAAATACACAAGAATCGCCTGAACCGCAGAAGGATTTACACCACTCACACGGGAAGCCTGACCTAAAGATCGCGGGCGAACCTCACTCAGCTTTTCGATCTCTTCGTTGGATAAACCTCGTACCATAGAAAAATCTAAGGATTCAGGAAGACTCATAGATTCCATACGATTGGCCTGTCGGATCATTTCGTCCTGTCGCTTAATGTAACCTTCATATTTAACTCGAATTTCCACAGGCTCATGAATGCGCTCGTCTTCATCCACCTCAATACCGAACCGCGCAAGATCCAAACAAGAAATATTATCGCGCCGCAGTATATCCGCGGCACTTTGAGGTTTTAACAAAACTGGACTGCTCAAAGACTTTAAGACACTTTGAGTGCCTTGATTGGGAACCAGCTGGGTCTCACGCAAAGTTTTATGGAGACTCTCTCTTCGCTCGAGCAGTGACTCAGCTTTCAATCGACCTTCTTCACTCAGTAATCCAACAGAAACAGCTCTGGAATAAAGCCTCTCTAAAGTATTGTCTTCGCGAAGAACCAATCGAAACTCCGCCCGAGAAGTCATCATACGATAAGGTTCTTTTGTCCCCTTAGTGACCAGATCATCCACGAGCACACCCATATAAGCTTCATCTCGGCCTAAAATAAACTCTGGATCCCCTTTTACTTTTAAAGCGGCATTGATTCCGGCAATCAAACCTTGCGCACCAGCCTCTTCATAACCGCTGGATCCATTGATCTGGCCCGCCAAAAATAAATTCTCAATCGAGCGAGTTTCAAGTGTCATTTTTAACTGAGTGGGCTCGACAAAATCATACTCCACGGCATAGCCGGGCTTTAAAATCTTCACATTTTCAAGACCCGGAATCGTCTTTAAAAACTCATACTGCACATCTTCAGGAAGACTGGTTGAAACGCCCTGCAAATAAATTGAATTTGTATTTAAACCTTCAGGCTCTAAAAAGGTCTGATGGTGACCTTTATCAGAAAATCTCGTGATTTTGTCTTCGATGCTAGGACAGTATCTTGGGCCGAGACCTTGAATCACACCTTGAAAAAGAGGGGACTGGTGCAAATTGTTCCGAATGATCTCGTGAGTTCTTTCATTGGTGTAAGTCAAATGGCAAAGCACCTGAGGAAGTCTCAATTGACCATCACTCATAAAACTAAATGGAAAAAACTTTTTATCACCTTCTTGAGGTTCCGTCTTCGACCAATCAATCGAATCACGATCCAATCGAGCCGGCGTTCCCGTCTTTAATCTTTGCACCTTGAGACCAAATGCTTTCAACTGATCCGAAATCCCTGTTGTCGCCTTCTCCCCCACACGACCACCCGAAGAGCGATTTAAACCGATATGCATTACACCGTTTAAAAAAGTCCCCGTAGTGATCACTACCGATCGCGACGAAACAGCGCTCCCATCTTTAAGCCTTACGCCTAAGCATTTTGACCCCTCAAGGAGCAACGAATCCACTTCACCTTCCAAAAGCTGCAAATGCTCTTGTCGGTTCAATCTTTGAATCATGTGTTCGACATAAAGATCTTTATCGCATTGAGCTCGAGAGCCACGGACAGCAGGACCTTTTCTGGAGTTCAATCTCTTAAACTGAAGGCAAGTCGCATCTGCTGCCAAACCCATCTCGCCGCCCAAAGCATCAATCTCTCGAACCATATGACCTTTAGCCAGCCCACCAATTGATGGGTTGCAACTCATAAAACCGGCTTTAGTAAAATCAGAAGTGATGAGCAAAGTCGAAAGACCCATTCGACTCGAGGCCAAACAGGCTTCAATGCCCGCATGACCCGCTCCAACCACTATCACATCAAATTTAGAGTCCATGATCTATTTTCCAATACAAAATTGATTAAACACTTGGTCCATCACCTGATCGTCATAAACCTCGCCTAAAATTTCATAGACCTCACGAAGAGCCCCATGAAGATCGAGGGCAATCAGGTCGGGACTTTCGTCCTGTATCATGAGCTGCAAAGAATCACCTAATAATTTTTCGGCCTGCTTTAGGTGATTGAAATGTCTCGCGTTTAACGAAACAACCGACTCCTCAGAGGGCATCTCAGAAAGAATCCGACTCAGGATCTTGGTCTTAAGCTCCTCCAGTCCAGAACCCGTTTTAGAACTCACCTCGACCCGATCAAAGTCCGACCAAAAATCAAGAGACAGCTTTTGAGGAAGGTCCATTTTATTAACGACCACCAAAACCTTCGTTGGATCTAGACCTTCGGTCAGATTGAACTCAGGATCTTGAGATTCCACACTTCCATCGAGAACCACCAAAATGAGATCGGCAGAAGCCATCTTTTCTCGAGCTCTTTTCTGCCCGATCAGCTCAATTTCATCCACAGAATCTCGTTGCCCCGCAGTGTCCGTCAAATCGACCAAATATCCACCAAAAAGGAACTGGCCCTCAATCAAATCTCTAGTGGTGCCCTCGATCGAAGTGACGATCGCCTTCTCCTCTTGAAGCAACCCATTCAGCAAACTGGATTTACCCACATTTGGTCGACCCACCAACACCACTTTAAAACCAGATTTTAAAATCTGTCCGGATCGATAACCGGAAAGCAACTTTTGAATTTCAGAAATCACTTCAGAGAGCTGGCTCTCAAGATCTCTCATCTCTGCAACCTGGATGTCTTCACTGGCAAAATCAATGTTGGCTTCAAGGTGAGCCAATATAAAAGTCAATCGCTCCTTCATCTTGAAGAGACTTTTAGAGAGCTGGCCTTCGAGTTGCCTCAAAGACAAACCTGCAGCTTTGCGACTTTGACTTTGAATAAGATCCAACACACTTTCCGCTTGAACCAAATCCACACGCCCGTTGATAAAGGCTCGAAAAGTAAACTCCCCTCTTTCCGCCTGCCTCGCACCCGCATCGATGAGAACTTCAAGACAACGATCCACAAGACGGGGATTTCCGTGAAGCGAAATCTCAAAAGAATCTTCACCAGTAAATCCTCGGCCTTCTTCAAAATAAGAAACCAAAACCTCATCCACTTTGTCGTTAACTCGTGGATCTTTTAAATGACCATAATAAATTCGGTGGGTCTCCAGCTTCGCTGGAAGAAAGGAGCAAACTTTTCTGCAAATAGAAATGGCCTGTGGTCCACTTACACGAACCACAGAAATTCCCGCCTGGCCTGGAGCCGAAGCGAGAGCACAGATTGTGTCTTTATCTCGACTCAGTAGCCCCGTCATCGCTCTCCACACTTTTTTCCTTCAACGGAAAAATCTTAATCTTTTTAAAATGGCCATCGCCAACGGAACGGCTCTTCACTCGGCCATCTTCAGCTAAATATTGGTGAACCACTTTGCGATCTTTTGGAGGAAGAGCCCTAAAGTAAACGGGCTTTCCTTTAGTCAATGCAATGTCTTTTAATTTGTCGGCCAGTTCAATCAAAGCCTGCTCAGCATCTTTTCTGAAGTTGGCGCAATCTAAGTTTACATGAACTCTCTCATCAGGCATTTGATGTTGAACGACTCTTCTGATGTAGAGTTGCATAGAGTCCAAAAGCTGCCCCTCTTTGCCGGTTAAAAACTCTTCGTCTTCTCCAAAAAAATTCACAATGATCTCGTCTTCCTTACGTTCTAAGTCGAACGAAAGTTTGAGATGGGTCAGGTCCATCAGATCTTTTAAAACATCGTCAATCAACGTTTCTAAATCGCTTCCACCTTTTTTCTTACTACCAAAAAGTTTTCCTAATAGAGAAGTCACTTCAAGTCTCCTTATCCCTTTGCAGGCTCTTCCACCTGGTTAAATTTTAAAAAATACATTTGCTGTAACACCCCAGCGAGCCCGTTAATGAACATGTAGAGAGTCAGGCCACTCGGGAGCGAAAGCATAAAGAAAGAAAACAAAAGAGGCATAAAAGCCAAAACTTTTGCTTGAGCCGGATCCATTGTGTTTGGCGTGATCTTCTGCTGAAAATACAGCGTCAAACCCATTAAAACAGGCAGAACATAATAAGGATCCTTAGCACTTAAATCTTGAATCCAAAACGCAAATGGAACTTGGTAAAGCTCAATGGAATGTCCAAGCACCTGGTAAAGCGCGATAAAAATCGGAAATTGCAAAAGCATGGGCAAGCAACCACCCAGTGGATTGGCTTTGTGAGACTTCATCAAAGCCATCACTTCTTGATTCATTCGAGCTTGATCTTCTTTGTACTTTTCTCGAATCGCTTTCATCTGAGGTTGCAAAACTTGCATCACCTTCATCGACTTGTAAGACATAATATTAAACGGCAAGACCAACAATCTCACCGCCAGCGTGAGAAGGATCACCGCAACACCCCAATTGCCCACATAGGTGTGAATCGTCTTTAAGAACCAAAGGATGTACTTCGCAATCCAACTAAAAAAACCGAAGTCGATCACATTATCGAGTTCTGCATCAACAGACCTTAAAATCTCCACATCTTTTGGGCCTAGAAATCCACTGTATCTCACAGAAAAGTTACCACCTTGCAGATTCTGGTAGGATAAGGTGCCCTTGGCCACTTTTGATTTTTGCAAAATCTCAACTTTTAGCTCAGGCAAAAATTCAGACTTGTTCACAAATGCTTGAGTGAAGTACTGGCTTCCCACAGAGACGAGTGTGGTGTTGGCATAAGTTTTCATATCGTCTTCTTCTGCAATATGAACTCTCTCTGAAGAATCGCCACTTTCCACAAAGAAATCCTGCCGCTCCATTTGTGGAGTGAAGAAACTCGCACCTTTAACGGGAACAATCTCCTCTAAAAGAGAAGTGGATATCCCGATAAAAGACGGATTTGATCCAATGACTTGAATATCTGTTTTGAGTTGGTATCTGGAGGCGACCACCTCAATCTTTTTGACAATCTCGAGATTTCCCCACTTTGCGCGACCCAAGAAAGTTCTTTCATCAACCATACTCAGTTCAAATGGAATCTCTTTGTTCACTCCTAAAAAGCGAGTCGAAAAAGTCTCCTGGGTCGCTTCTGGAGCACCAAGACGTATGGTTTCGCCCCCTCGATCCGTGTATTTTTTTAACCGGATATTTTGAATTCCCATCCCATGGGAAGACACTTGAAAACTCAATGTGGGAGAATCGAAGGATAGAATGCTCTCTTTCACAGTTTCAATTTCAGGCTGAGTTCCACTTAAAGTGGCCTGGCTCGCTGTTGGAAGAGCTTGACTTCCCTCTGCTAAATTAGATCCCGAGACGGTCTCTGAAGTTTGAGTCGTCCCAGCTTTTTGCGGGCTCTCAACGAGGGTTTCTTGTTCGATTTTCTTGAAAGCCTCTGGATACTTGGTTTGCATGTAATACTGCCAACCCATCCATGCAGCAAAGACCACAGCGATCGCAGCTAATGTTCGTCCATCAAAAAAATTTGGTTTATCGTTCATGGATTCCTCTCGCAACAAGAATGAGGAGGCGGATCAAAGCCCCCTTTTCTAGATAAAGGATGACAAGACATAAGACGCTTTAAAATAAGAGCAATGGCAGAGGTCGGTCTTTGAGTAGATAGAACTTCCAATGCGTAATGAGAACAGCTTGGGTAAAAACGGCAGTTTCCACCAAAATAACCGCCTAAAAAGGCCCGGTAAAAGGAAACCAAGAGAAGAAGGGCTTTAGATAATAAAGATTCGATGGAATCCTTAAGAGAGAATTTCATATTTTCTTCTGACTTTTTCAAAGGCACGGATAAATGCTGTTCCAAAATCCTCTCGGCTCAAATTCTTATAAAAATCAGCCGCCTTCTTTTTAAATACAAAGTTAAAATCAAGAGATTCTGACCACTGATCAAAATCCCACACTCTGACTCGCTCTCTTCCCCAGCGTCTCAATCGATTTCTAACAACCGCTGGTCCTACAAATTTTGGAAGAGTCCATCCAACTCGACATTTTTCTGAATCATTGGGGCGACAGACGACCATCAGCCAATGAGTGACGTGAATAACAGTACCGTCACTCCGAAGACTTTCAAAATCACGTTTCTTTCTTATGGATAAGAGACGAGTCCTATTTCCCACCTGTAGTTACACAAAGGCGTTTTCTACCCTTTGCTCTACGGCGAGAGATGACTTTTCGACCATTTTTAGTGGCCATTCTTGAACGAAAACCATGGGTTTTTGTACGACGTTTGCGACTTGGTTGGTATGTGCGCTTCATCACTGACTCCTATATTACGTCAAAATGAGGTCCTAATTGATGCGCCAATTAATCACAGCAAGAGGGCGGCGTCAAGAAACGCCTAACGTCAGGAGTAGACTCACATTGAAAGATTTTTGCAGTCGTGATAGCTCTTCTCTACTTTCGTGGGACTCCAACAGTATGAACCTCTCCAAGATGGTCCTCCAATTAGCGAAAGTGCACGAGACGGGGGAGATGTGCTTATCCAAGAAGAACAGTTTTGGGATCAAATCAAGGGCAATTTGAAGGCTAAAAACCTCAATAATAAGCCCCTTCAGATGTGGTTTGAGCCCACCCAATTGGTTAAAACAGAGGATCGCCAAAGCGGCCGATGTTTTTTCTTAGGCGTGCCCACCGAGCTCCATAAATACTGGATCTCCCAAAACCTATTGGATCGAATTTGTTCAGAGATTTCAGCTATTTATCAAAATCCGTTTCAAATTGAGATTGTCGTCACCGGCGAAAAGTCCAGCCATTTGATTCAAGAAACCCCTGAACTTCAGGTCGAGAATTTGCCTCGATCCACCCCCCAACAGACGTCCACTCCTCCTCAGTACCCGAGGGACATGTTGAACCCGGATTACACATTTTCAACCTTTGTGGTGGGCCGAAACAACGAATTCGCCCATGCAGCCTCTTACAGCATCTCTGAAAACCCTGGGAAAGGGACCATCAACCCCTTATTTATCTGTGGCCCGACGGGGATGGGAAAAACCCATCTTTTGACGGCTGTGGGCAATCAAATCCGAGCTAAACAGCCGGAATCACGGGTGATGTACGTCAGTGCCGAGCGATTTTTGAATGAATGGATTTCAAGCATTCGACGAAAAGAGATGCATAAATTTAGGATGCGCTACCGGGAGCAATGCGATGTCTTGCTGATGGATGATGTGCAGGTCCTAGGTCGAGGGGAAGCCGTTCAGGAAGAGTTCTTCCACACCCTCAATGATTTCTTTGAAAAGGGCCAGCAGGTTGTTGTAGCAAGTGATAGATTTCCTAAAGATATCAAGGGTTTAGAGGATCGAATCCGAACTCGTCTCGAGTGGGGCGTGGTTGCGGACATTCAAATGCCTGATATTGAAACTCGCGTAGCGATTTTAAGGTACAAGGCTGAAGCCAAAAATATTTTCCTTCCTCAAGATGTGGTCACCTACATCAGTCGGATTTCAAAGAGGTCCATTCGTGAGCTCGAGGGCAACCTCAACAAGGTGAAAATGTTTTCTGAGCTCCAAGGTCTGCCTATCAATTTAGATCTGGCTAAAAGAGTCCTGGCCGCCCATGATGATGCTGGAACTTTGACCACAGAAGACATTCAAAAGCTTGTCGCCGATCATTTTAAGGTTCGGCTACCCGATTTAAAGAGCAAAACCAGAACAAAGCCTCTGGTCACAGCTCGGCAAATCGCCATGTATTTAGTGAAAAGACACCTTGATAAGTCCTTGATTGATATCGGAAGAGCTTTTGGCGGTAAAGATCACACCACGGTCATAAATGCTTTGCGTCGGATTGAGAGTCAACAGACTACGGATTTGGAAATCAAGAGATCTATCGAGGAGTTAGAGACCCGAATCCACAATATCACAGGGGTGTGAATGTGTGTTGTGGAAGAGTCGGTGGATAAGTGGGACAACAAAAATGTGGACTTCAGTGCTCCACATTTTCGAGCTCAAGTTGCTCGAATTTCCCAGAGACTTATCCACATTAAAAAGGTTGAGATTTCAGTGCTTTAGATAGTAAATGGCGATAATCACGGACCTACTACTACTACAGTATTATATATATAAATATAGCTCTTATAAGAGGGGGATTTTTAGGTGAAACTTGAGGTAGAAAAAAAGGATCTCTTAACGTTGTTGAGTCGGTCTCAAAATATCGTTGAGAAAAGAAACACAATGCCCATCCTTGTAAATGTTCTTCTCGAGGCTGAAGATTCTCACTTCAAGGTTTTTGCAACCGATCTTGAGGTGAGCCTTAAAGATCAAATTCCTGCCAAAATCATTCAGCCTGGAAAAGTGGCAGTGAGTGCAAAGAGCTTATTCGAAATTATTAAGGAACTTCCTGATGCTCCGATTCTCCTTGAAAAGAAAGAAAACAATTGGCTCCGAGTGACCCAGAAAAAATCCGTTTTTAATTTGGTGGGGATGAGTCCTGAAGAGTACCCGGTTTTTCCAACCTTCCAGACCAACCAGTTCATTGAAATGGATTCGGATGTTCTCTCCGAGATGATCGAAAAAACTCTTTACTCCGTTTCGACCGATGAAACGAGATATCACCTGAATGGAGTTTACTTCGAATCCCGCAAAGATGACAACAGCTTGAGGATGGTCGCAACGGATGGTCACCGATTAAGTATGGTTGATCGAAAAACATCCGGTTCTGATCGATTGAATTTGGATAAGGGCGTGATCGTTCCGCGAAAAGGATTGAACGAAATTAAAAAACTTTTAGATTCTACAAGTGATTCCATTGAACTTGCTATTGAAGGCTCGCAATTGATTTTAAGAAAGTACAGCACGCTCCTTCTTGTTCGATTGATTGAAGGTAAATATCCCAATTATCAACAGCTTGTTCCACAAAACCTAAAAGAAACTTTGCGTGCTCCTAAGGAAACCTTATTGAGTTCACTCAAGAGAGTTTCTCTTTTATCAAATGCCAAATCAAAAGGCGTTACCCTATCGCTCAGCCAAGGGAAAATGGAAATCGCTTCGAACAATCCGGAACTTGGAGATGCGAAAGAAGAGATTGAAGTGGACTACAAAGGCAAAGACATTCGTATTGGCTTTAACGCCAAATACATTTTGGATGTTTTGGGCTCTATCAAAGAAGAGATCATTGAAATCGATTTTAATGACAATCTTTCACCGGGAGTTGTACGACCAGATAAAGACATGTCTTACACTTGCGTTGTTATGCCCATGCGAATTTAAAGAAGAGTTCTTTTTAAAATGAACTTTTCAAAAGTTCGCCTAAAAAATTTTAGAAACTTCAAAAATCTTTCTTTAGAGATTCCCGAAGGTGTTGTTATTTTTCATGGGGACAACGCTCAAGGGAAAACGAACCTCATTGAAAGTCTTTATCTTTTGCTGAGAGGAAACTCCTTTCGTCCCACCGATCAAAATGGTTTTGTTTCTCACAACGCTGAAGGCTTTAACGATCAATCACCAGTCGCCTTGGTTTCCGCCGAAGTACAAAGTGATGGATTTCAGAATGAGCTGAAACTGGCTCTCCAAGATCACAGAAAAAAATTTAGTTTGAACGAAAAACCAATGACCCCATTGAAGCTCGCCGAGAAATTTCCACTCGTGCTTTTTAGTCCTGAAAGCCTCTCCTCAATCAAAAGTGGCCCTGAGTCGAGAAGGGTGCTTCTTGACGACCTTCTGGAAATGGAAGGTCGCTCTTCACTAAAAGTTTTAAGGGACTTCAAGCGCTGCCTAAGAACTCGAAACAAGGTGCTTAGGGATTTTCGCCAGGGAATCCTCTCCAAAGATTCAGCGGTTCATCTTTTGGAAAGTTTGGAAGGGGTTTATTTTCCTCTCGCCACTGAGGTTGTGATGAAACGCCTCGAGTGGCTGAGGGAAATTCAGCCTTTTATGAAGCAGGCTTTTTCACAAGTTTCTGGCCCTAAAAATGTGGATATTTCTGTGGAATATGTGATCTCAGGAAGAGAAGCTATGGGGTGGGAAAGGACACAGGTTCTTAGCGCCATGCACCGCAGGGCGGGAGAACTTCGAGGTGCGGAAATGGAAGGCGGTCGCTCTCTTGTCGGACCGCAGAAGCATGACATCAATTTTCACATTGGCGGTAAGAACGCCCGCTACTATGGGTCTCAAGGTCAACAAAGAACCTTAGTTTTGGCATTTAAAATGGCGCAAA
>Ga0100403_1003899_pt1 | contig 10866 bp, 18 predicted proteins | sample CryGeymet201501t_FD_83663 | JGI IMG/M metagenome (GOLD analysis project Ga0100403, IMG submission 83663) | Groundwater microbial communities from Crystal Geyser aquifers in Utah, USA - Crystal Geyser metaG 2015-01t | ecosystem: Environmental > Aquatic > Deep subsurface > Groundwater | place...
GAAAATGGAATAGCTGGTTAATTCCTACAATGCTGGAAATGTTATTATTTGTTTTAGGATTATATATTGGAAGCAAAGGTTTATTATAATCGGAGATGAAAAACAATGAGATTTAACAAAAGAAACTGGGAAAAGTATTTTGACGGAAGCAATAAAATTACAACTATCCGCCTGAAGAAAAGTCCGCTTGGGCATAAGAGGGCTTGGGCGGGGAGTTATTACAAGCCAGAATTACTTGGCGAATTTAATATTACTGGAGTAACAGAACGGTTTTATGGAGATTTAACAGAAGAAGATGCAAAGAATGATGGTTTTGAATGCCTGCATTTGCTTAAAGAAGAATTAATGCAGCTAAATGGGAAATTATCTCCATCCACACTTTTATTTATTCATTCAACAAAAAAACCAGTGATGGCAAAACAATGGGCAAAGGTGACAAGCAATGACACTACAACCGCATGAACTATTCAAAGAAGGAACAAAGGATAAGCCAAACTACATTACATTAAATATACTTACAGATTTATTTGATGCAGGATATAAAGAAGTATATCAGATAAGCAATAAGAAGATGCCTTACCTATTCAAGCAGGATGAACAAGGCGAGCATTGGCTTTTATTAAAAAGCAACGGAGAAGGATTATTAAAAATATTATACTCAGATTATATACCAAATCATAAATCTGTAAAACTATCTGAAAAATAACAAACAGGAGGGATAAACATGAATAAAAATTATGAGAATTGTAAGAAAGGGATTCATAAGATTACAAATTCAAGATTTATTAAAGGTAAAGAAATAAAATCTTGTCATTGTGGAGAATTAACAAATGACATACTCCCATACCCTAAAGGGTAGGGTATCTTAAAGAAAATGGAAACAAACAAAATATATCAAGGTGATTGTATTGAGGAATTAAAGAAACTTCCTGATGAAAGTGTAGATTTAATAATTGCAGATTTTCCTTATAACATTTCAAATTATGGAAATAGTATAACAAAAGTAGGTTCTAAATTCAAGAAAGCAGATTTTGGGGAGTGGGATAAATTTGACTTAGAAGAATATTGTTTGTGGGTTGTAAAAGTTATGAAAGAGTTTGAGAGAGTTTTAAAACAAAAACATCAGGCATATTGTTGGTTTGATAATCATTTTACAGGGCATTATACTTATTTGATTGAGAAAGAAACAGGATTAACTCAAAAATGTCCTATTGTTTGTTATAAGAGAAATCCTATTCCTCAAATACGAAAAAAGAACTTTAGGAGTAGTTTTGATATGTGTGTTCTATTTACAAAAGATAAGAATAAGAAATGCGAACCTTTTAATTTTTTAGAACAAAGCGAGATGAAGAATGTTCAAGAATATAATTTAAAGAAATTAACAGAACATCCAACTGAAAAAAATTTAGAACTTGTAAAAAGATTTATAAAAATATCAAGCAACAAAGGAGATTTAGTAATTGATTGCTTTGCAGGTTCTGGAACAACAGCGGTTGCTTGTTTGGTATTAAAAAGGAAATTTATACTTATAGAAAAGGATGATAAATATTTTAAGATGTGTGAAGATAGAATCAAACCTTTATTACAACAGACTAAACTAAACTCGGAGGGCAAGTTTTTCTCCTCCCAACTTTAAAAGGGTTGGGTATCCGAAAAACACGATTTATATGAATAATAAACATTTATTTTGGATTATACCTTTAAGTATATTTTTAGGTATGATGATTTATGCTTTTTTATCTCGTGACCAAGATACAAAGATGCTTGATGCTGCTATGTGTTGTATGCAAGAACTTTACAATATAAGTGTTTATGGAGGATGTGAATAATGGCTATGGCTCTGGTGATGGTTAATACAATATGGAGTATTTATGACTAAAACATTTCCATACAAAACATTTTTATATTTGACAGACAAAAATAAGTTGATTCAATTAAATGAAAGCATAAAAAAACAGGCTAATAATTTCAAAGACTGCAAAGGCTGTGGTTTGTGCTGTATAAAATTAGGCGTGAGATGTCCTTTTTTAAGCGAGGAAAACGAATGCAAGATATACAAACACAGACCTTTTTTTTGCAGATACAGTGTGAGTATAAAGGAGTGCCCAAGATATGACAATGACAATAAAAAAGTTTAAAGCATTTTTTTGCAGAATATATTATGGCATTAAACTAAAAAGTATTAGGGAAGAAATGACATTGAAAAAGTTAATTGAATATTTAAAAATACCTTATGAGGAAGATGATGAAATACACTAATCTATTCTTGAAACAAAGAGGGTTTAAATTATTCATTAAAGATGAAGAAATATTAACTTCTGATATAGGTGTAAGGAAAAGGGTTGCCTCATCTTACAAAGCAGGAAAGAGTTTCTTTGAACATCTTGGAGAAGCAATTGTTAAAATGGAATATCCTGAACTGTTAATGCTTGGCTATGCAGTCATTAGAAGGAAAGTTCAAGATGCAAGTATATTAAGAATTGAATATGATTTAGTCAGGAACTTTAAGAATATCAAATCAGAAGACAGGTTGCCTGAAAACTTAAGTATAGAATGTGATTTAATAAATTCACAGGTAAGATTAAAAGGAATAAATACTAAATCAGGAACAATGTCAGGAGTAGGAAGATGGTATCCTTTATCATCTAAAAACTTAGGGGGAAGACCTAAAAAATATACCAGCTATGAAAAAATGCTGAACAGAGTTGAAAAAAGATTAAATGCTTATTCTCCTTATACTATAAAAGTGGAAGATGAATTAATACAAATCCCTGAGATTCCAATGCTTGTAACTTATGACAATAAAATTGTTTGTCTTTCTCAAGATGATGTTGCACCAAAGATTGGGTTCATTGGAAGAACAGGAGAAGGAAATTCTTTTCTACTGCACAGGCTTTGTGACCAAGCATTTTCTAAATGGGGAGTCAGGCTCGCTTTGTTAAATGATAAGGCAAGTGAAAACTTTGCATGGGTTAATCAATGGAAAAAGAATAAAACAATCCCCCAATATAAAGTGGGGAATGTTGATACAAATATATTAAATGAAGAAACAACAGCTATGCCTATTGTTGCTTTATATCAGCAGAGTGATGGATTAATGGATGATAATGTTGAAGATAAAGATATTAGTTTTAAAATAGCTTTAGGCTTTCAGGAAGTAATGCAGAGATATGATGAGTTCTTTGCACACAGCTTAATGGAAATGAAAGGTTCTAAGCCAACATTCAATGATTTAATTTATGATAAATACGGGAGGACAAATGTGGATTCTCCAATATTAAAAGCAAGAAGCTTAAAAGACATTTATGATTTCTTTGAAAGCATTGAAGAAGTAAAGAAATCAAACAGAGCTTATTTCTACAATGGAAATTTTCTCCCACCACAATCTGTTGGAAAGATTAAAAGGTTTTTGAAAAATATTTTTACAGAAAGAATATTTGATATAAGCTGTGATACAGAAGCATTATGGACAGTAGAATATCCAAATGGCTTAAAGAAAAAATACAATCCAATCATTGCCTGTCTTACTGCAGGATTAGTTCCTGCATTAGAAACTTATCACATATCCACTAAGTCTTGGTTTCCTTTTTATTACAGAGATTTATTAAATAAGGTTGCAGATAATCAAATCTCAAATCCTTACTTCAGAAAAAACAATATTCAAACTTGGGTTGTTACAGATGAATTGACAGGAATTATAAATAAGCACTCTATTGTTGATGAAACTATAAGCAACGTTTGGAGAGAGTCAAGGCCTAAAAACTTAGGTATGGTTTTCAGAAGTCAGCACTATGATAAAATTCTTGATGCTTTAAGATATAATTATGGTTATTATTTCTGCACGAGAATGGTAAGAAATGAAGCAAAGGATATTATTAAAGATACAGAACAAGACCCAAGATGGGTTGATGTAATAACTAACTTAAATAAATTTGAAGTTGTTGCAATTCCTAAAACAAGTTTTGTTACTTACGATAGGAATGGTGTAAGGAGAGAAGAAGAAAGAGCATTTCATGGAATTATGCTTCCACCAAATTCAGAACATCTAAAGAGGGGGAATGTGAACTGAGCAAGGTTTATATAGGAGCTACACCAATATATATTCAATGGAAACAGAGAAAATACCAATTGCAGTGATTTACAAACAGAATGGCAAAATGGTTATTGAAATTACCCCTGATGCAAACATGAGGGAACTGAGAACCTTTTTAGATGAATATAGTGAAGTCATCTTCGCCACAAATATAGAAAAATGGTTTAAAGACTAAAATGAAAATAGGAAGAATGTTCAGCTTCGCTGATTTAATGCAGGACTGGAGAACACTTGCAACAAAGCAGGAAACAATGCTTTGTGTGGAATGCACACACAAGCTTTATTCTTTAGGTGCAATAAAACGAAGTGCAGTTTCTTATATGATTATGAGATTGTTATTTATATTTTTAATCTTACTTGTATTTGGCAGACTCATTAGTATAGCTTTCGGAGGTTAAAATGAAAAAGATTATATTATTGTTCATATTTTTATTTGCAGTGCTTCCTATTGTTTCTGCAGAAATACAAAGAGTTGATGTTCCTGTTCAAATCAAAGTAGAGAATGGAACTGTCACATTAATAAAAACAGAAGATAATTCTCAATATCCTTATTCAACAAATTCTTATACAACTCATGATATAACTCTTTACACTTACAAAAACTTTTCTAATATTTGCCCAGAGCAAACAACTTTAAAACAAATCTGCGACGACAATATAAAAAAACTAACTGAAGATATAACAAAACTAAAAGAAGATTATTCTGTGAAAACTTATTTTGAAGAATACACATCTTGTGTGAAAGACAAGACAAATTCTGATTCAAACTTGGCAAATTGTGAAAAGGATGTAAAAGAATTAGACACTTTAAAATTAGATAATAAAAACTGTCTTGCTCAGGTTGATACATTAAAAGATAAAGCAACTGAACTATCTTTAATCAACACACTTGATAAAACTAATTTCTGCATAAGATACCCCACATCACAGCTTTGCAGAGATATAAATAATCTTTCTAACTCCAGATACATTGTAGCTGCAATTGCTTTTGGAGCAGGGGCTTTTGCATTTTGGTCTTATAAAAAAACTAAAAGGGGGAAGTCGCAGGTTGGCGAGACAATGAGTCCTTCTGCACCACATCAATAAAATGGTAAAAGCATTAGACAGAGTTCCTCAGTTAAATCAGCCTTATATTATTTTTGCAGATGGGCAGGAAGCAGTAGTTTTTGATATGTATGATTTTGAAGAAGAAGATAAAAAATACAAACAAGTAATGCTTATTCCCACAAACAAATTAATTGAAAAAGAAAATATTAAACAAAGTGATTATCACCCTTCAGGGTATATTGTTAAATCTTATCCGCATCATTATATCTTTCAGCTTGATGATACACCACATAGCCAGAGATGGCTTAATATAGCAAGATATGATGGAACATTAAACAATATATTCTTCAGGGGCGGCTTAATTGAAAAATCTTTTATCAATGAAATCACAGCATTGCAAAATGAAATTCATTCTCTTAAAGCAGGATTAGCAAGAGCAGAAGAAGACAGAAGGATGATGCTTCAACATCCAGATGCAATGGCTGAAGCAATCAGAGATGAAGTAAAGAAAATGCTCTTGACAAGCCACGCAATTAGAGAAGAAGAAAGTAAGGACTTGGATGTGACTCAAGCATAGTGGTAGAAAACAAAATCATAATCGGAAACAAACCTGTTGGAACTTATTACAGGAGTATTGTTAATTCCCTTACTAAATCTGCTACAATATATATAACCTTCACAAAGAAAGATTATGTTGCTTCCAAACAAACAGATATGGAAATGCTGGATAAATTAAGAGATGTTGTAAAAGATAATTTTAAAGATACAGACCAAGAGAAAGCTCTTGAATTGATAAATGAAATTAGATATGGCTTTCTTTTATCCAATGAAGAAAAAGCAAGAGAGATAGTGCAGAACCTTGAAGGCATTGGTATTCATTCTGTAAAGGAAAAAGAAGTTGCACATAACTACAATGGTAAAAAATATATGAACATTCAAATCAGGGTTGATTTAGACCCTTCAATCATTGCAGCAAAAAAAAGAGAAAAGGAATATGTCAAATGAAAACTTACTCATTAATGAAGATGTGCCTACTCTCACAAGAATCTGGAGAAGGACAACAGCATTGCAAAAAGTATTTATGGCTATAATAATTATTACATTAATTTTCTATGCTTATGGTTCAAGGCTTGTTCCCAATACTCACTTAGTTGAGGCCTGTAATGCAGATGGAACAGTCTGTCAAGATAAACCAGTTGTTACTATTCTTCCTGATTCTTTAATACCTTCTAATCCTATTTCAGTTGCAAAGGTCGGATTCTTAGGATTTTTATTTGCAGGATTAGTTTATGCTTTTATGATGGAAAAGAAATATGGAAATATAGATATGGATGCAGCTTTATTATTATCCCAACAGGAATGTGATAGATTAGTAGAATCAGGATTCAAGGGAACTTTAACTATTAATAAATATGCAAGACGACAGGATAAATTTTATGCAGATGGGAAGTATGTTAATAAATGGTTTGTTGGAGTTAATCGTTATCTTAATTCAGGATACACCTATTATATTATGACAATTGATGCAGTAACAGGAGATATTTTGGGATTGGAAAAAACATACGACGGAAAAGAATTTGACGGAAAAGATGTGTATGATGAGAAAGTTACCTTTCCGCCTTGGGTTGCAGATTACAAACATTCATCGGAAGCATTGGGGTATTCAGCACCGCCAACATTTCATAAACCAATAGATAGAGGGGGGAAATAGTGGGAATACTAACTGGCTTTACATTGTGGAAATTTTTGAAGTATGAGCTATCTAAGATAAATGCAGATTTACATAATATTGTAAATCAGCCTTCTAAGACTGCAAGTTTCTTTTCCACACTTGCAATTATCTTTTTTATATTAGGATTATATAATAAAAACTTTGCACCCTCTATATTTTTTATTGGCATTGCTTTTATGTTTAGGTTGTGGGCAGATATAATATCAGGGCATTGGAAAAATGTATAAAAAACGCACATACAAATCTTTAATAAAATATTGTAAGTTTTGCGGACAGCCTTGTGTTGTTCCAAAAATTCATCAGAATTATTGCAAGAAAAATAAAAAAAATCAAAAGATTTAAATAGTAGTTTAACCATTGGAATCAAAATAGAGAATCCAATGGGTATTTAGAACAATTAAACAGCAATTTGCCAATAGGATTTAATCACCCGAAGAAACTGATATTCTGAAAATAGTTATTCATTTGTGTTTAAATATCCTATCAATGGGTTTCCTAAAGAACAAAGGTGATAAGAACATGGCAAACGATACAATGAAATGGATTGGCATTGTCCTCGTTGTAGTTGCTGTTCTCCACGTAACTGGAATTTACCAGCTCCCATTTTTGAGCTCCAGCGACGCAGGAATAGTTAACTCAGACGGAACAGTGACCAAAGTCACATCAGCTTGCACATCAGCAACAAGTGTGACATACAACGCATACGACAAATATACTACCTCCACAGTGAGAGAAGGAACAGACTACATCAAAGTTGATGGTGGAGTTCCAAAGACAGCTTACGCCACAGGCGCTTTCGGACAGAAACTTAATGTATTGCATTACAACGTTTCACAGTTCGCAGCCCCAGTTGAAGTTACCCTCGGATGCGATGCACAGAGCATAGACATTCCAGTAATGACAAATGCAACAGGCGGTCAGACATACAATGTCTTTGACGACCAGTTCAATGTTATTACAAATAGTGCAGCAGGAACAACCAACTTAACCATTGGCAGTGGTGCTACAAAGTTAATAAGCATTGACTTGACAGCCCCAAGCAAAGAAGCAGTTGCTCCTTATGGTGGAATTTGGTGCATAGAAGGTTCAGAAACAACCTTTGACAGCTCAAATACCGTAGCAAACTTCGGAACACCAGCAAGCAAACCTAAGAGAATCAGCGTTGCTGCAGCAGGAAATTTCGTTAACTGCTACAAAGACACAACTGATTTGAGCAATGGTGCAACTTTCACAGGAAAGATGGCAGTTGATGCAGCTGACAGCCAAGACCCAACAGGAACAACTGTAAGAGTTCATTTAGTTCCTATGAAGTATTTCCTTGATGCAGATGGAACATACAAGCTTGGAACAGAAGATAGCACAAATGCAGATATCTCCCCAGCGGATTATTTGTATATAGTCGGTGTTAATTAAATTAACACCTTTTTTTTATTTTTTTTATAATTTTTATTCATAAAACTCATGGTAATAAAAAACATATTCGTGGATAAAAGAATCAATCTATTTATACTTGCAAGTCTTGGCTTCTTTGCTTTGACTCTCCTCAATAAATTCTCACAACTTACAATTGCTTTCTCGGTTTTCTTTATTCTGCTTTGGTATCTCAACAAAGAATTTACCAATCCTTATTCAGCAGGTGGAGTTAAAGGGAATAGTTTAATGCAATTAGTTTACGCAGCGATAGGTATTATTGCATTTTTCTTTATCTCAACTTTCTTAACAAAAATTATGATGGGAACATCATTGGCATTAATTCAAGTCTTTGTTTTCTTTTTGATAACAGGCATTATGATTATCTTAACAAGAGAAGCAGAAGGTGCAATCTATATGCACATTGGTGCAAATCTTTCTGCTGTCTTATCTCAATATGGTATCCTCGGTTCTTCTCTTTCATTTCAGGCAACAATTCCAGTTGCTATATTATCTACATTAACAGCAGGCAATTTCACAAGCTTACTCTTATTCATTTGGGGATGGGCAATAGTTATTCCATACCTTGAAACTGCACTCTATGCTACGGCATTGGGTGTTATGACAAAAGGCAGGAGAGATAGTTCAGCATATATTTCAGCAGTAATTCTTGCTGTCATTTATATGTTGTTTCACATCTTTAGTAAATCTGTATAATCTTCGGGTAATAATAAAACAAAGGTGAAAACAAATGGGAATGCAGGCACTAACAAAGGGTTTGTATTTAGGAGCATTAACAGGAGCTGTTGCTGTTAGCTATGCTTGGCTTAGAAGTCAGTATGACACGGGGCTTGACATTGCTTTCAGTTCAGTTTCATTGGATGTTGCTTCTCAGGTTAAAAACCCACAATCTGCAGAGTTCGGACTTGCTGTCCTGAATAAGATTGGTATAGCAGATATTACTGGTGCGTCAGCACTTGCAATATTCTTGGCGACAATTGCAGTCTTCCTCGCAGGATGGATTGTATGGTCATATATACCTTTCTTAAGAGTCAAAGGCGGAACAGGAAAGAATGTAGCAGTAATTGTGTTCTTAGGCACAGCTGTCCTTGCAACAATTATGGCAGGCGGCTTTGGAATATGGACACAGTGGAGTTATTGGGCAATAATGGCAATCTATGCTTTGCTTGTCGGATTAACTTCAGGGCTTTTGGCAGAGAAGGTATTCAAGCTTCAGATACCAACTGAAAGATTATTTTAAATATTTTTTTTATTTTTTTTATTTAAATTTTAAACTATGAAGGTGAAATCAAAATGAAAAAAAGCACACTCATCAAATTCACATTACTCACAATGATTCTTCTTATGTTCTCAGGAATAGCAATAGCTCAAGATGATTATGGCAGAATATCTAATGTTGATACAAGCACTATGACTTATGGTGGTTTAGCACAACAAGGATTGTTTTCATCTTTTTTTTCATTTATAGGTATAACCGATACTGCACGATTACAAAGTAAAGCTGGATGTTCATTTGTTAAAGAAATAGATTTTACAGCAGGAACTTCAGCTCCTATTGCTTATGGTAATATTGCTGCAGCTAATCCTTCAGTAACAAAATGGGAAGTTGGAAATCAATGTGCAGTTGGACAATATATAGAAACTTATTTTTATAAAAGTGGAGAATACTATAAAAGAATATATGGTCAACATTTCTTAAAAGAATCAGATACTGACAGAGTTCAAGTTTATCCTAATTCAGATATTCCAGCAGATGCAAAAATATTTTATGATTGTGTAACTTGTGAAACACCAGTTGCAACAACAACCTGCCCTGCCCCAGCATATATCCAAAATGCAGATGGAACAGAATGTAAAGGATTTGATAAATGTTCAGGAGCAGTTCCAACAGGATATTTAGAAGTTGATACTTGTGAAAGAACAGACATACTAACACCACGCCTTGAATTTTTAAGAATAGGAACTGTAAGTTACACTCCAAAACTTCTTGATACTTCAGATTTATCGATTCCAGTAACAATTAAAAATAATGGTGCAGGAGGCAGACTATGGCTTGCAGTTTCAGTATCAAAGAGTGCAGTTTCTCCTTTTGCATTTTTAGCTCTTGCAAACAATTATTGTGATTCATTAGCAGGCAAATACTTATTAACAATTGGAGCAGAAGAACAGACTACTATCATAATCACTGCACCCTTCGTCGGAAGCAATCAACTTACAGCAGGAACTTATACAGCTAATCTTGGAGTATTGAAAGATGCAGCAGACTGTTCATTCACACCTGCAAAATATGCAACCTTCACTGTTGCAGGAACACCTGTCAATGATAATACCAATAATGGTTTGACAGGCACAGGTTCTGGAACAGGCGAAACAGATATTCCTGCAGATACTTCAGGTTCTAATACTGGTGGAACAACAGAAAACATATCACTTAATTTTGCACAAACACCAATCAAATTATCACAGTTAGATGGTTCAACAGAACAACAATTAGCAAATGCTTATTGCACTGAAAACATTCAATGTAAAGGATATGAAGCAGATTCAGATGAAGTATTGTGCA
>Ga0100403_1003909_pt1 | contig 10849 bp, 16 predicted proteins | sample CryGeymet201501t_FD_83663 | JGI IMG/M metagenome (GOLD analysis project Ga0100403, IMG submission 83663) | Groundwater microbial communities from Crystal Geyser aquifers in Utah, USA - Crystal Geyser metaG 2015-01t | ecosystem: Environmental > Aquatic > Deep subsurface > Groundwater | place...
CAGACCCAACGTTCGGAGAGGTGCCAGCGGCGGGCCAGCTCCGGCACCCTGGCGCCCTTGTCGTACTCCTCTCGGATCTGGCGATCGCGCCAGGCGCGCTCCCACTCCTCGAGGCCCCGGCAGTAGATATAGGTGCCACGGAATTCGGCAATGATGGCGAAGACGGCGCGCACGGCAGCTCGTTCGTCGCCGAGCAGACGGAGAAGGATCTCCGCCACCCGCTTTAAGTCGCCCGGCAGCTCGCTGACCGTGGGCAGGGCGTCGTCTGGCAGGCAGAGAGGGGGGCGCTCAGAGGCCATCGTTCAATTTCTCACTTCAATGCCAGCGTCGGCACAACGCTTCCGCAGGTCGGTGATCAGGACGCGGAGGTCGGCATGCTCGGTCAGCCACTCGATACGGTCGATGCCGAACTGCTTATGGCAGCGGGCGTCGAGCTTCTTGATCTCGTAGCCGAGCAAGGCCCAGAGGGCGAGGACGTATTTCTGTTGGGCAGCGGCGGGGCCGGGTTTGATGGCCCGGTAGTTGTCGTTGACCTTTTGGGTCGCCGCACGGCCATCCTTGACCGTGGCCGGGCTCTTCGGTTGCCAGCCCTTGGCGCGCAGGTGGTTTAAGAAGACGGTGCACTGGCGCGGGCTCAAGCGCTTGGCAGAATCGACCTTGAAGTGGAAGTACAGCATGTCGCGGTAGGTCTCATCGCTGAGGCCGAGTTCTTTCTTGGCGATGTGGATCTTGGCTAAGTTCACATTCATCGGCTAGTCTCCAAAGTTGGTGTAGTACCAGATGACAAACGCGCCTCCCAGCGCGAACCCAAACGAGACGGCAACGGCTAAATCGAGCATGGTCATTCCTCCCACTCAAGGGGGTACTGAACTGAGTCCCCTGGCATGTGGTCGATATCCCCATCGATGTACTGTTGCATGATGGATTTGATTGTCTGCGGGCCTTGATTTACCCTTGCCACCGGTCGTTGGTGGGTCTGCTCGGCAAGCACCCGGCCCCGCTCCTGAGTGGCGTCTTCCATGGCGGCCATATCGTGGGCCACCTGGCGCAGGTAGTTGTGATTGGGCAGCGGCCTGGTCAAGCGGTCGCGACGGTTGACCATATCGTCCATGGCCTGGGCCCAGATGCGGGCCGAGCAGTCGCGGTCGGCCTTGCCTTTGACCTGGACATAGCCCAGACTCACCAACGAGGCCAGGGCAGTGACGATGCTATTAGCCTTGCGCCAGGAAAGGGCCCGTTTATCGGGCCGGAAGAGGCCGAGATAGCCAGGGGTGCTCGCGGCTACCGGCTGCGGCAAGGTGCTGATGCGGGCGATCACGGCGCGGGCCTCGCTATCGTTGGTCAGGGCTTCGAGGGAGGCGGTGCCGCCGCAACAGGGGCAGGTCAGGTTCATGGGGTGGTCCTTATTTGGTGTAGGGCGGCAAACCTTTGCCGCGATTACCTTTGGGCGTCGGCATGGGGATGCCGACCTACGGGCTAGCTCGTCAGTGCCGGACAACCACGTCCGGCAGACCGCACCAGGGGAGGCAGGAAGGAGGGAGAGGAACCTGCCGTAGTCCACTGATAGTGCGGTTTCGCTTGGTTACTTTTTGCCCTTTATCCATTCGTCATAGATAGCTCCAAAGATGGCCTCATAGACATTATGATTGTTCCCGCTGAGGTGTCCGATTTTCTGCTCGTTAGCATAATCAGCGACCGCCACCGCGCACCTCTTGGCCATCTCCTCTATTTGTTCCTGGGTCATTTCAAAAAAATGTTTCATCTCCTCCTCACCTCTCTGGCTGCAATCTTTTGGTGTACCCAACTAATGACCTCACTCTCTATCCAGCCAACTACTCTCCCGCCCAGATTGACCGCACAGGGGAATGTGCCTGCCTCCATTCTTGCGTAGATACTAGAGCGGGACAACCCGGTGATTTCTTCAACGACCTTCCTGCGTAGCATCCTGATAGGCATCTCTTTTTTCATGCCGCTACACCGCACTAAAATCCATCGGAATCTGCTGATACTTGCCGTGTTCGTCGCGCTCATAGAGCCGGAAATAGGTGCAGGAGCCGACCACCGTCACCGCGTCGCGGATGGCCTGCATGGCCCGATCCCAGCGTTCGTGCTCGATATTGATCTTCTGCAGGCCCAAGATGCGCTTGGTGTTGATCTTGCCCTTGCTGTCGACCTGGAAGGCATTGCCGATGAGGGCGCGCAGCTCCGAGCCGCTGTCCTTGGTCCATTCGCGCAGGCAGTCGTCGATCAGGGCCTTGGCGGCGAGGAGCTTTTCGTCGAACTCGATGCGGTCATTCACCGCCCGCATGACCTGGTAGCGGCCATCAAAGGAGGTGAGGATGATGTTGCCCTTGACACCGCCGATCTTGGCGCCGTACTTCTCGGCCGACAACTCCATGAAGGCCTCGACATCGCCTGCGATGCGCTCCTTGAAGTCGATGAGCGCCCGGCTGACCTCACCGGCCTGGCTCATGATCTCGCGCACCAGCTCATCGCGGGCCAGGTCTGCCTCTTTGATCGATTCCACCGGCACCAGGTGGCCGACGGCGTTCTTCTTGTAGCCTGCGGGAATAGTCTCTTCCATTTTGTTACCTCCAAAGGTTTGCATAATTTTGGTCTCGATGTTGTCGGTCGAGGCCGGGTATTTATCGCTCCTGGCCATGCTGACTGTGGCCGGTGAGATGTTGAGCCGTCGCGCCACCTCGGCCTGGCCTAAGTTGTCGATGGCGGTGTTGAGGATCTGCTTCCAGTCGGCCATTATTGGACCTCCAAGGTGGCGAGCGCCTGTTTGGCCCGCAGATACTTGTGGATCTTGCCATGGGCCAGGCTCATCCTGAGGGCCAGGACCTGGAGATCGAGGGCCGCTGGCAGTTCGTGGATCGCGCCGACGCCGTTGATGCAAAACAAGGCGCTGCGGATGCCCTCCAAGGTCTCGATGGTGTCGGTGCGGTAGCCATCGACCAGCTCGGTGAGGAGGTTGACGACTTCGGGCTGGTAGGTATCGGCAAGTAATGGGATGCTTTCGGTGGTGGTCTGCATGGTGTGTTCTCCTATAATAGTACCCTTCCAAAGCGCCCCCTCTCCCTGTGGGAGAGGGTAGGGGTGAGGGTTTTATAATTCGTTAATGGCTTGCATTGCTACGCCGAGGGCCTTGGTTGCGGCCTCCATGGCAATGGCAGCGGCCTGTTTTTTCTTCTCGCGCAAGGCGCGGATCTTGTCGGCGTTGTCGGTCAACTCCGGCGGCTCCACCGTGTCCAGGAGCAGGTGGAAGGCCTTGCCATCTTTCCGTACCACCCCACGCCTGGCAAGCGTCCGCAGCCATTCCTCGGCGTAGAGCTCTTTTACCTCCGCCATCTCGACCAGGTCGTCAACCGTTACCCTCCGGCGCATGCGCAGCAGCCGCCACATGACCTTGTTTTTATTCTCCGGGCCTCGGGGTGCCGCCAGGGCATAGACCCCAGGCCGCACCCGAGCCAGTTCCCCGGCATTGGTCATGTCACAGAGGGCGTTCAACATGCGTTTTTGGTCTTTGCCGGTCATCACCTTGGCTTGCAGGGAGATATTGATCGTGCTGGCCTCGCGGCCACTGGCCAAGACCTCCTTAACTGCTGTTCGGATTTTGTTGGCGAAACTCATCGATTGCGGGATGCCCATTATTTGCCCCCCCCTTGCAAGCTCTGTTTGATGGCGATCTTGGCCAGTTCGACGGTAGGATCGAGAGTGCCCTTGGCGTTCATCATATTGGCCAGGTTCTGCAGGTCACGTTTGACTACTCGGAAGTTGCCGCCCGACGAGCTGTGCAAGATAGCGGCGATCTCCGGCGACAGCTCAAGCTCCGCTGCCTCTTTGGCGTACATGATGATGTCACCGACGCCGAGGGCCGCGAACTCCAAAAACTGGAAGGTGCGATTCCACATGCGGCGCACCTGTTGGACATGGCTCTCCAGCTCTTCTTCACCAATCAAGACAAAGGCGGCGGCGGTGAGGTCTGAGAGGTCGCGCACCAGCTCCAGGTGCAGCTTGGGCAGCTTTTCGATCTCCTCGATGAACACCGGGCGGCCACCCTGTAAGATCAAGGCATCCAAGACGGCGGTAAAGGCGGCGTCCTTGCGGTGCGGCGGGTTCTTGACGTTCAACTCCCGGCAGAGGCCGCGCAGGAAGTCCAACTCGCTAGTACGCCAGATGGAGAGGCAGCGCAGGAAGACGCAGCGGTTGTTGGCGGCGTAGACCTGGGCGGTGCGGGTTTTGCCGCGCCCGGCTTGACCGATGACGACTCCCAAGCGGCCTTCGCCCGCCGACAGGGCCAGGGCATCGGTCATGGCCTGGAAGTTGCGGACGTTTCTGGTGTTGACAAACTTCGGTGAAACTCGTATTTCTTTCACTGATTGTTCCTCCTCTTTGGGGACGTGTTATCTTTGGGCGGAGGCTGCAACCTCCGCCCACCTTTTATCGTAAGCTTCCAAATCGCCCCCTCTCCCCCTGGGACTCAGTTCAGTACCCCCTTGAGGGGTAGAGGGCCGGGGTGAGGGTTTTACTCCTTTGCACGACATCACCCTTGGCTGTCGGCTACAGGGCAGAGGGCCGTTTTGCCACACATAACCGCAATGACCTCCCGTCTGGCGTCCCAATAGGCCTGGTCGCCGGCGCTCTCGATCACCTCTTCAAAATAGCGCATGAAGGCCTGCCAGCGTTTTGGCACCAACTGCCCCCGCATCTCGATCTCCAACAGCGCGTCATAGCGCTCCGGCTCACTCATATTTTCCAACTCGATATTGAGGGTGGCGGCCTCTTGCTGGCGATGACTCTCGGCGGCCTCGGCGGCCTCCCGCATGATCCGCTCACAATCGATCTCGCTGAGTGGTGGCGCTGGCAGGAGGGGCACGGCATGCCGTGCCCCTACCTCACGGCCCTCGATCTTCTTGGCGCCGATCTCCACCACCTGGCCCACCACCCCGATCCTATCCATCTGCCGTTGATGGGTGGGCAACACCACATCCCGCAGAAACTCCCGCGCCGAGGCCCCGGCCTCCTTTTCTTGATGCTTCTTGAGCTCGATCTGGCTGGTCAGTACGGCCACATCTGCTTCCGTGCCCAGATGGGCCGCTGCCGGGTGCATCTTTTGCACCGGCTCGGCCCGGCAGATAAACTCTCCCTGGTCGTCGTAGACCAGCAGGTAACTCGGGTCTTGCAAGTCGTAGCGGATGGTGACCTTCTTGTCCGCCTTCAGCGTCCGGCCATAAAGGGCCGGGGCGTAAAAGTTGCGGCCCTGGAAGGTGATGCCGTTACGATGGATGGTCTTGATATCGACGCTCATCATCAGGTAGTCGAGGGCGGCGACATCGACCCCGGGGCCACGGCCCTCCAAGAAGACATCGCCAGGGCGCAGGCCTTGCAAATGGCTGCTTTTGCTCTGGACGCGGTTGGCATACTCATCGAACCAGGCGGCCACCAGCAGGTGGGCCTCGGTCAGCGTCAGACAGCGGTTGCCAAAGGCCTTCTCGTGCACTGCCCGGTGCAGCTTCTCGCCCCGCATCATGCGCGGCGGCTTGGCCTCGATCGAGGTGCCGGTGTAGGAGATGGCGTTTAGGCGTTCGGCCTCGGCGAAGGAGCCGAAGAAGCGCTCGATCGGCTTTGACTGCCCGTGGTAGGGCCAGGCAAATATGGTCTTGATGCCCAGCCGCTCGTAAAGCCCGGCGTATCCGGCCTCATCAAAGCCGGTCGAGCCCTTGAAAAACTTGGATTTGAAGGCCCGCCCGTTGTCGAGATAGACCACCTGCGGCACCTTGCCGAGCCGGATGATGGCGCGACGCAAGGCGCTGGAGATGCTTTGCGTGTTCTCGGTCGGCATGATCTCCCAGCCCAGCGGGTAGCTTGACCGCATGTCGAAGAAGAGAACGAGCGTCATGTGGTTTTGACGCTTGCCGTTCCACGGGTTGATGATCTCGAAGTTCAGGTTGTGGCCGTCGGCGATGATGACGTCGCCGACATTGACCAGGTTGAGGTCGCGCTCGATATAGTAGGCGCACTTGTCATTCCAAGCCTTGGCCCCTTCGCGATTGAAGGTCCAGATGTGGTTATTGGTCTCGATCCAGCGGTCGAGCCAACGCCGGTAGGTCGATTCGGTATGGCTGTTGTCGATACCCTTGGCCGCCATCACCCCCTGCGCCCGGCGGATGGCCTCGGCGATCCGCCACTTGTTGGGGTGCAGGACGCAGGCCAGGAGGATATCGGTTTGAGCCGGAGTGAGGCCGCTGTGGCCTTTCTTGCAGGAGCCCCGGCGGTCGGCCAGGTGGAAGGTGTCGCCATGCTTTTTGACCTTGCCCTTCCAGCCTTCGATGGTCTTCCAGGAGACCTCGCCGAGTGCCTTGAAGAGGACAGGGTAGGCGAGGCCGGAGTTGTAGGCCTGCAGAAAGCCGTCGCGGACCGCTTCTTTCTTGCCCCAGGGCGCGACGGCCAGGGCTGAGAGGTAGTGGCGCAGCAGATCGGCCTTGGCCATGGCCTTGTCGGTCTGGGCTTGGGATATGGGCAGCATCTCGGGCTTGGGCGTTTGGGCTACCGGCGCCAAGGCGGGGGCCGCCTCCAGGTTGAGGATGGCTTGGCGGACATCCTGGGGCAGGAGGTGGGAAAGGTAGCACTCTTTGTGCCCGCCCAGACCTGAGTCCCAGCCGTGCGGCCAGGACTCACGCTCAGCGCGCATCCTTATGCCACGCTCGGTACCCGGCAGACAGGGCAGCGACAGGGCCAGCAACTCGGCTACGGTGTAGGTCGCCCGCATCGTGGATCTCAGCCTGCCAGGTTCATGTCGTACTGCATCAAGGCCTCGAAGGCCTCAAGCAGCGCCTTTTGGCTCTCAAATGGCCCGGAGTGCTTGGGCCAGGTGCCGCCAGCGCTCTGCTCGATGATCATTGATGCCGTATCGAGACGTAACAACTTATAGCCTGCCTTTTCCAGCTTGTCCGCGTCCCGGTTGTTGCAGACTACGCTATCGTTCATCAGCACCCCATCTGCAGCCAGCAGGGCGCGGGCAGCGTCCAGAGTATCGAGAATGGCCTGGCGGGAGATGGTGCTGTAGCCATCGGCCTGGGCATCAATAATATGGGTCAAATAGACGTTGAAGGCGGTGGCGAATTGCTTGTTGTCCGACATTTTTTCCGTGCCCTGCTTCCTGGCCTGCCGGATGCCAGACTTGACCTTTTCCCCCAGATAGTCCTTGACCGCCTTGTTGATGGCGCTGGCGGTAGGCTTCTTGCCCTCTGGTGTGGCGGCGACAACCGACTGCCAGACCTGGCGTTGCTGCTCGGGACGCAAACGGGTGAGTGGGCGGATTTGGCGCTCGTTGCCGGGCAAAAGTGGCCCAATGGGCGACTTTTGAACCAAAGCCCCACCAGCGGGGGGAATTTCAACCTCTGTTTGCTCGCTGCCTACAGATATCAGCAGGTTGTCATAGATCTCAGAGGCGTTAATCAGTCTGTATGCCTTACTTTTGGCTAAATCCCATAAATCTTTGCAGTAGCCCTCGAAGTTGTCTCGATGAGTTATCCGATACAGCCCACTGTCACGGATCTCGGCCAAAGCCTTGCCCACTCGGTGAAATGACGCAAAATCCTGCACAATCTGCCCTTCCAGCTCCGCCAAACGCCTCTCTTCGCGCCCCGACAAAGGTGCCACTGCCACCGTATTCTTGCTCATCTCTCCATCTCCTTTAAGAATAACATCCGTTTTTGCTTCTCTTTGGCAATTGCCTTGCTCTGCTCGTCAAGCTTCTGAATCTCCACCCGCAGCGCATCCGGCCCGGGCAGGGTGAAGACCCCCGCCGCCTCAGCCTGGATCTCGATCATGCCGTTGTCGCCGGTGGCCAGACAAAAGGCCGGAATCCACTCTCCCGGCATCCGGTGCGGGTGGCTCTCTGCCGTCCAGTTATTGATCATGCCTACCGTGATGTGGTCGCCGGTCAACGCTGTCATCTCATCGGCAATCGTCTCCCGGCTCTTTGGGGCGTTGCGAATGGAGCTTCGTGCCGCCATCGCCAATTTGGCCGCAATATTCAGCCGCCCAGGGGCGGTGGCCGCTTGCTCTTCCCGAGCCGCCACCAACAGATCAAATAGGTTCATCTGCAGGGAGTCGCCCGCGTGCAGCCCTCTGCCGACGAATTTCTTCTTTGCTTTAGTCATTGTGATTTCACTTTTTTTTCACTATAGTTCAGTCAACAAGTGGATTATGCCGCGCGCCGCCACAACTTGTCGGGCGTGGTCGATAACCGTGCCGCCACCGCCACCATGATCCGCTGTGATTGGCACCTGCCAGCCAGGGTGTGGGCGACGGCCGAGCGGGTGACGCCCAATTCGGTGGCGATATCGACCAGCTTGATGCCGCGCTCGGTAAGCTGGGCCTTGATCTTGTTTCTGGTGACGGTCTTTGATGTCATAATGAACCTCTTTTGAGTATTTTTTTACGGTGTCTCACTTTGAAATGTGCTGAAATCATCAACGTCATCAATACGATATTCAAGGGATGCTATCCGTATATGCTTGACACGATGGCTCTTCCTGATGAACTCAGCAGGTGCTTACTGGAGAAGGGGTCGGCAATTCGTATTGTTTTATCCAATCGCGCATATTTAGATCGAATGGTTCCAGATCTGGTAAAAGAGCTGCCGCCCACGCGGGATACACACATCCTGGCGCTGCCGCCCGAGAACAAGCTTGCCCTTCTTGACCGGCTGATGTTTGGCTCTCTTTTTTTGATGAAGATCCGCCAAATGAACCTGAAAGATGGTCTTGACCCTGAATACCAAGGTTTTGAGCTGCTGAGTGATCTCCTGACGGTGACGTATAAAAAGGATATGCTGCGCGTGTATCTTTCATCTGCCAAAGCCCCTTTTGTCGAAAAGTTGTTGGAGGGGTTCAACCCCTGACTATTTTTTTTCGGTTTGTTCCCCACTTCCCCCATCGGGAAGATTTTTATAAAGCATGTACGTGAGGGCGGAGAACCAAAGCATGATGAACATCTGTACCCCAATAATAGTGAGTGCGGTCTTCTCGTTGGTGATATTTGGGTTACAAACGTACACGACTGTGGCACTTAAGTTTGCCCCCGATGAAAAACACGCCAGACTGCGCATTATTTCGATAATCTTCAAGATGTTCACGGGTATGCTTTTCCTGTGGTCGGCATTCTGGTTGTTTGTTGAATTCTCAACCCCTGCCCCGCTAACCCGGCAATCATTACTTGTCATAATCCTCAACTCCTTTGGTGTGTTTTACGTGTTGATGATCTTGCATCTTCACCAGTTGGCATCACTGTCCGACGACCTGGCAGTTTTATCGAAGGATATGGTCTCGGTCTTAGCAAAACTCAGTTGCCTGAAAAAGGATTGAGGCACTGACTATTTTTTTTCGGTTTGTGGTCAACTTGTGGATTCAGTTTCTTTATAATCCGCGCTTGTAGATTGTGTCAACATTAAAATCCGCGAAAATGGATAATTTATTAATTGAACGATTCACCCTACTGGTAGACAAGCACTCAGGAGGCAAGCATACCCACTTTGCCAAGCTGGCAGGCATCCCTACCAGCACGTTCCAGTGCTATATGCAAGGGAGATCCCCGCACGCGGATCATCTTTTAAGAATTCGCGAAACGTACAATGTCAATACGGATTGGCTGTTGTCTGGAGAAGGCCCCATATATATAGATAGGGCTGGGAAGGAAGGGGAGAGTAGCCCGGCGGATGCAGACCCAGAGGTAGCAGCGTTGTTGGAAGGGGCACGAAGGGTATTAAAGAGTGGAAACCCCATCGCCTTTGATGCCCTGGAGCGGAATATCCGGTATTTCGATCACGCCGTGGCCACCGAGCAGCGCCTCGAACAGACTGAATCGAAAATGGAGAACATGAGCAGGGAGCTGGCCGAAATCAAATCATTCCTTTCCGAGCACCGCAAATGCGAAACGATTACCGACGAAGAACAGCTCGAAAAAAAGGCAATATAGTCCTTGTCAGTTTCCAGCTGTAGAAATACCACAAAGTGGTATCAGGAGGCCCCTTGCTGTAGAGTACCACAAAGTGGTACAGGCTAATCATTTTCCGCTTCCGGCTTTCGTATTTAATTGAATACTTACGCTTTAGCTCAATTTGTTGATTTTTATACATTTAATGCAAAGCATACGTGAAGTAGTCGCTTCCGACTTCGCTTCCGACTTTTTTTTGTGGAAGCCGGAAGCGACTACACCAGAGAATAAACCACTTTGTGGTACAAAAATGACAAGAGTGATGGACGATTATGACGGATCAACTGAAGAACTTTGGCACTGTATACAAACTCGATTTTGTTTCGGATACAGAGAGGGGAATAGTCGAAATAGAGTATGGCTCGTCAGAAATCATTCAGCTGTTAACGCTTGCCATTAACCAACTTCCAGACAAACCACCCACCTTAATGAAGGCAAAAAGTACCGTCATGAGCAGCCTAATCGGCAACATCAAAGTAGAGGTTACAGGCAGCCCAGTTTTAAACAAAAAAAGGCTTAAAGAATCTGAAGCCTACCTCGTTTAAATGTCACCAATTTTGCACGTGAAATTTCTTATTTCACGTGCAAAAAAAAATATCCCAGCCTATTTTTTGGCAAATTTCTTATTTTAAAAAAGTCCCACCCAAAACATCTGCAATCCCACTATCCATCGGCAAATCGCGCTATTTCCCGCAAAAAAGTATTTTTCTTCTTTCATCTGCAAGTTAATAGTGGCGATGAGTGGCGGGGTCGATAGCTCGGTGACGGCGGCCCTGCTGAAGAACCGCGGATTTACGGTGCTTGGTGTCTTCATGCGCCTCGCCCAGGCCGAGGCGCAGGCGCA
>Ga0100403_1003912_pt1 | contig 10839 bp, 8 predicted proteins | sample CryGeymet201501t_FD_83663 | JGI IMG/M metagenome (GOLD analysis project Ga0100403, IMG submission 83663) | Groundwater microbial communities from Crystal Geyser aquifers in Utah, USA - Crystal Geyser metaG 2015-01t | ecosystem: Environmental > Aquatic > Deep subsurface > Groundwater | place: USA...
CGACTCCACCTGTAGCGACGTCTTCTGAAAGCTTTTACATATTGCCGCGCCCTCAGTGACAAACGGCTCTGAACTTGCAAAAAGATCTGCAACACAGAGCAACCCTTAAGATTCCCTCATAAAAGGAGCCTTGTATGAGATTTGGCCTGGAATTAAAGACAACTTTTGTCAGTTTTCTGCTTCTTTCGTCCATTCACTCTGGGGCCTGGGGAAATACCAAATCCACTTCCTTTGATGGGATCGCCGCCGTGGACACGGGACAAGTTCTTCATGAAAATGACCCTTACAGCATTCAGTACAAGATTTCTGAGCCCTCAAAATTTGCAGGTCAAATCATCGAGGTGGATCGATTCCGTCATCCCATCATTGTTCAGGAGACGGACGACTTTATCGAGTTTGCAAATTATCTCCACGAAGGAAAATACTATATCGCAAGGATTTTTAAAGTGTCTCAGGTTGAGGCCGCATACGCCCATATTGTCAAATTTGCTGCTGTGCCTGGTGTGACCGCCGCTCACACTCAATATAGAGTCGTTTTTGCTCCAGGGTCAGAGATTGAGCTTCGATCTCAAAGAACAGGCGAAAGCGAAGAGCTGAAAGTCAATGACATCGTCATTTCCAGTGAGGCTGCAAGACCTGAGGGTTTTCCCTATGAATTCAACACAGGGCTCTTTCCAAACTACGCTGTCATCAAGCGAGCCCTCTCGGGAGTCCAGAGAGCTAAGGAGAGCATTGAAAACAAAACCGAGCAGTACAAAATTCTACTCCCCTCAGAAGGTCTCCTTCAAATGGTCCTAAATTCAATTCATGAAGGTCACAAAGAGAGAGCCTCTCGCTTCTATGGGACCATTGCGCGGAATTGCACCACTGATCTTTTTGTTTCCATCGACAAAATTTTAACCGCGATGGGACGGATATTTAAAACCTTTAAAACCGTTCTCTCCTTGGACCCCATAGCCACCCCGACCAGAGAAGCACTAAGAGAGCGCGGCGTACTGGGACCGAGAGTCGCCAATTTAGAACGAGAGATCTTTCATGGGGAATTGGACTATGTGCCTTCGGATGAGGACAAGCCCAAGCCGATCGGCGTCTTCCCCGAGAGATTGGCGTCTCAGTTTAGCTTGGTGATTCATATTCCCAATGAAGAAAATCTCAACCAAGATCAGTTGGACACAATCAAAACGGTAAGAGCCGAGTTTTCAGAACTTGTGTCTGAAGTGGTCCAATCCGCCTTAGCCACAAGCTCCCTAGGGTCCGATAGCGGACAAGAAGCTCTAAGAAACGGACTTCTCAGCGTGACCAAAGCTCTTCAAGAATTTCTTTCAGAGTGGGACAAGAAAATCCCAGAAGGTATGGATCAAAAGTTGATGATCTATTTTGTTCCCTATGTGGGCTCTCCCAGTGAAGACATCACGGAGCAACTCACTGAGGAGTACCCAGCAAGACTTCCAATCAAAGCCTTTAAAGGCACCGTCAACTCAGAGAGAAATGACCTTTTTCAAGTCCAAATGGCGCCCAAGAAAGTCCGCTTGGCTTTTCTAGAGGAGTCTCAAAGAAAGGAAACGGAGCTTCGACCCCTTCATTTGAGTGGACTGGCGGCTCAAGTTCATTTGAAAAGAGGTTCTTCCTCAGCGAAACTTCAGATCTTAGGGGGACTGAACCCCTCTTCTCATGTCTTAGTTGAAGAGCAAGGCCCGATTCGTTTGTTTTCGGTAAATACGGTCGATCCAGAACTCTCCCCCACATCAAACACATCCATGCTCACTCTCAACTTAGAGGTGAAAGCCGCTGACGGTTCTATCCCTCAATTGCGGGTGGAGTTTGGAAGAGATCAGCGGCACCAGATTGCACCTCGCGGTGTTGTTCCAAACATGAACATGGAAGCCAATGATCCTAATTATGGGCTTTTTAACTTGGCTGAGGGCCGAAGGGGAGCCGGCCGTCACCGCCTTCTTCGCGCGCCTTATTTTTTTGGAGAAGAAGTCTACATGGGAATCGACATCCGCTTCCCCATTCTCAACTTCAGTTTAGATCTTGAGACCTTCAAGATTGAGAATCTCGACATGAGAATTTTTAAACCGACTTTGGGCCTCACCTTAAAAATGAAAATGGTGAACTCCAAGTTTCAAAAAAGTCTCAATAGCAAAATCAAATCGATTATGGACAAAGTAAAGGCGGATGGTGGAACCGGTCTATTAAACCAACTTTTTGGCCGTGTCGGAAAGGCTTCGAACAAAGTTCTAGCAGCGAAAACCCAAAATTGTGAAAGTCATTTAAAAGACGCTAAAAAGTAAGTCCTCTTTTATTGACTGATGTCATGCCAGTTCCAAAAAATAATTCCCTTTTGCTTTTTCCCAATTGAGCTTCCTCCCTCAAGCGTGACGCGCTTTTAAGGCCTTTAGGCCTTAAAATGAGGGTGAAGGCACGGAGCCTGAGAGCTCAATTGGGAAAAAGCAAAAGGGAATTATTTTTTGGAATTGGCATGACCCTTCCTCTTCAGCCACTCCACTCCAGGAGATGCACAGGCATAAAAGAGCTGGGGAGATTCTTTGCTCAAAATACGCACAGCCTTTCCAGACTTTGGATCCACTTCAGCAGAGAGCCTTTGCTCAAACCGACAATTCACTGGACCATATTCGGGAAGGCCATACCTCGATTTGAATCCATGCCGACGCGTTCGTTCTGCAAAGCCTGAAAATTGAGCTCTCAGCAAGACTTGTGTGTATTTAATAGGTCCTCCTAAACTTGGAGGCAACACGACCACCGGCTCTTGAACTTGAACATCATATTGATCTAAAGAGTGAAGCTGGCTGCGAAGATGAGGGAGAACCTTCCGCTCAAACCAAATTTTTGCAGAAGCCTTTAGTGCTTGCTGACGTTGGCTGTCCCTCACCAAGCGCTCACTTGGACTTTTCTTTGCCGCAAACGAGAAAGTGCAGGTGAGAGAGACACAAAGGATGCAAATCATTCTGAGTTTCATGGGTTTTCTCCTCTTCAATCATTGGTGCAGCTATCAGATTTTTAGAACAGACTTAAGACTCATGTTCTCGTACAAAACGACTTTCAAAACAAGAAGCAAAAATGAAGCCCTCTCTACAACAGCACTTACAGGTTCTACAGAAGAACGTGGGTCAACCGCAGCCCTCGCCTCTTTTATAGCAATTTCTGGACAGGCATCGGCCTGCAATCTATCCCATCTGAGTTAAATTTTAGGTAAGATCTATAGGCCAGCAACAAAAAGCGTCAGCCTGCGGCAAGGCCCGAGATCTTTAAAAAAAATTGACCCCCTCCCAAGCCTTCGTTAGGCTCCCTCTAGTGAGGACTCTCTTGATCGGATATTTTATCTCTGCTTTTCTTGGATCGATCGCTTTCGGCGACGCTCTCTGCTGCGATGACGAATTTTCGAACGGAAACACCAGTCAAATAGAATTTGTTTGTGGTGATGAGCCCCAAACTATCGAAGACTTGTCCCACTCGCCCGTGAACGCCTCTCATCAAGGTCACCACAGCTGTGTCGGATGCACTCATTGCCCAATGGCCCCTCAGCAAGCGATTGAATTTTCTTTCTTTGAGTCTTCAGAGAACATTTATCTTTCGATAAAGACAACGGTCTCCCAGGCGCCCTTTCTTGAGGGCCCCTTTCAACCTCCCAGAGTCTAGACACTCCAACAAAGCTCATCTTTAAATTTTTAGTGTGTTTCTTTGATCCAATTTAGGGAGTTTTTCGTGCTGAATTTAATCATTAAGTGGTCCCTTAAAAACAGACTTATCGTTTTGTCTTTTGCCGCCATGATTGTGGTCTACGGGGGTATGATTCTCTCTCACCTCCCATTTGATGTATTCCCAGAGCTCACACGCCCCACCATCACCGTGCTCACAGAAGGCCATGGGCGAGCTCCCGAGGAGATGGAGACTCTGGTGACGATCCCTTTGGAGCAATCTCTAACGGGACTTCCTGGCCTGGATCGCGTTCGATCCACCTCAGGCATTGGCCTTTCGGTGATCTATTTAGAGTTTGAATGGGGAACAGACATCTATAGGGCTAGGCAGCTGGTTGGAGAAAGACTCGAGCTTGCGAAGTCCCAGCTGCCGAGCGAAATCCAACCGTCCATGGCACCTATCGCCAGTCTGATGGGGCAGATTCAGCAGATTGCTCTCTCCACGAAAAATGAAGAGGTCTCTCCTATGGAGCTTCGAACGCTCGCCGATTGGACCTTAAGGCCTCGATTGATGATGATTCCTGGAATCACTCAGGTTCTCACTATTGGCGGGGGGCTGAAGCAATATCAAATTCTAATCTCTTCTCAAAAACTCAACCAATATCAACTCAGCTTGGAGAACATTGACGAGGCTCTCTCCAAGATCTCTCGAAACACCTCGGGAGGTTTTTTTGAACGAGACGCCAAAGAGATTTTGATTCGAAACATCGGAGCGGCAACCAGTGTAGAAGACATTCAATCCACCGTTGTCGGCCTTCACTTTGGAAAACCCGTCTTCATCAAAGATATCGCCACCGTTCAGATTGGTCCGAAGGTCAAACGAGGCGACGGAAGTTATATGGGAAAACCAGCCGTCATTATGGTCATTCAAAAGCAGCCTGGTTCGAACACGGTCTCCATCACTGAAAATGTAGAAGAATTGATCAAGGAGCTGAAGAAGGATTTACCTAAAGGGGTTCTGGTCAATACCAATGTCTTTAAGCAATCCAACTTCATTAAGGCCTCCATTGATGGGGTCCTTTCAAAGCTCAAACTTGGTACCGTATTGGTTTTTTTGGTTTTATTGATCTTTCTCATGAATTTGCGCATGAGTCTCATCACGATGTGCGCCATCCCCCTTTCCTTTTTTATCTCCTTTATTACTTTCCGCTGGTTTGGCCTGAGCATTAACACGATGACTTTAGGTGGACTGGCCATTGCCATTGGTGAGTTGGTTGATGATTCGATTGTGGACGTTGAGAACATTCAGCGGCGACTTCGAGAGAACCGGCAATCGAGCACACCGCTTCCGACTCTCAAGGTCGTCTTTCTGGCTTCTAGTGAAATTAGAAACTCGATCGTCTTAGCCACCCTCATTGTGGCCTTGGTTTTTCTTCCTTTACTCCAATTGACGGGTCTTGAGGGCCGGCTCTTCACTCCCCTCGCTCTCTCTTACCTCACTGCTCTTTTTGCATCCCTTCTTGTTTCCTTATCGGTCACTCCGGTCTTGAGCTCCTACCTCTTGAACAAGTTCTCTAGATCAGAGAGATCCGATAAAGATTCCTTTCTTGTAGCTCATTTAAAGAGGTGGGACAAAAGGGTTCTTGAGAAAATTCTCGACCTGCCAAAATTAGTAATTGGAGCCACAGCTCTTCTTCTCCTTCTCTCTCTGTCTCTACTTCCATTGATCGGCTCTGACTTTCTTCCAAAGTTCAACGAAGGAACCGCGATGGTCGCTGTCTATTCTCCTCCAGGAATCAGCTTGAGCGAATCCAATCGGATCGGTCTTCTCGCAGAACAGGAGATCCTTAAAGTTCCTGAAGTGATCTCTGTCTCTCGAAGAACGGGACGCTCAGAAAGAGATGAACACGCCATGGGTGTGAATGTGAGTGAGATCGATGTGGATTTTAAAAAAAACATCTCTCGTTCTCGAGATGAGATCCTTGGAGACCTAAGAGAAAGGCTCTCCCAAATCCCGGGCATCGGGGTCAACGTGGGTCAACCCATCTCCCATTTGATGGACCACACGCTCTCCGGTGTGAGCGCACAGATTGCCATTAAAATTTTTGGTGAAGAGCTGGACACCCTTCGATTGAAAGCGGCCGAGCTAAAGGATTTAATCCAAGATGTGAATGGCCTCGTTGACCTTCAAGTGGAGCAGCAGGGGCTGATTCCTCAGCTGAAAATCTACGCCTTACGAGAAGAAGCGGCAAAGTTCAACTTGGGATCTGGAGACATCACTTCACTTTTAGAGTCGGCGCTCAACGGTCATCAAGTGGGATCAGTGATTGAGGGGCAAAAGTACTTTGATCTCTTCTATCGATTTGATGAGTCTTCGAGAAACAGCCAACAGGGCATCGAAACAACAGTCCTAAAGACCATGCCTGACGGAAGAAAGGTTTTGGTCAAAGATGTCGCCGACGTCTATGAGACTCAAGGCCCCAATGAAATTGGGCGGGAAAACGGCTTGAGACGGATCGTTATTTCTGCAAACGTCTCAGGGAGGGACTTACTTGGCGTGGTGGCTGAAGTCAAAAAATCGGTCTCTGAAAAATTAAATCTTCCGGAAGCCTACTTCGTCACTTACGGTGGGCAATTTGAAGCTCAAGCAACAGCTTCGAGAAAGATCTTTTTCTTTGGAGCTCTTTCACTTCTAGCGATCGCTTTGATTCTTCTCTACCATTTTAAATCCGTCCCACTGGCCACGCAGGTTATGGTCACCATCCCTTTTTCGTTTATTGGAGGGATCATCGCCCTCTTCCTTTCAGGAGAGCCTTTTACTATAGCCAGTCTTGTCGGCTTTATCACGCTGTGTGGAATATCGAGTAGAAATGGAATCATGATGATCTCCCACTATCTCCACCTCATGAAGTACGAGGGAATGACATTTTCCAAAGAGATGGTGGTCCAAGGATCCCTCGAAAGACTTACTCCTGTCCTTATGACTTCAACGGTCACCTGCTTAGCTCTTCTCCCGATTGCACTGTCCGGTGGACAACCGGGAAGTGAAATCCTACATCCTGTGGCGATCGTGATTGTTGGGGGACTGATCTCGTCCACCCTACTCGACATCCTGGTCACACCAACGGTCTTTTTTAGATATGGTCTTAAAGGTTCAAAAGCGCACATAACCAGAACTCAACAAAAAGGAAGTGAATTATGAAAGTGTTATCTCTCTGTCTTCTTGCCGGACTACTGATCTCCAACCCAGCTCTTTCCCACGGAGTCCACGATTCTGGCGATGCCAAACCTCAAAAAGGGGGTGTTATCAAATCTCTCGAATCTCTGAACGTTGAGCTTGTGCAAATTGATGGCGAAGTTCGAGTCTATATCTTCGGAAAGGATGAGAAGTCTGCTCCTCTCGAAACCAGCAAGTACCCAGTTTCGGCCAAAGTGACTTATCCAAGGGAAAAAGGGTCCCACGATGTGAAGTTGACCGCTCACGAAAATCATTGGTCCGCCAAGGTCGATGCTAAAGGCTCTCATCGATATCTTTTTGAATTCCACATCGAGCAAGCCGGTCACAAAGACAACCTAAAATTTAATATCGAGCCTAAATAAGAAACTTACTAAAGGACAACTTGTGAAAGATCTGTTCCCAATCACATCCCTCTTTTTCCTCGTTCTGTCTTCCGCCCATGCGGAGACAGTTCTTTTGAAGTCCTCTGACCTCCCCAGAATGGTTAAAGAAAGCAATGAACTGGTAAAGGCCGGCGAAAGCCATGAAAAAAGCCTTCAAACTAAGACCGGTCACCTCACTCGATCATTTTTGCCCGAGGTTTCCCTCCACGCAGGTCAGGAGAGCTTTACGATTCTCTCCAACCGAGATTATAGCCAACCCTTTTTTGGTGCCTCCCTGAGCTTAAACCTGTTCAATGGAGGTCGAGACCTGATCTCTGAGCGAATTTTTAAATCTGAGTTCGAACAAGGGAAAGCCAATCAATTGGTCAATGTGGCTCACCAACTAGAAGCTGCAAGAAAGACCTTTTGGGAGGCCGTCTATCTCAAAGTGATGATCGAAGAAATGGCCTCTGGACTCAAGACCATCCAAGCAAATCGAAATTCCGCACTGAAGAGAATCAAAAGCGGTGTCGCCACACAGTCCGATCGATTTGAATTCGATATAAAGGAATCTGAAATTCAGCAAGACATTAAAAAATCGGAACTGGAACTTTCTCGAGTGTTGGGTCAACTCAAAATTCACCTTGGAATGGACAGCGCCGTTGATCTAAAGATCACTGAGGACCTCGACCATGATCACAACTGGAAAAACTTCATGAAGCATTCTGAGGAGGATCATGACTATCTCCTTAAACCTTTAGAGCTGGAATCCAAATCCTTTGAGCTTAAGAAAAATCTGGCTCAATTGAAATGGATGCCAAAGTTGGACGCCTATGCCCTTTGGCTTCAAAACACCCAAAGAAGTGAGTACGATCTAAGTAGCGCTTCAGACCGCGAGCAGACCGTCTTAGGAGTGAGAGCCATTTGGACTCTCTCTGACTTTGTCTCAGGAAGAGCTCAAAAGAATGAAATGACCCATAGGCTCAGAGCCAATGAACTCCAATTAAACTACCAGAAACGAGAGCTTGAAAATGAGATCCATATGGAAATAAAAGAGCTAGACCTTTTGGATGAGATGGTTCACACAGCAAACGAGAACATTGAAAGGTTGACCAAGTTTTTTAAGATGATCTCAGAGGAGTACCGAAGAGGAGTCAAAACCTCCGGAGATATGCTTTCGGCCTCCGAGAAGCTAATTGACTCCAAAATTCGACGCTTAAAGATCATTAGGGACTTTCAGTTTGCAAAGTCCCACCTGATGACTAAGCTTGGGGAATGAAGCTCCTTGCACTTGTATTGAACAAGGAGAGCCGACTACTGAATATTCGGCTCCATATAAGAGCTCCACAACGTCTTTATAGACGCCGAGGTCTTCTTGATCTTAGAGTCCTCACTCAATACCAAATCGTGATCGCCAAGGGTCTCAAACGGGATGACAGCCATTGGAGATCCTAAATTGGGAGCCACGTTGATTTTTGGTAAAGCGTCCACGTTTTCCACAATCCAATTATTGAGTGTTAGAAGCTCCTCTCCCCTTTCCATGGACTCAAGATGAAATCGCATCATCCCTTCATCGAGATGCATCGACTCCCCTTGTCCAGACATGAGAACAGAGAGACCCCGCTCGATGTCTCGAAGAGGCTCCCTTTCAAATTCGGGAGTGGCCACCATAGGATCATCATAATTCACGTAAAACTGCCGAGCTTTCCTCAAAAGACTTTCGTTTCTCTCAGCCACATTGGCTCCGGTAGGTACAAACTCCATCACTTCCACCGCACATTTGATAGTGGACTTGTGCGCCTTCAGATCTTCCCTAATGTGCCCAATCATTCGATTTGAGGCCATAACCATGAGCAAAGTGTCACGAGAGAGCTTGGGCAAAATTGCAGACAAGGCGTCATGAGCCATTCTTTTTCTCTTGTCTTCCAAAGAGCCTTCACTGAGCTCAAGATTTGAACGGTCAAGAGAATCGTCGCCCAGATTAAAATCCAATTTATCTGACACAAGGTATTTATCTAAAGTTTCACTTAAGGAATGAGGCATATTCTCAAAGTGAAACTCCGTGGCATTTGTTGAGGAGATCGCATGGGCTGCACACTCCCGTTCGTTGACCACTAAGGCCATCATATTTGCGCCTGACTTTCGAAAGAGAAGGGGGAGAATAAAAGGCACATCTCCAATAAGCCCCTCACTTTTTACTGCAAGAGAAATGTTTTGCGGAACGACCTTCCCTTGGTCAAAATAGAGAGCCACATATCTCTCACTGAGCTTGATCTCCTCATTGAGGTTCAACTCTGAACCATCAACCTTACCGTCCGACAAAATCTCATCAATCACATGGCTCTCGACTCCCTGCTTCTCTAAAGCCTTCCTGGAGTTTTTCAAAAGAACACGAATCTCTTCAAAGCTATGATCCACCGATTTCCATTCGTGGAAGGCACTTAGGACTCTATTTTTTTTCTTTGAGTTGAACTGGTTTAGGACGCTTTCGAATTGATTTCTCATATTTGAATTCCTTTTGATTAGGGTTGATCGTTACAACTTTGAATTGAAGTCTTAGGTGGTTCACCTTTCTTGGGCCTTGGCGCTCCCCAAAGACCTATGAAATGCTTATCTCAAACTATCCAGGGATAGAAGTTTTACCAGCACGTTCTCAGACTAGCAGTGACATCTTAAGAATTCATAAATGAGGCGTGAACTGTATGTGTACTTTTGTTAACAACTTCCATTTTTTAATGGCGAGAACAGATCCCAAGGACAACTTCAATCCCTCTAGAGAAAATGCGCTTGCAGAAAGGCCGACAAGGAACTCTTCTATTGCATTCTACTAGCAGCGGAACTCCTATCTCCCAAATATAACGCCCTGAGTGAGCCGATTTGACTCCAATCCATACCCCCCCCTAGTATTGGGCGATCAAGGAGCCGATCTGTGAGAAACAAAAAGGGAACCTCCCATGAGGATCAAAGAGCTAGACTAACAAAGATTGAAGGCCAAATCAGAGGTGTGATCAATATGATCGACAATCAACGCTACTGCATTGATATTCTGCATCAGTTCAAAGCGATCAGATCAGGTCTTCAAGCCGTAGAGAGAAACATCATCGATCAACATCTCACTCACTGTGTGAAGAAAGCCGTCTCTTCTAAAAAGACCGGCGACGCAAATAAAATGCTTGATGAAGTCAGAAACTTTTTAAAGTTGGCGGTGCTCAAATGAATATCTTAGCCCTATCTCTGTTTAGTCTCCTTCTTCCTCTTTCTGCCTACTCAAAAACCGTAGATTACCGCCTAGAGATCGATCGAGGTTTAATCACCGCAGGAGATCATCAAGCAGAAAAATTCACTGTTAACGGCTCTATCCCGGGTCCAGTCTTGAAATTCACGGTTGGAGACATGGCAAGAATCACTGTTGTGAACCGACTAGATCATGAGACTCTCATTCATTGGCACGGAATTTTGCTCCCTAACGATCAAGATGGAGTTCCTTATATCAATTCGATGCCAATTCCGGCTCATGGGAGCAAGGTCTATGAGTTTCCAATCACCCACGCAGGGACCTATTGGTATCACTCCCATGTGA
>Ga0100403_1003923_pt1 | contig 10818 bp, 16 predicted proteins | sample CryGeymet201501t_FD_83663 | JGI IMG/M metagenome (GOLD analysis project Ga0100403, IMG submission 83663) | Groundwater microbial communities from Crystal Geyser aquifers in Utah, USA - Crystal Geyser metaG 2015-01t | ecosystem: Environmental > Aquatic > Deep subsurface > Groundwater | place...
GGACGGTTGAAAGCGCCAAGTTGTCTGGGATTGAGGCCGGAGCCACCGTTGGTGCTGACCTGCTCACTAACGTCGCCAACAAGAGCCTCGCCAATCTGGACGCGCCCGCCAACACGAAGCTGGACACGGTTGAAACCGCCGCAGACGTTACCAAAGCGGCATCTGGAACGCCGGAAGTCAACGTAAGATATACCAGCGCTGGCGTATTGAAGACCGGCGAGATACCCAAAACTGTCAGCGGATATAAACTGACTCCAGCCGGGGGGACTGCTTTCACCAGCGGGGTCACATGGGCCGTCGCTATCATCAGCGGATCGTTCACCGGCGCGGCTCCATCAATGTCAGGCACCGGTTTTGGACAACTCACCCTAAACAGCGCGCCAGCCATTGATGAAGTTATTTTATCAATAACTCCAACCTATAACGGTCGGTCCCATCCACCTGTCACCACCAAGATCAAACGGGTGCAGGATATGGCGGTGGCGGTGCAGCCTTCGGGCAGTGCGTTCGCCACCACAAATGTCAATCTGTCCAACAGCACCACAACCTACACCAGCGCAGGCACCTTGTTGGTCACAACAGGGGTGGGCGTCACCAGCGTTGCCCTGACCGCTGCCAATATGACCCTGGCGGCGACGGGCAGCATAGATGGCGAGAAGCCGTGCAATATCAAATGGCAGCGGGAAACCTCGCCGGGTTCGGCAAGCTGGGTAGATATCGGCGTGGTCACGAGTTCCAGTCCATCACCATTCGTCGATGCGGAATTCGGCGACACGTTGGGATCAATCACCAACAACATGAGCGACACGGGCAGGGCGGCGAGCACGGCTTATTCCTACCGGCTGATGTATCGGCGGCAGAGCATTGGCGGCCCGACGGCAGGCAGCGTGGTGCTCGACGGCCCCATCTCGGCGCAAGGATAGATCATGGCAGACTACAGCATTCTACAGCACCCCGAAACGGCAGAGCGGTGCATCACCAAATCACCTCAAGACTATGAGGGCTGGACGCTGCTTGGCACCTCGAAAAAGGAACCCGGCGACTTCGAGGAATGGGACGGCAAGCAATTCAAACTGGACGCCGCGCAGAAAGCCGGTCGCGACCAGGAAAGAATCGCCCGTGATCCGCTGGCTATGCTGGCCCGTATCGAGGCGCTCGAAGCGCGAATTTCGCAATTGGAGAAAACACCATGATCCGCCCGCCGATCATCCTCGACCCGTCCCTGACCGGCAATGCAACGCACAAGCTGTTCATTCGCATCAAGCCGGGCATTCCGAATTTCGCCGCCGTGCTGGCGCAAGAGGTAGTGGAATGGCGATTCCTGCGGTTCTGGGGCCTGCTGACAATGCTCCCGGCGATCGCGCTGTTCTGGTTCATCCCTTGGCCGCTGGTCCTGCCCGCGCTGGTATTTGGCCACGTTATCCCCACGCTGATTCCAGCGGTTCGTCGCAAAATGGAACTGATCGGCCATGCGGTTGAAGTGGAAGTAGCGGTGCGGCTTTACGGTCAAGATCGGGCGGCATATCGGCTGCTCGAAGCCGCAGCGCTATCGCGGCATTACAAGCAGTTCAAAGGCTATTCGGTGGAGCGACTGGACGCGCTGCTGATCGGGCACGGGGAGCGGGCGGCCAAGTGGGTAGGCCGCCATGCGGAATGGATCGGAGGCAGGGTGTGATGATGATCGCGGCCATCGTAACAATCGTGGCGGTTCTCGGCATCCTGTGTTTCGCCATCCTGTGCTTTGCCCCGGAAATAGCCCGTTGGATGAGTAAATGACAGAGCACAGCGCAGGCGATGCAGCACAAACCAGAGCCATTGCCGAACAAGTCGCGGACGCGGCGGTCTCTAAATTTGCCGAGAAGCACCCGGAAGTGAGACGAGGAACTGTGGTTGCAGAAATTCCCGCGCCCCTACGTTGGGCAGCAATAATAATATCCGCCATTCTAACCGTTTCGGCCAGCGCGGGGCTGATATGGATCGTCACGTCCCTCAGCACGATGAGCAACACCTTGGCCCGACTTGATGAGCGAATGTCCGGTTATGTCGATAGTCAATCCGCCCGCATTGGCGAACTGGAGCGGCGCACGGGCGAGCTGGAAGGCTATCACCGTGAAAGGAATGGACGATGAACAGAAAACCGATCTTCGATACCGTCCGCACAATGCTTGGCCGAGGATTCCGTGACGGTGAAGTGACCGCGCTCGATCGCGCCATCGACGATGCTACAGGCGTGATCGTCGTCACTGCTCCGTCACGCGCAATCGGGCCGATTGCACTGATCGACGTGTCTGTCCTAAAGGCGGCTGCCCCAGAAAAGGCGGCGGGCTTGCTGGAGCCTTGGGTCGAGCCAATCCGCCGATCATGCCAGAAATACGACATCGACAACGTGCGCCGGATTGCATCTTTCCTCGGCGTGTTCGTCGGCCATGAAAGCAGCTTTGATGTCGGCAAGCGCGAGAATATGAATTACAGCGCCAAACGCATGTCCGAGGTCTGGCCATCACGGTTTGCCGTTAATGGTGTGAAGGGCAATCCCAACTCGCTGGCAAAGGCGCTCGACCGCAAGCCAGAGGAAATCGCCAACCACGTCTATGCGAACCGCATGGGCAATGGCCCGCCGCAATCGGGCGACGGTTGGCGCTATCGCGGCAATGGGCCGCCGCAGCTGACCGGCAAGGACAATCACAAGGCGTTCGCGCTGGCAATCGGCAAGACGGTCCAGGATGCCAGCGATTATATTATGACGCTTGAGGGCGGGATCGAAGCAGCCGCGTGGTTCTGGAACGAAAACCTGATCAACGTGCTGGCCGATACACCGGGGTTAAGCGACGAGACTCGCCGGATAAATGGCGGGCTGACCGGCCTTGCTGACCGAACGGCGCGGTTCAATCGGGTTGTCGCCCGGCTGATGGAGTTGGGCGCATGAGCCGCTCCACCCAAAGATTTACGCTGGCCCTGATCGCTATTGCAGTTGGAGGGGCAATCGTATGCGCCTTGATATTTGTCAAAATTCCGCCGGAGAACGAATCCGTTCTTAACATCGCGCTCGGCCTTGTCATGGGCTGGGGCACGGCTGGCTTCAATTACTATTTCGGCACGTCTGAATCCAGCGCGCAGAAAACCGAGATGATGGCGCATCGCCCGACCGGAAGCCCCGGCGATCCGGTGCATACGGAAGATGATGAGCCGGTGGACTGGCCGCGCCCGCAATTTGGAGAAACAAAATGAGCATTCTGGCAGGCCTCACCGCATTGAAACCGGTGGCATGGATCATCGGTAATGCGCAGATCGCTGGCATGATCGCGGGAGCCTTCGTGCTGACCAATGGCCTGTCCTACTGCAAGGGCCGGAGCGACGGAAAAGACATCGCCGCCGTGCAATTAGTCACCGCCGAACGCAAGGCCCGCGCGGTTGCTGATGAAGCCGCTGGCACAGCCGCGCAGGAGCGCGAGATTGACCGGAACGAAATAACCCAAGCCGAAAAGGACCGAAATGATGCGATCAACTCCGCGCCCGATGGCGATGCGAAGCCTTCCGCTGCTAGTGATAATCTCAATTGCGAGCGGCTGCGCCGCGCCAACGCCGACCTTTCACTCTTTCCCGCCTGTCGAGGACGTGCGGGCGCAGGACAAGCCGATCCCGACCGCTGACACATTCGCCAGCGAGGCGGGTGCGCAGCGATACAACAGCGCGCTTGAGGCTTGGGGAGAAGACGGATGGGCCGCTGTAGGCCGTATATGCCGGGACGCGGCGGCTAAGGGTGCGCCGTACCCCGGTGGATGGTGCCCGCCCCCTCCAGAGGAAAACTGACCAATGCCCGCCACCCCTGCCCGTATCGGGTTCATCACGAACGAATTGCGGCGCTCGATCGCCGGGCCAGACGCCGCTGTTGTCGCAAAATACGGAACATTGGCGCGTGATACCGAGGTTCCGGTCGAGACGTTTTTCGATAGTGAGACAGACGCCCAGGCTATGGCAAACGAGCGCCTTGCCCTGCTATCGCCAAGCCGCCGCCTCTTGACGAGTGTAGTGCAGGGCGCGGAAACCGGTCTGAGCATCACCTTTCGCCCGGCTATTCCGACCGCTCAGGTGATCGATGACGAACGGGCCTACAACAAGGCCGCGCTCGGCATTGGCATCAGCATCGACTTCGAGAATGGCAAAACCGAAATACAGACATGGGGATGAACCGAAGTGCCAATTGAACTTCCATTTGCCGTGCGCCCGGCCAAACTCGCCTCGATAACGACCGGCAACGCGCTCGCCAGCCGACCGGTGAGTAATCTCGGCCTGCTGAGCTATCCCAGCATGACGTGGAAATCGTCTGGTAATCTCAACCTGTGGGCGCGCGGTTCATTCCCAAGCGCCAAGGAAATCGATTTTGTCTCGATGGTGCAGGCCAATGCGCTGCCCGGAACTACCATCCGGGTGCGGCTGGGGACTACTCAGGCCCAGGTCGATGGAGTATCCGCACCATACGACAGCACCGCCCTACCCTTCATCAGCCCGGCGATGACTCGCGAAGGCGGCCTCTATCATAGCCATCTGGCGATTGGAGCGGTGCAAAGCGCGACATGGTGGAGGATCGATATTGGCGGCCACACCGGAGATTTCGAGGCGGCTGGTCTCGTCATGGGCAAGAGGCTGACCCCAACGCGCTTTTACGACCGGGATTTCGAATATGGCTTCGAGGATCTTGGTGGGCTGGACATAAACCGGCTGGGTATCGTAGCCGAGACGCCGGGCATCACGCTGCAAACGCTGCTATTCAAGCTGGCGTGGACAACCGAGGCTGAATATTTCGAGGAGTTCCGCCCGATGCTGATTTCACTGGCAACGCGGGGGGTTTCATATTGGTGCTTCGATCCGGAACCCACCGCGTTTCGGCAGGACAAGACGTTCCTCGGCTTCTTTGCTCGAATGCCATTTGCAAAAGGCGGACCAAAGCCTCGGACATTCGAGATAGAATTCCTGATCCGATCACTGATTTAGAGACACTACTTCGGCGGCCGGGGGTGGCGTCGGGGCGAGGGGCCGGTTCACCGTATGGGGGCTGGCCCCGTTTGCCCATAATTCCCCCGATAGGGGGTATGTCCAATTCCCCCGATACGCCCCCTCTCGGACACGCTACGCCACCCGTATTAATTCCAGTCGGTGTCATATTCTCCCGAAAGGGGGCGGAGATTCACTCAACATCCATCACCAGCGACCAGCCCAGCTGCTTGCGCACCATCGACCGCGCCCGATTGGACCATCCGAAATGATCCATCACCGCGAACTGCATCGCCTGATAATCTGGGTGCGGCGGCACCACCGTTGCAGCGGCGCTTTCGTCCCGGCCATAATACGCAGATGCGATCCACGCCCCCGAGCTGGTCTCCCATATTTCCAGCGAGATACCGTTAATGCCTACATCCGGGGTGAAGCTCGTCTCTGCGATCAGCTTGCCCGTGAATTCCAGCGTTGGGCCGGACTTCTGGACCAACTCGACGCGCTCGAACGGCGCGAGGTTATCTCCGGCGCGTGCAGCAATGCGCTTCAATGCCTTCGTCGCGTTAGCCAGCGCCAGTATTACCCCGCCTTTGTTGGCTTCGGTGGCGATAGCAAGCGCATCATCGAACTTGCATAGCGCCGCTGCTAATTTGTCGCCGTGCTTGGATTGTGTCTCTGTCATGGTTTCTTCACTTTCATCTTTTTGCATATTTTGTCGATAGGGTCATGCCACGACAATCTTTCGGACGTATGCCCCCCCAATTTTCACCTTCTGCCATGCATCGCTTCGATTACGCTGATAGGGGGACTCGGCATCCTTGAGCATCAGCCCTTCGCCATCGGCCGCCCATACCCGGCGTGCCTGGTCGAGCACGTCGCGCACATCACACGCCCATAGGTCAGGTAGGACCGTGACAGCAGCCAAGCCATCATCCCTGCCATGGCTTCCCGGGCGCCATGTCCAATCGTCCGCGTCCGCGTCCTGGTCGAGCCGCTGGAGCATCGCCTTGCGCTCGTGCAACGGCACCGCACTGCCCCCCGCCTGCCAATCGGCGAGGGTGAGGCAATCGAAAACATGAAAGTGCCCGGCTTCCCCGCCCGCTTTCCAGCCGCGTTCGCACCATAGCTTTGTCGCTGCGAGCGTTCCATTGACCTGGAATTCGCCGTCGAACATCATTGGCACACCCGCCGCCGCTTCCATCATCGACAAACGGTGCAGGATATGGCCCGCGCCTTCGATTCTATGGCCATTTCGGGTAAAGAGCCGCCGCTTGCCGGTATGGTCCGGCAGGTAGAGCGCTCGGAAGCCGTCCCGCTTTTCCTCCATCATGGCGCCGCCGTCCGGTAGCTTGCCGAGCCATGAAGCAGCGAGCTGGCATAGGTGCGTTGGTCGCGGTTGCATCATTCGCTCCCGGTGATCCAGAGCGTTTCATGCTCTGTTGGCTCGGCCGCAATATCCTGCTCGAACAGCGCCCGGCTTCTATCAAGAGATTCCGTGTCGATTTCGCCGCCCCAAAGGCCGTGCGCTTCTGCCCATTCCCATTGGCGGTGCTCTTTCAGCCAATCGTCAAGCCCCGCCCGCAATTTGGCCCGCGTTTCGTCCGCGCTATCGGCCAAGGCGATCAAATCGCCCGTTCCGTAGTTTTGCAGCAATTCGCTGTCCCAACGGTAAATCTTTGCCATCATAATTCCCCTGAAAGGGGCCAGGCCGGAGCCCGCCCCTTATTCTCCCGAAAGCCCTATGCGGCTGCCCTGGTGCGAAGCTCGGCCCGTGCGTTGGCCAGTTCCGTTCCCATTTTCTCGATTATCGCCGCGCCATTGCCAAGCGCCCGCTCCATCTGTTCGCAGCGCTGGTTTGCACCGGCAAGCGCCCGTTCGAGCATTTCGGAGCGGACCCGCGCATCCTGGGCAATCACCGCATTGCGCCCGGCAAGATCCAGCCGTTCCGCGCCCGTATCGCCGTCAAAGTAGGTAGGCGACATCTTGGCGCGCTCCAGCTTGGCGGATGCTTCATCATGCATGTCGTGTAGCACCTTGCCAACAAAGACCAATTCCCTGGTGCGCTTGCGGGCGAGCAAGGCATTGGCGCGGCGCTTTGCCTGAAGGCGCGGCTCCAGTATTCCCCATTGCTCCGCCTGCTCTTGCCACATGCGTTGACTTTTGCGGGCATTCTCCAGTTGGTCCATGCTGATCGAGACTTGCAGCGCGTGCGCCTTGACGGCCTTGATCCGGGCCGCTCTCTCAGCCCACGCCCTTCTGATCGCCCGTTCGTGCGCCGGCGTGCGCTTAGGCTCCGCCGATAGGGTGGCATGTGCGGCCTGCGCGCTGGTTGCCAATTCTCCCGGAAGGGCGGCAAGCAACGCTTCCACCGCCGCCAATCGCGCCGCGAACGCATCCAGCGCGCCCGCACCGGGCATATCTTGCCCCGCTTCTGCGATTTCCGGCCCGCTGGCGTCGATTTCAGGGATTTCCGGCACGACGGCAGGGGCGATAGGCTCCGGCGCGCTCTGCGGGGCTATTTCAGGCGAAGGCACCGCCGCCGCAATTCCCGCGATAAGGGCGGCCGGTTCGGTTTCGCCGATAGGGGTGGCATCGATAGCCGCCGCATCACCGGCAAGCGCCGCGTCAACTTGTTCCCGGGTCAGATATTCGCGCCGATCGTTCACGCCCGGGCACCGGCCATCCTTGCCCACGCATAGCAGGCGGGTTGCCCCATCACGGTAAAGCCAGGCCGAGACATAACGCTTGCCGCCATCGGCCGCGGGTATCTGCATCACTTCAAAGACTGATTCCCCGCACGCCGCCCGCACTTGCGCCGCGCTCAGGTGGATCTTGCCCGCGCCGTTTGTCGCCACCGGATAGGACCGATCGCCCTCGATTTCGAGAATAACCGCCGCTTCGCGCTGAGGTCCTCTTCCCGGCATCAAAACGGAATAGGAGCCTTCCACCGGCACAATTTCGCGCGGGGTTGTGGTTTCCCGCTCGCTCAGCGTCTCCCAATCTTTGACAGTTTCGCAGCGTTCGAAACGGGTTTCGGTTGCTTCGATAGTGAGGCCAACAATCTCGTTTCCGAGATAGACACGGGAAGTGCTCGCCTCTCCGGCCTTGCCGTGCTGGATTTCGCGCTTCGAATAAACCGGGTATCCGCAATTCTCCCCCCACGCCTCATTGATCGCCGCCGCGCGCCTGTTCAATTCATCGGCATCCGGCAGGCCCCGGCTGGCAACCAAGCCGTGCAGATATTCGAGCGCCTTGGAATCACTCCAATCATAGCTATAGCCCTCTGGCGCGCCGCCGCCGCCCATCATGGCGACAAACATCATGTCAGCATCATCGGCGAGCGTTCCGACAAGCGAAGTTTCTCCGGCCGCCCAGGTGATAGCGCCGGGCGCGCCCTTCCCGATCTTTTCCAGCGCCGCGGCCGGATAGGCCGGGAGCAATTCAGGAAATAGCGCGGGCGATTGCTGCGAAGTCTCTGCAGCTGCAGGGCCCGCCGCTTTCGTCCAGTCCGGATAGTCAAAATCTGATAGTTTCGTTTCAATTGTGAGATTGCCCAGGGCAAAAGAGGCCCAAAGGCCGCGCCTTTCCGTTTGCAGCCGTGAAACTGTCACCGCGTCCGCTTCGCCTGCCAGCTTTGCGCCCGCGATGATTGCCAGGGCCGCCCGCGCCGGGACTATTTCGCTTTTCCACTCTCCCAGGCCATCGGGCGCCGCCCGGCTGGCAATCGCCATATTGCTGCCATCGCATCCGACAATCACAAGCCGGTCACGTCCGGCGAGATCCCGCCGCTGGATAGCAACGCCTTGCAAATAGGCGCGGTGCCCGCTTGTCTCCATGCACTTTGCCGCCGCGCCAATATCGGCAACGAATTGCGCCGCGCTTAGCTCATATTCTCCCGAAAGGGCGGACTCGGTTCCCCTGATAGGGTGGCAAGGGAAGTCCAGCAGCGCTTCCCGCTTCATATTGAAGCGAACGCGCCCGGCCTTCATCACCGGACGTTCGCCGCTATCGTCCAGCGTCACGAATTCCCGGCCCTTGCGCGCCTTGCCAAGCATGGCGGCGAAATTTTTCGCATTGGTACAGAACGCGCCCGGGCTTTGTACGTCCGCTTGTAGCTCGATCGATGCAAAGAGATCGCAATCTGTTGCCGTCAAAGTCAGCAGCCCATCGGGCTGCGCTTCGATCCTGACCGCCGCCACAACTTGATTGCGGCCGTGCTTGTCCGCTATCTTGCCTGCCAAATATGCGGCCGCCCGGTAAAGCGCCGCCGCGTTCGTGGTGAATATGGCGCGTGTTTCAATTGCCGCGCCGGTTTCGATTGCTGTATTTTCCATTGTCTCTATTCTCCATTTGCCGCCGCAATTCTCCCGAAAGGGGGCGGCTTCAATTCATCCGATAGGGGTTAGAGTTCGCTGGCATTGGTTACGATATAGCGCGTGCCGTCGATTGTTGTTTTCGCGATATCGCCGACAAGCTCAAGATCCCGCGCCAGGCCTTCATAGTCGATATGATAGCGCAAGACTCCCGGCAGGCTTTCCAGCGCTTCCGAATAGCATTCCTCGACAAATTCGGCCGCATAGTCGACCGCTTCGCCTTGATACAAGCGCACATCGGCAGCGCTTTCCATTGCGGCGGCAACATTTCGGCCGCCATCGTCAACCAGATATCGCAGGCCCTTGATTGTTTCGTCATCGGATTCCGCCATGAATGCCGCATAGGTGCAAAGCTCGCCAATGTCCGGCCATTCGCCGCTTATCAGGCCGCCGAATCCTTCATGATCATGCACCGCCCACTCTTCGGCACTTGGGAAGGGCGCCGACAATTCGCCGCCGCATTCGTTGCATTCATCATCGGCTGCGCCGTCGTCTTGATAGTGCCCGCAATCGCCACACTTGCGCCGGATGACGTTTGGCTCTGGCGACTTGGCAAGTATTGCGTTATTCGGGATTAGCTTTGCCATGATCAACGCCCCTTAATTAGCGCGGCGCAATGGCCTAGGAATTCATCACTGAACGCGCCCTCATCGGTGAATACTTCAACGGGATCGTCAATCTCTTCGCCGTTGATTGTTTCCAGCCAAAGCGGCCAGGCATCGCGGCTGTTAAGCGGACGGACCAGTCCTAAGCGCGCCCCCTGAAGCGAAACGGTGATATTTGCCACGGTGATGCCGCCCGATGCCTGATCCTGCTGGACATCGAACCCCTTGCCATCCTCATTGCCTTCGATAGCGATATGGCGCGCCGGACTATCCCAAGCCGCGCTCTCCGCATTGATATAGATACGGCCATAGCACTTCAGCAAATTGGCCTCATTGAAGAGATCGCGGGGGATTACTCGGATATAGTTGCTCATGGTCGATTCCTTTATTGTCCTGCCATCATCAGGCGCGGTTCGGACGTATCCGCGCGACCAGCGCAACGCGCGCCGGTTTCGGCATTTAGCTATCGGGCCCCTTTAGAAAGTTGCGCGCGACTAGGGCGCTATTGAGTAGGGAAGCCGCGGCCATGGCTGCAGCTAGGGCAAAGGGCGCAATGGCGGCCAGTTGGACTAGAGCGGCCGTCATGCTGCAGCCCTGTCATTGAGGCCCGCTAGCCGTGCTGCAGGCGCGGCAACTAGCAGCGTTGCGCCTATGGGGATTAATAGGGAAAATTTCATTTCGTGCTCCATTGTTCTGCCCTGGAAAAATCGGTTCGGGCCGGTCCGTTGAGGCTTTCCTCTGCACAATTTTTGCCCTTGTCAAGAATAAAAGATCATCGGGCAAGCATCGTGCGCCTATAAAACGCGGGTCCTACCCCCATCAATGCCAATAGGTAAGCGCTGGGAAAC
>Ga0100403_1003926_pt1 | contig 10807 bp, 8 predicted proteins | sample CryGeymet201501t_FD_83663 | JGI IMG/M metagenome (GOLD analysis project Ga0100403, IMG submission 83663) | Groundwater microbial communities from Crystal Geyser aquifers in Utah, USA - Crystal Geyser metaG 2015-01t | ecosystem: Environmental > Aquatic > Deep subsurface > Groundwater | place: USA...
GACGCCCGGCACCCGGTCGATCAGATCGCATGTCTCAGGGCAGAAATCGTGGAACGTGCGGAGATCCTTCGGGTGGTGCAGGGGTCGGACATCGGACAGCGCGCCATAAAATTGCTCGGCACAGAGCAAGGCGTCCGTGTGGTTTGGGAAAACCAGCTTGTGCATGGGCCCGTATTCCCGGATCCGCCACCAATCCCGATTGGCGCTCGGGATACTGTGGATCCAGTGGAACCAGCGGACATCGGGCAGCTTATCCTTAGCGTTGTGGATCCCCAGCGCGTAAGGCAGATTCCAGCCGGTGAACACCCAGTCGTGAGTGAAGACATAATCGACGCCCTGCAGTTCCTCTCGCAGCATGGCGCCGGTCGCCTTCGCCGTCATCTCATGCTCGGGCGTCAGGTCCTTTCGGCTTGAGTAGTCCTTGAGGTGCGCGAAGGGCACCTTCTGGTGGATGGTGCAGAGCCCATCGAGCCCCGGCGGCCAGTTGTGCGGGTTGAAATGCTGGTTGACGTAGAGATCGACCTCGTGGTCGTAGCGGTGCAGCATCCGCACCTGGTCCTGCACGATGCCAGTCAGGCTGTAACCGGGGTTGAACTCCATGAAATTGGTCAGGATCGCGATTTTTGCCATGATACCTCCTATGCTGATGTGGTTGTCGTTGTGCTCGGTGCCCCTGTCGACGTGCTCGTGCTGGTTGAAGTGGTCGTAGTCGTGGTCGTCGTGGTCGTACTGGCCAGGGCCTCATGGTCGATGCTGCCCCCGAGGACCACGCAGGTTGCGCTTACGGCGATCCCCAGCATCTGCCTGTAGGGCCCCGGCTGCCATGCCTGTGTTAGCCCGCCGGCCGTATCCGGATCCAGCCACACCGGCTTGCCCGGTGACCAGCTCCAGGCGACGTTCGTAATCGGCCCCACGCGCTGCACCCGCACATCCTCTTCTGCTTCTCCGGCTTCCACCGTCAGCCCCACGGCCGGGCATGCGCTCCGGTTCGCCTGGGCCTTATAAGTCTTCCCGTCGCCGCTGATATGCACAGGGACATAAGCATTCGCGGCCTCCCCCAGGGTCACCTCCAAGCGCGTATGCAGGTGCTCGTCTACCAGAGCGGCTAGTTGGGCCAGCAGGGTGTTCCATCCCTGGGTGCTGGCGGAAATTTCAGGGAGTTCGTATTTGTCCGTTGCCATGGCGCCCTCCTAAACCGCCTTATGCATGGTGATTTCCCGGATAGCCGGGGTGCCACCAGACCAAGTGTTTGCTATATAAAGTCTGATATAGCGGTAGGCCGTGCTGTTCGTGAATCCGATTCCCAGCAGTTGCTCCTCGTTCGGGAATTGCGCGGCGTAGAGCAGATCAAACGCCTCCCCATCGTTGCTGCCGAAAATCGCAAAGTCCTTGATGCTCAGGTTCCCGTCCATCGCCGCGAACGGGTAGATAGTGATCCATTCCACCTGGTGCGCGACCCCCTCACCGAAATCATACTGGATCCAGTTCTGCGTATAGAGCCACCCGGCCCACAGGGTGTTGTAGTCGTCGTCAAAGGCGTTTGCCACGGCATAAAGATTAGGAACGATGCTTGGCTTGACGTTGTAGGCGCTGGGCGTGCCCCCGGTACAGAGATCCGCCGACCAGACAGGCGCAGCCGTAGTCGTCGTGATCACGGGAGCGCTGGTTGAGGTCACAGTCGTGCTCGTCGTCGAGGTGGTGGTCATCGTGGGGTCATAAATCACCCGATAGAACGGGCACGTCGGGTGCCCCGCGTTGTCGGCCACACCATCACCCTTCATGCTGAGGCTGGCCCACTGGTCGGCAATCAGCCTCACCCCACCCCGCGGGGCCACCTTGACCTTCCAGAAGTCCCACTGCTGGTCTTCGCCGGCCGGGTTGTCGGACACAAACCGCATGGCGTAGTATTTGTCCAGGGCCGTCTGCGCCAGGATGATGTTCGTGCCCTGCAGGGTGCCCTTGAAGCACATGCACAGGTTTTTCACGCTGAACTCATCGGTCGCAAAATTCAGCGTGTAGCCGGCCGTCATGCGGATGGATTTATTCCTCATGAGGCTCCCGTACTTGCTGCCGAAGGCTTCCTCAGTCGTCTCGGTGATATCCACCGAAAGCTCAGGCACGTTACCAAGATCGAAGTACTCCGCCTCATCAGGCGGCGTATCTCCATCCCACGGGGCCGCGTAGAGCACTCCACGGCCCAGCATATAATTCATGGTGCTTGGGCTGGCGTATACAGGCATTCGGCCCTCCTATGCGGTTGTGGTGGTCGGGGCCACCGTGCTGCTGGTTGTCGTGGTGCTGGCCGCTGTCGTGGTCGTGGTGGTCGTGCTGCCGGCCCAATCCCGCACCACGATCTCCGTCTGCTCGCTCTCGTAGGTGTAGCTGCGGTCCAGCAGGTAGTTCGATACCTTCAGGGTCAAACGGCAGGGAAGCCCTCCGTTGTCGCTCAGGTTCTGTGCCTGGGTGTAGGTCCACGTTTTGGCATCAATGCCGGCGTAGCTGGACACCAGGGCGCCCCACACCCACACCTCCACCTGAAACAGCCCTTCCCAGGTAGCCGCGGCGTCCGTCACCTGCTCCGCAGCCCCCACGCCGGCGCCATCCCCCCGCACCCGCGGATCCCATGTCAGCACAATGTCGCCGGTGTATTCCGCCAGCCGGGCCTTGCCGTTCGCCTTCAGGTTCATGGGCACCAGGGGCGTTTTGGCCCGGGCCGTGAAAGTGTGCTTGTAGGCCCTGGCCTGGGCGATATCCCCGGCGCCTCCTGGGCCCCTCGGCACCAGTTTGAACCAGCGGTCGACCCCATAATGAAACTCCGTATCCTCGATCAGCGTGTAGGCCCGCCGACCCATGAACCAGAAGAGTTCCCCGGCCTTGTGCTCCTGGCGTTGGGTATCCAGCCGGCCGCGGAACACTCCGGTCAGCAGGTACTGCGTGCCCGACACCGGCGTGATAGTCTGAAAGCTGATGATCTCATCGCCCAGGAGGGCCATGTTGAAACCGGCCATGGCCTGGGTCCGTGTGATGGTTTCCATCAGGCCGGCCTCGCCGGCCAGGATCGACACGGTGCAGCCCACCTCGTCATCCACCGGGCGGGTCAGCGGGTAGTCGGCCACCAGGCGCCCCACGATCTGGAACAGGTCCACCGACGTGAGCCAGAAATAACTGCTGCCGTCGTAGCTCATGAAAATATCGTAGCCGCTGAACCGGGGATCATCGGCCGCCAGGGGAATGATCTGCACACGCCCCTCGGTCAAGGCGTATGGAGCCTCGATGACCTGTGCATAAGCGATTGGCGGCAGAGTGGTGCGAATGGGCATGCGGTCCTCCTACAACGGGCACTCGCCGGCCGGAAGGGTGACGTAGGACATTTTGAGCCTGGCTGCGGATTCCAGCAGGTATTCAAGCTCCATGTCGTCGCTGCCGAACCGGCAAAACAGCAGGAAGCTGCACATTACAAAATTCAGGTCGGCCTCGGGGCAGGTGTAGCCCAGGGGCTGGTCCAGGTAGATCATGCCGGCAGCCGGGGCCATTTCAATCTTGCGGTGGGCCACGCTCCCGTCCGGGAAAAGGAGCTGCACATGCCGGCCCAGGCAGGCATTCGGCAGCCAATATTTCTCGTAGCCTACGTCCTGGATATAAAGGGCTTTATCGCCAGAGCTGAACCCCTTGGTCACAAGCAGGTCGGTGCAGAAGCTGGGCATCCAGAAGCTCCCCCATTTCCCGCGACACAGGTCAAAAAAGTCGATGAAATCCTGGATCTCCTCCTGGTCCTCCAGCAGGTATTGCCATGTCCACGAGAGCTGGGGTTCCGCTTCCGGGGTTTCAGCGTAGCTCGCCGCGAATGCCTTGGCGACCCAGGTCTCTCGGTTGATGTCTATCTCACCATGCTTGGCCCAGTCGGGCTCGATATCAAACACCGGCAGGCCTCCGTATGTATCCCATGTCGTCATGCTTCGCGTGCTCCTATCATGCGGCGACCCATGCAGAAAACCCGACGGGCGGCGAATACGAAAAATCCACGGCCTGCAACCTGGCTGTCATCTGGCTGTCATTTGCTATACCCAAAAAGAAGTGCCATGGATCTGTCCCTGGCTCAAAAGTGAACGTGGGATTTGTGCCTGCCATGGGGTCCCCACTGCCCTGCCATGTACCGTTTCTCGAAAACCAGACCTTGCCTGCCGAAACATCAACGGCGAGACCAATTATATCTCCATCTGTCCAGGCATCCCCAAAGGCCGTCAACGCAGCGTTGTTTCCCTTTTCCCCCGTGTGGGCATAAACAAATGAATTTGCGACGCTATAGCATGATCCGCCGATATCCGCAGTTGATCCGGCATCCTCTAGCTCATCGAGCCAGCCGTTATCTTGAGTCAGGCCTATAAATGACCCGTAACTGAGCCCCAGCGCTGCGATAGACATTTCGGCATAGTGCTTGCCTGATGTTTTCCCAAGTGTTGACAACCACGGGAACGTATGGAACGACATCCTATTTACAGCGGTGAGTCTATCTTCTGAAATCTTGGTTGCGAAATTCCTACGTTCCCAGCTCATCTTTGTGGGATCGTTGATCTCCGGCAATGGCAAGAGAACACCGGCTTCTTCAGCCGTCACATTTTCATAGCTATAAACATGCCACCACCACCGGTAGCCATATCCAGACAGGTAAGGGCATAGATCGCTCCGAAGTTGAATTAGAGAATCCTCGAAACCATCTTTCGCGTTGTAGACACCATAATTGGTTTGCCCACATGGTGCACCAGCGGAATCCATAACATTCGTGGACTCAATGTACTCCAAAAGCCGTATATACCCAGAAGATCCAATGCCGGGGCAATAAAGAATATCTCCAGGTTGGACCTCGTTATCGTTGTAGTACGTGCTCCTATTGTGGGCAGCTACTCCGGTGCCAGGGTCTTTCCCGGCATATGACAGTTGGTAATAAGTCAGAATCGGTGCAGCTGTTGTCGTGGTGGTAACTGCCAGGGTGCCGCTTTTTGTCACGCACAGCCTGGGTTTTTCGGCCCCCGCATTGTAGCGGATACTGCTGAAAGCCCGCAGTGCCCCCGCATCGCTACCGTTGTCCTCGATGACCAGCATAATACTGGCCCCGGCCTCCCAACCGAGCCGGTTCACAATCTCCTGCAGGGGCACACGCAGGTTCGGGCTTGCATAGGTTTCCCCATCAATCCAGTTTTCAATGGCGTTCCAGGCCACCCCTGTGGTGAGTGGCCCCATGTCATAGAGCTGCCGCCTGTTTGTGGGGGCTTCCGGAGCGTCATCGGCCGCTACCATGTAAATGGTGCAGTTGACCCGCACATAATGCCGGTTCTCGTAAGCCACCAGGAACAGGGTGGCTGTCTTTACGGCTGCCCGATATTCGAGATTGACATCCCGCACAATGATGTATGAACGATTTTTTACAGGCATACGATCATTCTCACTTTAACTCGGCGGATTTGTTTTATACGGATGATCTGCCGGCAAATTGCTTTCCAGTCCCCACTTGTGGGCAAGGTAGCCCTCGGCTTTTTGCCGATCAGCTACTGACAAAACTGAACTGCAAATCATCACTTCCGCAATGTCGCCATCCAGAGGTTCACCTGTACTCTCCCTTCTCCCAAGTTGGTTGAGATATACTTCATTAGCCTCGTCACCACCCGTGACGTTGAGCGTTCCGTCAACATAAATCTTCCCCGCAGCAGCAGCACCTTCAAATATAATAAGATGAAAAGCATTGTTGCTCACTCCCGTAGTAAGTGCGGATGCATTCCAAGGGAGAGTTATTCCCGTCATTTTTACGTTTCCATCTGTTTCAAAACGGAATTGATTGTTATATGACGACGATGAATGCGAAATAATCTGACCTGTCCCTGTATTGGAATGCTTTGCGATCACTAGAATCGTCTTGTCCAAAACATCCGTCCCTGGATCAGCCCAATACAACCTGTTATATGAGACACCTCCCGTGAACCTCACAACAGCTTGTCCATTAAGGACACCTTCAGCATAAATTGGATAATTAAGCTCATTTGCAGCAGTTGCATGATTTCCATTTCCGCTTTTATCAGCCCAAGTGGAAACCTTTCCCTCGCTCTTCGTTATAGTGCCTGCGTCTGAAGCATCAAACCAAACAGCCAAACCTAAATCGTCTGGCTCCCAAGCAGCCACCGTCGTGGTGGTCGTGGTCACCGCTTGGGTGGTCGTCGTGGGGGCAGCCGTCGTCGTAGTCGGAGCCGTCGTGGTAGTTGGAGGTGCGGTCGTGGTCGTGGTTGTCGTAGTCGTAGTATTGAATTCCAGGTCCGAATCCCCGATAAGGTTGTAATTCGCCGTGCGGCTGAATACTCCATCCAGCACGTACCCGTCATCAGTGTCCTGAGCCGGGTAAAAGCATTCCTGCTCCTGCACAGGGTCTTCCGGATCAATGTGGCTGGGGCTGCTGCAGGCCCTCAGATCAATCTCCCAAATCCCGGGCCGGTAGGTGGTCGTCCACTGGTCCACCACCTCGAGGCGATAGTAGCGGTAGGGCGTTTTGTTTCGGAACTCATGGGTCTGCCACTCCCCATTGTTCGCCTGGCGCCCCTCATAGAGCGTGTAATAAACCTCGTAGCCGTCTCTGCGTGCCCTCAGCTTGAAATATTTGATGCTGCCGTCCATGTAATTCCCGGCCAGCGCCCGGAGGCGCATCTGCTCCACGGCGTACTCATTCCCCGCACCGAAGTCTATTTCCCACCACGGAGCATCATCGCCAGCTGCGGCCTCCCACCTCGTGGCTACATCGAGATCGCAGGCATCAGCTGCGGGGTGGCTTTCATCGGCCTCCGAGGAGGCGCTTGCCGTCCCGGCCGGGCACAGGTTGGTGCTCCACACCAGGCACTCATCCGGGCCGAAGGTATCTGTTTCAGGTGGGGCCAGGGCATACTCCACAGCCTGTTCTGCCGTGCCCTCGATGGTCTCTTCCTGCAGGTCAGCTTCCTCCAGGGCCATGATCCGGAATACCATCTCCTCGATGCCATAAGGCGCGTAATAAAGCCGGAACCGGTCCCCCGGCTGGAACTCGAACAGATTGCGGTTGCCCTTGAACCGGATCGGGGCACCAGGGAATGCCGCTCGGGCCAGGGCTCTGCGCCCGGCCCACACCGCTGACCGCTCCCGAGGGAACCATGGCAGGCTCAACGTCTGGGGCTTCACGCGGCCCGTGATCCTTTTGTTCGCGGCGTCATCGAGGTGAAAGCTGCTCTCCTTTATCCCGATCCCCTCGACCTCATCCTCGTCCTCGTCAACAAGAAGATCACCCGTGGCCCAGGCTACCGCCGTGGCATAGCCATAGACCCCATTGTAGGTGCTATATGGGCCACCCCCGTCAGCTACGTCCAGGCTGAAGCCCTCGTGCCGGATTACATCGGTGGAGGTGAGCACGATCAGATCATCGTCGATCCAAGATAGGGCCTTGATCTCCGTGCTGCCGTAATCCAAAGTCTCGGCCACGGTATCGCTGAACCCATCCCGGCGTTGAATGCTGTAGGTGCCGTCCAGATCATCGAATGCCAGGGTTAGGTCGCCGTCGTTGGTGACGGCCATGCCGACCAGAGTGCCGACGGCACTGACCTGGGACACCACGGTCGTCGACAGACCCGCATGCCTCTGGGCTTTCGACATCTGTCCCAGAGCGAAGAGGTCGATGCCATTCCAGCCGAGGTCGCCCGCTGCATTTGCGCCTATATTGTTGAAGCTCTCGGTGTCACAGAAGCCATCATAGACGGTCGTGTAAACCGATGACGTGTCCGCGGCTTCCCAGTAAATGTTTGCTACGAGTTCATGCCCGGTCCATACGATCCCGCAAAGCTGGAGCACGTCTGCCCATGCGATAGAACTGGCCATGTCGGCCACGAAATCCTGCGCCAGAGCGCTGAATCCTCTGTACCCGGCGCAGTATATGCCCATGCCTACCTTGGCATACCCAAGCACCAGGTGCCCCCCGTCAGGGTTTGCCGGGTCCCCGCCGAAGTCCACCAACCGCTTCTGGTACCCGACCGAGAGGTCGTTCGCCTCCGTGGCAGCCCATGAGGGCCGCTGAAAGTCCAGCTGCCCGATAATGTCATCCTCGGTAATAATCGGCAGATCTTCCCTGTCTCCCGCATCCCGCAGCAGCACGGGCTCAAACTGGGCTGTGCCGTCGCTCGATGGGGCATAGCGCAGCAACCCGTCCACATGCTGGCTGAGGATTTGTCTGCAAACGGAGAGCACCTCAGTGTCCGACGAGATCACGCCGCTGATGCCAAGGTGCTCATTATAGAGCGTCTCCGCAGCAGCCAGGAACGCTGCCCCTCCCAGGTACGACGTCGGAAGCTGCCCCCGGTCCTTCAGCAGATAATAGATTCCTGCGGCCGGGTTGTAGTCGTAGGTGTCGATCCTCAGATGAGTCGAATCCAGGCCCCACGCCGGCGTCTTGCGGGCAATAAACCGGAAATTCGGCCACCGGTTGTACTGGCCAATGTACACATCCTTGAACACCGCGTAGCAGACATGCTTCCAGGGCGTGTGCAGGGTGTCATCGTCGATGTATTCCTCAAGGTATGGGTCCTTTACCTGCGTCGCCGTGCCGAAATAGAACGTTACATTGCCGACCTCATTGATGACGAGATCCGCCTTGCCCTCCTCATCCGGCGTGGCGTTTCCCTCCCACACCTTGATGTCGTTCTGCCAGATTTCATAGAGTTCATCCACCTGGCCCAGGAGGAGGCCTACCGCTACAGAAAGGTAGTACCGATAACCGGATATAGCGGTCTGCGTTCCACCTCCGCCCCCTTTGCCACCTGTTGTTACCGCATCGACGATCTGCTCTGATCGATTTCGGCCGTACCAAAGCATGTTACCAACGACGACGCTCGTGCCCAGCAGATCCGGGATCGGGATGCCCTCGCTGGACGTGGTGATCTGGAACTCCTGGGTCTGCGCTGCCCCTACCGGGATGTCCTGCCCGGTCATAGGATCGATCATGGAAAACAGCCCCGCACCAAGGGCCGCTCCGACCCCGATGGACGTGATTAGCCACGGGGTCAATGCAGGCAGATACCAGCCGAATAAAGCGCCCCCTATGGCTGCTCCCATCAAGGTCTTGAAGCTCATCCCTCGGCCCCTCCCGTGAGTCTGTAAGCACGCCTGATACGATGGTTCCATTGCCGGTCAGACAGGCTTGCCGCCGCAAAGCCGACGCCTTCAATCACCTGGTAGATCGTGCCGCCGCAGATAATGGCCGCGTGGCTGTTCGAGCGACCAAACTTGTAAAGCACAATGTCACCATCCCTGAGAGCGCTTATATCCTCCCGTGCCACCGGCACCCGGTCTACCGGCAGATGCTTTTCGATCATGTCCTGCAGCAGCGTGTTCCGCGTGTGCAGGTGCCAGTCCCGAGGGTAGTCGGGCACACGGCGCATAATGCCGGCCGGCACAGCACCAACGTTGATGAGGGCATGACAGACCATGTGGATGCAATCGGCCCCGAGGCCCTTCACCCCGCACTTGTGCCGAAAGGGCGTGCCCCTCCAGCTTTCAAGCTCCGCACGCAGGGCCCGCACCCTCTCCTTGTCATCGAACCAGTACCGCATCACCGCTGCCCCCCGGACCAGGTGGTGGGGTTGTCCACCGGGATGTCCTTGAACCCCAAGAAATTTTCGATGTTGTTGAATTTGTCTCGGCACGTTTCAGCCTTGTGATCACACCCGGCAAAGGCCGTCACCGTGTCGCCCGTTTCGAGGTCCTCGATGGTATAGGCCAGAGTGATCGTGCCCCCCTCGTTGTAGGCCACCGGCCGGTAAATGCCTTCCCACTCCACAAATCCTCTGGTGAACCATCCGTCGACATAGCTCTTGAGCACAGGGGCATCAATATCGAGCCCGTAATTGCTCACCGTTGCCTGGAACGTGGCCGAAAAACTCATAGGATCGACGCCGCAATACTCGTCGTAGATGGCATGGTTGCACTGCTTCTGCCATTTCCAGCGCAGCACCGACCGGCGCAGATAATGCTCGAACCCGACGCACTGTGCCGAAGCGACCGCACCCTGGATGCCGACCCGGTCCACGTGGCCGATGAAGATCGGGACCATCCGCTCTTTCAGATCCCTGAAAATCTTGCTGATCTTCACCCACACGAGGTCCACCGGGTTCTGGACGATGTAGCGCACCAGGGGTTCCTGGGGCCGGGCCAGATACACCGTCGTTTTGCTCGCGGCATCGTCTGAGTCATAGCTGATCCCGCTTCGCCAGATGGGCGCAGGCACATACTCATGCCCCATCATGGTGATCCTGGCATCCCCGCTCGTGTAATACCAATGCACCCCGGCAGGCGTGGCGTTCTGCACGATCGAGAAGGGTGGCTCCGTCCAGAACTCATAGAGTTCCGTCGGCTGCCGTTTCCGACCCTCTTCCCGGGCTTCTATGGCGTCGCCTAGGTCCTTCATCCCTCATACCCGTTGGTGATTTTCGTGCCATTCGGCGCATACGCCTCGATCTCTGCGACATGGTATTTGCCGTATCCTGGGGTCATAAAGATGTCCTGATAGGTGAGATATAGCCATGCACTTGTGCATACCGCCTTCCAGAACCTCGCTGCAGGCGTCCCGGAAGGCATCACCAGCCGAACCCCTGTCTCTCTGCCCCAAATCCCGCTACTGCAAACCGGCGGCGACGTGAACGCCCCGGCAAACACCCAGTTGAAGTTGTTGTCTGAGCGGTAGACGGTGAGAGTGCCTTCCACCCCGTCGCACTGCCACGGTTGGTCCGTATGGGATATCGCCTCGAGGCTC
>Ga0100403_1003932_pt1 | contig 10790 bp, 10 predicted proteins | sample CryGeymet201501t_FD_83663 | JGI IMG/M metagenome (GOLD analysis project Ga0100403, IMG submission 83663) | Groundwater microbial communities from Crystal Geyser aquifers in Utah, USA - Crystal Geyser metaG 2015-01t | ecosystem: Environmental > Aquatic > Deep subsurface > Groundwater | place...
TTATGACAAAATCGGTGAGAAACTTGGCAACCCTGCCGACCTCCCTATCTTCGAAAAGATGGCTCGCGACATGGCTCGATGGAACAGATACACGCCTCAGCAATCTTCGGACCTCTACATCGCAAGTGGTGACACCACTGACTGGGCTTATGGCGAGCACGGCATCTTTGCTTTCACTTTCGAACTTAGCCCTGCGTCTTTCTGGAACGGTGGATTCTACCCAAGCCCAAGCATCATTGAGCCAACTTTTGAAGCCAACATCAATCCGATGCTCTATATGATTGAGTATGCGAATGACCCTTCAAGAGTCTTGAGAGAGACCCCCGTAAGCTTCGAAAAAACACCAGTAAAAGCTGGCGTTGGAATCGCAAGCCCTGCAGATCTCACTTCTTTGTAGTTTTTCGATTATATTACTTTTTTAAGCCCGCACTCTTCACAGAAGTGCGGGCTTTTTTGTGCCCAGACCAGGCCCCTTAGAGCGCCTCAAGAGCGTTTACATTTTTGTAACGCACCCTGTAAAGAACTCTTAGGTTTGCTCCATCCTCCAAAATCACTATGAAAAAGAAATCAAAACCAAGGAGGCCCGCCACATGAAAACTTCCCCCCTAACCCTCAAATCGCTTGCCGCAACTCTATTGATCTTCACCGCTCTTCCATCTGCCCACGCCGATCGGCCACTCGCAGAGAGAGCGATTGAAAAGTCTGCCAACGTCGCCAGGCTCGTCGAGCGAAAAGCTTACGACCTCAGGCCAGCGGAACTCAGACAGATCAACCAACTCCTTGAGGATATCAAAGCCATCGCAAAAGGCGAGTCCGTAGATGACGGAAGCTTCTTTGAGCCTGGACCTCTCTCCACAGTTACTGCCAACATCGAAGGCAGCTCGTACAGCTTTAAAGTACGAGGCACGGCCCAACTTCTCCAGAAGTGTCTTGCCGAAAGAGCCGGCCAAAGCGCAAACGTAGACGACATCGAGGTCTCCCTTAACTATGTTTCAACAAAAACCATGCGCAATTCCGCTGGCTGGTGGAAGGGGTCTCTCGAAACCTGTTCTGTTTTGGCAAAAGGTGCTGCCGACCTTGGCCTTGGAAAAGGAATTCGAAGAGGCAAATACCTTGTCGCGTTTAGCTTAGAAGGAAGAGAAAGCAACACTTACGCCTTCAAGGGGTCAACGGCGACCGAAATTGGTGACCAATGTATGGACGAAGTAGAAATGCCCGGAAACGTGGATGATATTGCCATCAGCATCAACGGCCAACAAGCCCTTAAGCTTCGTAATTCTGGTGGCTGGTGGAGAACGAAGGCTGAAGTTTGTCAGAAAGTCATTCAAGCTGCTGCAAACTACGTCGACTAAACCTGGCACTAGCAAAAACATTAAAACAAAAAGGCCAGCGAGAAATCGTTGGCCTTTTTTATTTTTCAATCATCAAACTAACTGGGCCCCAGTTTGTAAAAGTGATTTCCATGTCGGCGCCAAACACTCCAAAGATGTTGGTGTAAAGAGTATCCATAGCCTGAACCTTTGCCTTAAAACCCTCAAAACGCTTCTTGGCTTCTAGCGGAGTCATGGCTTTTGAAAAACTTGGGCGATATCCTGAGTCCATTTTTCCGGCTAGAGTAAACTGAGGAACCCAAAGTATACCGCCTTCCAGCTTCTCCCGCCCCATATAGGCCGGAAGGTCCATATTCATCTTACCTTCTTCGTCCGGAAAAATTCGAATCTTTGAAATCTTATTTAAAATCCAATCTTCAGCCGCATCCAGATCATCACGCTCTTCATCATGCCTATCCCAGCCAAGCAGCACAACCATCCCGACACCGATATAATTTTCTTCAAGTACATCAGAAGAAAGATCTTCTCTCGACCTAATTACAGTAAAAGAACAAGTGCGCTGAAGAAATGCCTTCATCGATCACAGCCCTACCAAGTGACAGATAGTAACGGGCCTAGCTCCCACAATACGACGAACAAATCTTGAGAGATCATCAGCCAAATCTTTCTCTGACTTGCTGCGATCCATTTTCTGAAAAACGTTTTCTTTTTGGAGTTTTTTATAGCGGCTTTGAGCCCACTCTATAATTTGCTCTTCCAAACTTTCGGCCATAGCTTCAGAGTCGGCTGCCCTTTCCGGAATCAATCCACAGAACTTCACCTGCACTCTTCCTACCGAATCAAGGGTCATCGAAACGATACCCGCTTTCGCGCTGTGTTTTCGATCTCTAAGGAATGGATCCAGGCTATGAGCTACGAAATTATCAAAACGAAGCATGCGTCCTTCGTATTCGAGAAGGGAACGACTTTCGAGTTCCCATCCGTCGGCTGATTCGACAAAATCCAGCCTCGATAGATTCTCACACAAATGAACATTAGAAACCCAGCCCTGAGACTGCATCACTTGTTGAGAAAGCTCAGCGCAGCTTCTCAGCTGCCGGAGTTCACCATGAACCGGAATAATGTTTTTGGGCTTGAGCATGGAAAGCAGGTCGGCGATCTCCTCTCTACGAGCGTGCCCACTCCCATGAATGGGACCACCCGCCTGAAGAACAGCATAACTTCCCCAATAAACCTTGGCACCCTCACGAAGAAGTGAATTCACAAGCCAAGAGACAGCCTTTTCATTTCCTGGAATAGTCTTGCTACTTAAGATGACCGCGTCGCCCTCATCAATTTTAAAATTAGAGTGAGTCCCCATAGCCAAACGAGCCAAAACACTCCGTCTTTCTCCCTGGCTTCCCGTGCAGATGATCAACTGCTTGTGCTTAGGACTTCTTACAATCTCATCTTGGGGCAGAATCTGCGCTCCAGATATATCTCGGCAATTACTTCCGTAAAATGAATTCTCTACTGCGATCCTGTGGACATTTAGCAAGCTGCGACCTGCAAGAGCCACACTTCTCCCCAGGTCTTTAGAGAGTTTTATGAGTGAAGACACACGGTAAACGTTTGATGAGAAAAGAGAAACAAATATTCTGCCTTCCTGTTTTTCCATAAGATTCTTCAAGTTTGGAATGATCTCTTTCTCAGAAACCGTTTTTCCTGAGCGTTCAGAGTTTGTAGAGTCCACCGCTAGAAAGTCTGGCCTTTTCCCGTCGAAGACGTCATAAATCTCGAGACCCCTGACGCCATCTTCATATTCTTCTGAATCAATCTTAAAATCAGAGCTATGAAGAAGTGACATCTCTTTTGCCCCATCAGCCCACTTAAAAGCAATGGCGCAAGATTGCAAAGTACTGTGCCTGCCCTCTATAAATCGAACCTCAATTCCGTCAACATCAAACCATTCATTAAGATCCACATTGCGAACCTTACCCACAAACTTATGAGCATTGGGGTAGCGAGTATCTTCCATAACCTTGAGGCGAATCAACTCCGCCGCAAGAAGTGGAGCATAAATCACAGGAACTTCGACTCCCGCCGCAATCGCCCCCTCCATCATAGCAGCCACAGCGCCAATGTGATCTTCGTGCGCATGAGTGATTAACCAAGACTTAGGCTTGTGCTTTTGAAAAAAAGACTGGTAGTCCGCATGCAAACATTCAATTCCATAGTCATTTGCATTTGCAAAAACGATTCCCGCATCAACAGGAAGTAAGGTTTCTCCGAATTGATACAGGAGAGAGTTCACCCCAACTTCTCCACTGCCACCGAGGGACCAGAATCGAAAGCTCCTAGAACTCATATTGAACCCCACCTAAGAGCGAAATATTCTTGTAGCTATTTTTCGCAAAAGCAATGTCTGAAGAGGCTGAAGTAGGAATCCAAGCTTTTTCGGAATAAAAATTAAACTGCGCCTTCGCTCGTTCTGTAATTTCATATCGTGCGCCAATACCCACTCCCAGTACCCTATCGTTTCGCCTACCACCAGGCAATCCTCGATGCATCTGTTTCTTAAGTGACAGCTCCAATGGGAGCTCTAACTGATCAACAGAATAGCTAAGCTGAAACTTACCCGCTAACTCAAGCGTGGAAATTGACCAGGGATAAACTTCAGGACTCAACTGAAAACTCAAGCCAACCTTAACCCCGGACACACTAAGACCATCCGACTCCAGAGAAAGCCCTAGATCAGGCCAAAGCTTGGATCCAAACTCACTATCACGTTCGTCCTGAAAACCAATTTTAACATCTATCAATCCCTGGTTTGATTGGCGCACCTGCAAACGATAAGCGGCGCCCCAAGTCCAGAGATTATCAATGGCCAGGCTATCTTCAAAACTACGCTTCGAAAGATTGAAAACAACAAATCCCTTCGAGGATGGGACGTCTTGCAAATACACTTTATGGACTGCTCCAAATTCCACTGAGCCCCAAAGCGAAGGATCCCAAGTCGTTTTCTCTGCGTAAGCCCCAAGCTCAAGCCTTCTCCCAAAAGATCGCCAGCTAAAATCTCCATTCCCGAGATAACGTTTTGAAACGGCCCTGTCTGACGAAGCGACCCCAGGTATCCAAACAGACTTTTTTTCTAATTCACCACCAACCGAAACCGCCGCAGCTCTAGACAACGAAAAGACATGCTTCTGTTCATAATCCCACAGAAACAAGTTGCTACGATCCCCATCAACAATATAACTAGGTTTGAATGAAGCTCGATGCCAAGCCCTGCCCGTTTTTACAACGCCCTTTAAGCCGGCATTAAAATTTAGTATTGAAGTCGAAACAGCTGCTGACTCGGCTTGCCCGGGATTTGACTCTCGCACCCCCGTGACTCCCACAGTAGCACCCAGACCTGACTCTTCTTCTAGATACCAGGGATGGTGAATGCCAGCGCTCAAACAAGATTCTAAAGCGGTTTCAAGTCGATCAACATTGGATGAAACAAAGGCGATGGCATCAAGAGATTCTTGACACTCCTCCTGGCACTCAAAAAGTTTGGGCGATTCATTTTTCCACTTCAAGCTAATGGCCTCTAAGGCATAAGCCACGGATTGCCCACATCGTGGACTGTCATCATCACGAAACTGAACCCATAGATCGTTCAGTCGTTTATTGATCTCTCTCATCTTAGATTGCAAAACGATTGACTCATAGCTCGGCGCTCGTCGCTCACCTAAAGATGGACTGTTTTTTGATTGTGAAGTTACGGGCCAATTTTCAGTAAGATGTCTGAGTTCTTGAGGGAGATCTTGCTGAGCCAGAGCAAAACTGGCCAAAAAGTAGCTCGATATCACAAATCTAGACGCTACACTCATCTAAGTCTCGCGATTCTTTTTTCAAAGTCGCTCAAACTTGCTCGGAGAACTTTGTTTTGATTGAGGTTAAACTTGCTACTTTTATCTTTAATCGCTGAAAGCAGTACTTTTAATTTTGGGAGGAAGCGACGGTCAACGGCGTAAGAGGAGGAGAGTTCCGTCGCAGTGACCAGGCTAGCCAAAGCCGATGATGACTTTGGAAGTCCCACGACATCTTTGACCTGATAATCGATCAAGCGGTCAATCGCCTCAAACCTTTGATCTTGATTGTAGGAATAAGAGCGTACCCAGGACCAGGCTTGCTTCGCCTCAAATCTTAAGTTTTCTCGCTCGAGATATCTCGCAAATGAAAGCAATGCCTCATCTCGATATACAGAATTAAAAGTTTTATCGACCAGAACCTCAAAATCATTCATACTGATCTGCGTGCTCGTCTTAGCATTGGTCGCCGAAATAAATCGTCTGAGTTCAACACCAAGCTGCTCATCGAGATCTAGATCCTGAAAACCAGCAGCCCCCAAAGAAAGAGAAAAATATTGATAAGCTTTTTCCCATTGGCCAGCTTGATAGACCCCATTTGCAATCTCAACAAACTCCTTCGCTGATATGGGCTCCTTTCGACCGAGCTTCAACAAAGAGTCATATGCCCTAAACTCTGCTGATTCAGCAAACTTTCCCACCCCAATCAAACGCGACGATATTGCCGTAAAGAAGCGTCCCGCAATGATTGTTTTCTCCTGAGCTTCAGCCTGAACCTTCTGAAAGTAATCTCGTCCACTTCGTCTCAAGGTATCCTTCTGCCTCGATAGATCCTGAACATACTCATCAGCCACCTGACTCGACTCAAAACCGTTTCCGGAATTCGCAAGGAGGCTATAACTAATAGCATACCCTTCCATTTTCTGGATAGGATGTCGCTCCACTCTCGCTCGCTCCAGAACAGCCAAGGCCTTTAGGTCTGCATCATCGCCATCACCTGGCTGTATGCCGACCATCCATCGCCACCATCCAGAATGAGCTTGAACCAGAAGAGCCTTTTCAAGAGGATGACTACGAATAAAACTTCCCAGAATTCCCCTTAATTGCGACCATGAGATCTGACTAGAGAAAAAAGTGGACTGAGTCGACTCCTGAAGAACTCCCCACAAAGCAGAGTCTAAAATTTTTGCATCGGAAATATTGCGCAGATCTCTAAGTACAAGAGGGGCTCCGGAGGCACCTCGCCTCAAATACCACTCAACCTTAATCTGATCTGACGACAACGCTTTAGCCTCTGCCGAAAACGAGTTCTGAGGCTTTAATCTTTCACTCTCTGACACACGTCTTGCGGAGGCCCATTGATCTTCGATTTTGGAACTGAAGACCATGTCTTCATACCGTGAAATATGATCTTCAATACTCGGGCCCAAGGGACTTAGCGCAAGAAGCATCGTTGGCCCGAAATTTTTATACCAGTTCATAATCTCTCACGCTCCAAGATTTGACCGAGATCATATTCCACTAAAGCAATGGAATCTTCAATCCGTTGCTTTTCTTTAAGCTCATACGGTGTCTGGAAACTTTTCTGGAAAGCTGGTTGTCTAAATACAACCTTAGCTCTCTTCAACAAAGCAACAGCTTCAGCCCCTTTGCCTTTCTTTGCTTCAAGAATCGATGTCATCAGCAAGGCCTGAATTCTCTTTTCAATGGCTTCTTCATGCACGAGTTGAATATTCATCTCGGAGATTATAGACGCCACTTCGAAAAGGTCCTGCTTGGTCAACTCTACCACTCCCAAAACAACAGGATCTAAGGTCTCCGCCCGTAGGACAAATGAATAGAAACCGAGAACAAGAAGAAACGTCTTCATCTTGCTTGCACTCCTGTGTCCTCAACAGACCGAAGGACTAACTGCGGCCCCGATGAGCTTCTTTGCGACCACGGCGTTTGACTCTCTAAGGCCATCAAAATCTTCTTAGAGTGTGTCCGATCGATAAGGCCCAAAGGAAGTTTCGCCTCGTAATTTCGAATGATCTTGTAGGTTGAGAATGGGTTTAATGAATTCAGCTCTTCTACCTGAACCGAAACGTGCAAGATGGAAACATCAGAGGACTCAAAGGGAAGCCAAATTGAATACCAGTTTAGATCCCAACGATCCGAAGACGGTATACGCATGTCACCTTCTACCTCTTTCCCATCAAGAGCTACCAGCTTTACCGATATCGTTCTTGGCTGTTGAAAAGGTCGCTTCGACCATCTCAAGAATAAACGACTGCCTCTTTCGACATCGAAGATCATTTTACTAGCTTCCTTGGGTGGAATTTTGAAGTGTCCTAGCATCCGGCTTCGATGCTGCCTTAGATCAGACTGAGCCCTAAGGAATCGCTCGGCCACAACATATTGGGAATCGGCCCTGACGCTAGGAACAAGAGGTAGTAGCCCAAAACAGAGAAGCGATATGATCCTTAATCGAGACATTATCTTTCACCTGGCTCCAAAACTGCTTTCGTCTCAGTAGGCTTTTCCGTCATGACAGTTTTTCGGTTGAATTCCGCCAAGGCCTGCCCAAAATAGTTTTGCCAGCGCATCAGCTCCCTAGAGCTCTTACTAGAATCATTCATAAGTACCGAGAAAGCCAAAAGCTCTCCCCCCTGACTCTGAACAATTCCCACCAAAGCAGAAACGCCATCCAGAGAACCCGTCTTCGCCCGAAGGCGACCAAAGGCCTTGGTGCCCTTCATCCTGCGACTTAATGTTCCGTCTCTTCCCGCGATAGGTAGAGAAGCCAACAACTCGGGAAGAATTTCAAAGTCTAAATAAGCGGCATTTAAAACATCAATAAACTGTTTTGCGCTCATTTTATTTTTGCGAGTCAGTCCAGATCCTGAGACAATATTCATCCCCGTCGTTCCAATATCCATTCTTAAGATTTCTTCATTAAGAACTTTAATTCCCTTATCCTGCGTTCCGGGCTTACCCTTGATTTCTTTTCCCAAGGTTTTGATCAACGCCTCTGCGATAAAATTATTGGAATACTTATTCATTAAGGAAACAATTTCCCTAAGAGGCAAGCTTCCTTGCGAAGCAACCTTGATCGCAGAAAGTGGTCGCTTTTTTTTCTGAATTTTTGTCGCGCCAGAAAACTTAATACCCTTTTGTTCGAGCATATACTTAAGCGCATATCCGGAATAGATAGCGGGAGAGAGAACATTGAAATACTGCCTTTGCTCTGACCATCCGTAAGGCATTGAGCCACTGACTTCAACGACATCATTGCTTGGTCCCCCGTCTATCCTACGAGCGGTCACACTGAACTTGTTTCCAGTCGCCGTCGTTTTTGCGGAATTCTTCACCTTAATATAACCGGTATCTGGCTCCACAAAGACTCGAACCGGATCTCCAACTTTTTCACCAGGACGGAAATAGACTGTCGTCGTATTGTAATTAAAACTCAGAGCCCCGATAGGCGCATTGTATGGCCGGTCGGTCGTTGTCTTTAATCGATCTTCACTATATCGCTCCTGATCAAACGCCCAATCATCAACTAGAATATTACCTTTGACTTCTTTCAAGCTAGTTCTCGCGACATCACTCGCCAGAACAAACATCCTCTCACTGACTAATGAAGGGTCGCCGCCTCCTTCAAGATAGATGTCCCCATCAAGAACCCCACTTTTGAGATTTTTCTCAAAATAAACATTGGTGTCATACGTGAAATCTGGGCCCAGCTTTTTCAGGGCGACGATTCCCGTCAAAAGTTTAACGGCGGACGCCGGCAAAAGAAGCGCCTTTGAATTCAAAGAATAGATGGTTTCCTGCCTCGAGAGCGAGAAAACCTGCACTCCGAGCGAAGACTTATCAAGTTTGTCATTTTTGAAAATGTAATTGAGTCGGCCCTGAAGTGCTTTCGTGAAGGAATCACTAGCTACGGTGTCTGAGGACCCCATAGAAGACGGAGGTAGCAGTGTTGCGAACGCGCAAACGCCCACCCCTATGACACGGCTCGTGAGCCTGTGCATCAGAACTTGCATTAAAACCCCCATAAGTCTCCATTAAAGCACACTTTTTAGCTATTCTAAGGGCTATGCGAAACATTCTCTATGCACTCATTTTGACTCCACTAATTTTTTCGTGCACCAAGCAAAAACTAAGCCCTTCTGACACGTTGATTATTGGTATCGAAACTGAAGTCAAAAACCTCGACCTGCGAAACACCATGGACATGAACTCAGCTCAGGTCATAAGTCTTTTTGCCCAAAGTTTAATGAGAATTAACAACGATATGGTTCCCGAGACGGAACTAGCCGTAGCCTATCAAGTCAAAGACGCAAAAGTTTATTCTTTCGACCTACCGGCCGAGGCCGAATTTCATGACGGAAAAAAACTGACTTGTGATGACGTCAAAGCCTCATTCGAACAAGCCTCAGGCGAAGGTTCGAGAATCAAATCAGCTTTTGAAGACGTGAAGTCCTACACTTGCCCCTCTCCCACAAAATTTGTGATCGAACTCAACGAGCCTAAAGCTTCTTTTTTGGCAGGCGATGTAACAGCTGTTCGCATCATGCCCAAAGTCTATGCCCTCAGCAAAGACGAAGCTCCTCCTGTCGGGACGGGTCCCTACAAATTTGTTAAAAAAGAAAATCGCGACATTATATTTGAGCGATTTGAGAAATTCTCGAGACACAAAGATGGAGTCAAGATTTCATCCCCCTATTTCTTTAAACACCTCATTGTTAGAACCGTCCAAGATCCAACGACTCGTTGGCTATCACTTACCTCCGGAGACATTGACGCCCTGATCAACGCAATTTCTCCACAAAAAGTTCTGGAAGCCAAAAATGTCGAAAATTTGAAAGTGTATGAAAAACCAGGCAATTCGTTTCAATATCTCGGGTTCAATCTTAGACTTCCTAAATTCGAAAGCAAAAAAGTTAGAGAGGCCATTGCGTATGCTATCGATCGAGAAAGTATTATCCAGCATAAACTCTATGGATTGGCCTCACCTGCAACCTCTGTTTTATCGCCATTAAATTACTACCACAAGAAAGACTTGCCCTCTTATGATTACGATCTTGAAAAAGCGAAGAACCTTTTAAAAGAAGCAGGACAAGAGAATTTGGAGATTGAATTCAAAATTTCTTCAGATCGCGACATCAACTCCATCATGATGATCATCAAAGAACAGCTGGAAAAAGCCGGGATCAAAGTCACTCTTCGCCCCTATGAATTCGCCACCTTCTTCTCTGACGTCCAAAAAGGAAATTTCGAAATGTTTTCCCTTCGTTGGGTGGCGGTAACAGAGCCAGATATCATGCATAAAATTTTTCATTCCTCACAAACACCTCCGGGGAGAAATCGAGTCTATTTTGACAACAAAGAGCTTGATAAGCTTGTGGACGATGGAGCTCGAGAAGCTGATCAGGTAAAACGCAAAGCTCTTTACGATCGAGCACAGGTCATTGTCGCCGAAGAGCTACCGTATATTCCACTTTGGTATCCAAGCAACATCGCCATTACCTCCACTCGAATCAAAGATTATGACCTAAGCACCATTGGGACTTGGCATTCTCTACTAGACGCCAGAAAAGAGTAGTCATGACAACAAAACGTCTCACAACGGGAA
>Ga0100403_1003934_pt1 | contig 10784 bp, 12 predicted proteins | sample CryGeymet201501t_FD_83663 | JGI IMG/M metagenome (GOLD analysis project Ga0100403, IMG submission 83663) | Groundwater microbial communities from Crystal Geyser aquifers in Utah, USA - Crystal Geyser metaG 2015-01t | ecosystem: Environmental > Aquatic > Deep subsurface > Groundwater | place...
GCCACCGCCTTCGACGCCTCCGCCTTGTACAGCTTCAACGCCAGGTCCGCATCCTCCACGCGCCCGCTCGCCACCAACCGCTGCACCGCGGGCGACTGCGTATCCACCCACGCATCCCACCGTTCATCCTCCACAATCGCGGCCACGTCCTTGTGCTCCGTTTGCCGCGCCACCGAACGCAGGAAGGTCTCGTATTGGACCATCCCGTCCAGCGCCTCCACCCGCGCCTGCAATGCGGTGGCCTCCTCCGCCGAGACACCGCCGACGACAGGCGTCTCCAAAGCAGCGGGACGCTCCGCACGCAACTGCGCCAGCATCTCCGACGAGACACGCCGCGCCGCGGCCACGCTCGCCGCGGCCAACACATCCCCAAAATCATCCCCAAACTTCTCCAGCACCTCCGCCTTTGAAACCTGCTCCCCCCCCATCATCAACGAGTCCGGCAACAGCTCCGCCAACGTAGGCGCGCCGCCACCACCCACCTCACCAACCACGTTCTCCGTCGCAGCGACTCTGCCGTCCGTGTCCGTCCGTGCCGGTCCCTGTCCGTCCGTGGTCCCCAAACCAGGTGTTTCCACGGGGCTACTGGCAGCTTGTCTGCCAGTGTCCTTCCCCGCCCCGGCCAAATCCCCCGACAGCAGCTCCGCACCCCGCGCCATCGCCCGCGTCAGCAAGTCCGGCTGAGCCGGTTGAACGTCACCAACAGTCTCCCCATCCTTCCCGGCTGCCGGCGTCTCGCCGGCCTTCGCGGCGTCGGCTTCGGCGCCCGGGGCCTCGGCTTTCTTACTGGTCTCCGCAACAACCTCACCATTCTCCGAACGCGCGGCGGCGGCATCCCCGGCATCATCCTCCGAACCCAACGTCGCGGCGGCTTCACCATCGTCGGTCCCACCGGAAGGCACGTCCTCATCCTCCCCCAACGCGTCGAACATCGCTTCCATCTCCGGCGTCACTTCCGAATCCACCGGCAAATCAGGCTCCAACAGTCCCGAGAAGTCTCCAGCCATCACATCATCTCCCAGTCCTCAAAGGGACTCTCCATCACCATTAAACACCAAACCGCGCGCTTCCGCGGACCAACCACACACCGCCAACAACGCATCCCGATACCCGAGTTGGTACCGCCAATCCTCCACCGCCACATCACTCGCCTGCCGTATCCGCCCCACCCGAGCCCCGGCCTCCTCCGCACACACCGCCAACAGCGCCCGACCCCCGGTCTCATGTTCCACCAGCGCAAGGTCCGACAACCGCTCCCCATCCTTACGCACCATACCGGGCAAGCTCATGACCCACCCCCAGTCCCGACGCCGGCGTCCATCCCTGCCCCGCTCGACCCCGGCCCGTCCGTGCCCGTCGCGACCGCAGCCCCATCTCCATCCCCATCCAACATCCGGCGCAACCCTTCCATCTGTACCCCGGCCACCTTTCTCGCGGCCGTCGCCTCCGTCACCGCCTGGTCGGCCTCCGCACCGGTCTTCATCGCCTGCGCACGCGAGGCATCCGCACTCGCATTCGCCGCACCGATTCTCGCCTTACGCTCCTCGATTTCCAGCCCGGTCATGGGATCCTGCTCTTGCGCCAGTTGCTCCCGCTCCTTCGGCGTACGCACAAACTGATCCGCATCGGCATCCAATATCCGCGCCAGCTCCGCCACGATCTCATCAAGCTTCAGAACGCGAGCGCCTTCCGGCGTCGAAACCCCGACCTGCAGCAACTGCATCAGCTTCCCGGCACGCACCGAAGTGTTCTGGAAGCTGGAGAATCCGAGCGCCTGCACCTCCAATGGAAGACGCGGCAACGGATTCGTGGGGTCCCCCAGGGCAAAGTCATAGGCCCATTTGATGTACGGCTCGATAAGCCCCTCATCAATGTTCCGCATCACCTGGCCAAACCACTGATTAGCCTTTTCCGTCCGCTCCGCCACCTCCGTCGCCGTCGCAACGTCATTACTGGGATCCCCCATGCCCTGCTGGGCCTTGGTGATCCCCGTTTCCTCATCGGCAAACTGCAACGCCAACGTCAGCATCTTGTACAACACGGCTGTCACGTCCGGGAAGTGAAGCTGGGCCACGGCATCCTCGGCCCGGGCCACCCCTTCATCCACCGCAACCACCAACCCCGGCGATACCTGCTTCAGGCTCGTGTCCATCCCGCCCAGCTTCGCCAGCAGCATCGTATTGCCCGACAGATTCGAGTTGTCCTCAATCTTCCGAACCGTGTCATTCACCCAATCCTGGGTGCTCTCCATGTTGTCCGCCACCCCGGTACCATGAGGCGTATCGATCACCTCCTCGCACCGAACGCGAAAGAAAGGCTGTTCCTTCGTCTTCAACCGAAGGAACCGCACCACCTTCTTGTTCGCCAGGCACACCATGCACGGCACATCATCCCCGGGCGCATCCAGGTCCAGCGTGGCACCACCCTCGGCCCCCGTGGCCAGGTGCTCCTCGAACAGCGCGGCCTTCACCCGAGGCACCATGCCCCAGCACTCCCGGTAGAAGATCGTGCTCTTCCGATGCGACACGTTCCGCAGATGCGGCGGAAGTTCCGACGTATCCAGCGAGGCATCGGCCTGTCCATCCTCCGTCTGCAACTCCGACAGCACCTCCGCCACCGCTTCCGGGATTAGACCGGGATGCGACTCCGCCGTCATCGAACGCAGCTCACTCGGCCGCATCCCCCGCGCATGGATCACCATGCCGGCATCATCCAGCGTCTCCGCCTCCACGTCACCGTACACCGACCACACCGGCGCAAACGAGAACCCGGGCACATTCACCTCTTCAACCCGCTCCTCGAACCGCAGCATCTCCACCGGCAACGTTGCGGGATCAATCCCGCCCCCGGGCGACAACGCCACATAACGCGTGTTTCGCACCTTGTACACACGCTTCTTCGCGTAGCCCTCACCGTAGATCAACAGGCTCAGAAACACCCGCATCGACACCCGGTCCGCATGAAACCGCCCCATGCCATTCCGAATACGTTCCCCATACGCATCCACCACCGGCTCCACCGCCTCATCCGGCAGTTCAATATCCATCTCACCAGGCTTCAGCATGAACGGCAATTGCACCCCCCCCCGAAACTCCGCACTGCACACCTGCACGAACGCCGCAATGACCTTTTGCTTCGTTGCATTGATGAACCGCTTACTCCGCCACGCAGGCGCATCCTCTCCCGTGCCCCAGAACTTCCCCGAAGCGATTGCCTGGAACGCCTCATAGTTCCGCTCCCACTTCTCCTTCGTCGCCGCGCGGTTCTCCTTCAGCCGTGTGAACTCCCCATCGGCCCACTCGTACAGGCTGGTCACATCACCAATCATGTTCCAACCTCCGCCGCCTGCAACCGATACTGCTCCATCCCAACCAACGCGCAAAGCACCGCATGCAACGCGGGATACACCCGCTCCGACTCCGCCATCCGATGCGACAACGCATCATGGAATCCTCGACCCCGCCCATACTTCAACCGCCCCGTCACATCCCGGCTCAACACCAGGTGCAACGCCCCGCCCGTCAAAATACCGGCCTTCGTTCGAGGCAGCTCCAACGGGATCTCACTGAACACCGGCTTCGGATTCGCCATCGCGCTTCGCGCCACCTGCACCAGATACCGCTGATTGATCTCACGCCCCTGGTGCCAGTAGTACGTCCGACAGAACCACCGGGCCCACTGCTCCGTGAACCACGGCGCAATCCCCGAGAACTCCACCGTCTGATCCATCCCCAACACATGATCCACCGTGAGAAACGTACGCTCATCGAACACGTACACCGTGTCCGTCTCCTCATGGCGCCCGCACACCACCGCGTACCCTTCCAGTCCCCCCTCCGTCTCCGCAGGCCAACACACCCCGCCCCGCATCAGGTAATACCCATCCGGAGCCATACTCCCCGGAGGAAACCACAACAGCACCCGGTCATTGATGAATCGCTTCTCTTTCGGAGCCATCCAATCCATTACGAGGCCCCCCTGCCCACGCGACCCACCAACCCATGCATCTGCTCCCACCGCTCCTTCGCGGCCTCCGCCCCACCCGAGCACGCATCCACCGTATCGTCATGCCCCCCATTCGGCGCCGCGGCCATCTCCTCCAGCACGTAATCGTTCCACTCCCCCATCTCCATCACCACATGCCCGGCTTCCATCACCGGCTCCAGGAGACGCCCCCAACGCTGCACCTTATCATCATGCTGCCAGACCGAATGCACCACCGCCCGCCCCTTCAACACATCCCGAAGCAGCGTATAGGCATCCTTCCCCGCGGCATTCGACTCCACGGCCTGCCATATTTCACCCCCGTCCCTGAGTGCCTGCGCCTTCATCCATGCATTGCGCGCCCCGGCCTCGGCCTGCCGCCATTCCACCTCCTTGATAAAGATCCAAGGTTCCCCGTCAATTTCCGAATAAGCCACCTTCCCCCGCGCTGTATAGTCCGGATCCTCTTTGTCGCGCTCCTTGCGCGAACTCGCAATATCCCAGTACTGAACCCACGCGAGGTCTTGCGGAAGGTGTTCCGAAAAAACAATCCGATCCACCATCAACTGATTGCCGCCCCGAATCGTCGGCTCCCCCTGTAGCAGGGCGGCGGAAGCGTACTTCCCCAACTGCCCAAACTGCATTTCATACCAGGAATCGGGAAACCGCTCCGGAAACAGGTAGCTGCCGTCCGCTGCCCGGGCAGGGAAATGCAGCACCTTTGCTACCGGAAACGCGGGATCGTAATCCTTGTGCTTTGGGTTGTTTCGATTCAGCCAACGCCCCATCGGATCGTCCACATGCCACCGCGTACCAATGCCGACCACGAAATGAACCGGAGCCACGCGTGTCAACGTGTCGTTACGCAACGAATCCCAGGCCTTTTCCCGACGCTCAGCCGACTCCGCTTCCGCACGGTTCTTAATCAGATCGTCCCAAATGGAAATGTCGGCGCCCAGACCGGACTGCCCACCATCCACACTCACGGCATGCAGCTTGCCGTGACACTTCTCCAATGCCCACTCCTCTACCGACGATGATTCACGTGATACCCGAATGTGGGGATGCAACACCTGATAGGGCTTGCTACGTACCCGCTTCCGAATATCGCGTGAGTGGGGCAGCGTGAGTTTCTTGCCATAGGTGTTAACCATGATCTCGAAGTCGGGATTACATCCCCAGGCATACCCGGGGAAATCCCGCACCACCTGCTCCGACTTCCCATGCCGAAACGGCTCGATAATCATCAGGTACGTACTGATGCCGGAAAGAAGCCTTTCAAGGCCCAGATCCAACTCGGCGGCCACCGCAACATTGTGCTTCCCCACCACATACGGATCGCGCGTAGCATTCTTCGGCCAGCAGTACTCCATATGCGCCAGAGACCGCGACCGCGCCAACGACCGACGCACCCGCTCCGCCGCCGCCCGTTCCCGGACCGCCGCCACCACCTCACCACGAGGCCGCTCCAGCACCGAACTACTCACCACCATCTCCAGGATCGTACCGTCGCCATCCCACGGAAGACGCAACCCGCTTGTCCGCCAACCCAGCAAAACGATTCGCCACCAGCCCCGGTTCCTCTGCCTTCAAGAACGCCTTCATACGCTCAGGCGCGATGATCGGTGACAACACCCATCGCCCCGAAAGCCCCTGCGCCGGCGCACACGCACCCTCAGAAATGGGTGCAGGCCGCGCCTCATCCCAGTACTGCCTGACCCACTGGTACCCGAGTGGCGCAACGCCCAAAGCGGCCAGCTCACGCCGCTCCTTCCGAGCCAGCCGAGCAAGCCGCCACCACCGCCGCAATCTCCACCACCACCGTCCCATAACGCGCTCCCTCGCAGATGCAGGCTCCATCTCCCCGCCGCCCCAACCCGCAGCTGCCTCAAAACGCGCCTCTGCAAGAGACGCACGCGCAGCGGCCCCCATCTCCCCTGGAATACGACGAAGCCCGCGATCTAGCCCAAACCAGTCCGCGAGCCATATCTGCAATCTCCACCACCACCACCGTCTCATCACGCGCTCCCTCTAAAATCTAAAATCTCAAATCTCAAATCTCAAATGCGCCCGAGCCCCCGGCGAGGCCGCCTACTCCCCAACCAACGCCGCCAACGCCTCATCCGAAAGCTCCTCGACCCGGCCCAACGCCACCGACCCCGAGTGCTTCAGCTTCAACTCATCCAGTCCCAACAAACGCATCAGCGTCTGTGCCGCGGCCCGAGGACAATGCTGCTCCACCTCAATATGCTCCAGCACACGAGCATCATCACCCTTCCCAACCACCTCCTGCGTCACCTTCAACTTCTTCAGCGACCCCAACGCCTCCGGACTCATCGTCGAATAGGGCCGCATCACAAACCGTTCCCCGTCAAACTCACCCACCGAATCCAGCCGCGCCGTCACAATCCCCAGCAGCCGATTCACCATGATCCCCTGCGCATCCTGGTGCCGCGCCAACCGCGACTTACCCAGCACCCGCAACACCGCCTGCACATGCGGCGACCAATGCACCTTCCAGGCCGCCACCGAGACCCCACCCGCCGTCCACAACCGTGCCTTCGGATAAGCAGCCCGATATGCATCACACTGAATCCCGAGCTGGTCATACGCCAACGCGTACTCCCACCGCCCGGGCGGCATCCGCTTCTTCAACTGTTCCAGGCCAAGCTCCGCCAGCTCAGCCACCAGTTCCGCATCCGGCTTCACCGAAGCCTTTCGCTTCACCACCCGCTTCACCGGAGACCTCTTAGCCGCCGCCTTCTTCGCAGGCGCCTTCTTCGCAGGCGCCTTCTTTCTCGGCGCCACCTTACGCTTCACCACCACAAGCACGCTCCGGCCTCAAAGGGCTCCGGCCTTTATCAAAATGAAACTGGACAACACGGCATGCATCCCTGCCGTGTTGTCCAGCCCCAGAAACCCGCCCTCCCGTAATCAGCGGGAAGACACAATACGCTTGCACAACATTCGGCGATTAGAAAGACCCACCTAGCGATTCATGACCCGTTCCTCCAAATCCATTCCAACATCACCACCACCATCAGAACCCAAGCATACCCATTACCCCCCAAATGTCAAGCTCATGGTCACACGCAACCAATCCCCTCCCTCTTTCCCTCCCTCTTCCGCTCCCTCTTCCTCTTCCCATCTTCCCTGTGCCCCCTGCGCCTCTGTGGTTCAATACCCTCCCATTCCTCCCATTCTTCCCATCCATCCCATTCCCATCTCCCGCCGGGTGCCACTGGCAGCTTGCCTGCCAGTGTCCCATTCCCTTATCCCCCACCCATCCCCCCTTCCCGCCGCGCCGCCTCTCTCCGCCGCCGCCGCTCATTCTTCATCAACCGCATTTCCACGCCGTCATACACCTCCGCCAAGTCCACCATCGGCCCGGCCATCCGCCGCGAACGCTCCGCCTCACTCCCCCCACGCACCGCCAACAGCTCCCGCACCGCCAACATCAACGCATCCAGACACTCATCATACGACCCAACATTCATAGCACCACTCCCATACCCGCCACCACGCCCAAGCCACCGGACCCTCTCAAATCTCAAATGTTAAATCCCCCGCCCCGCCTATCCCGAAGCACACCACCCACCAGCCACCGCGCCACCAACGCCTCGATACATCCCTCCGGCCCGCCCACATGCCCATCCGAACACCCGCACCAAAACACGTCGGGATGCACCGGCACCACCCACACTGGTCTCTCACACACTCCACAGATCGCAGGCGCCGACATCCCCTGGTGCTCAAAACCTTTCATCTGTTCAATCACCTTATCCCACGCGACAGGCAACCCCGGGCAAACCTCATCCCTATTCCATCCACTATTTTCCCTCATCCCACTTCCCTTCCCTGTGTCCCCTGTGCCTCTGTGGTTCAATCTTTCCTTCCCACCCGTCTCCCGCCATCACAACCCAGCCCGCCCCACCAGCCCACCCCGAAGAAACCCCTCCGGCCGATAGTACACCCGCAACATGGACTTATCCCGATGCCGCATATGCCCCATCACAACCGGCTCCGGCACCCCCAGCGCCAACATGTCCGTTGCCCAGCCAGCACGAAGCGAATGCGCCGAGAACACATCCCCATCCCGCGCCACCAGCCCCCCATACCGCTGCACCACCAACCCAATCCCACGATCCGACATCCGGCCCCGCATATGACCCCAACGATCCAACCCGCGCCACACCGCCCCCGACCGCTTACCACACGCCGCCTGCCACGCCGCCAACGCCGCTACCGGACACGTCGCCGCCCCACTCCCAACCTCCACCCCCGTCCACGTCCCCCGCGCCAACTGGTCCCGCTTCGACCTCGAAAGATGCACCAGCACCCCACCCTCCACAAAATTCACCGACTCCCAATCCATCCCCGCCAGCTCACTCCGGCGCCACGCCATACCCCAACCCATCAACAACAGCGCCTTATCCCGAGCCCAACGCCGACCCTCCATTTCCCGCAGCCACACCGGTACCTTACCCGCCCCCTGCCACACCCCCGTGGCCCGATACCCCTCCACCAACCCCACCAACTCCGCCAACCGCCCCGCCCGCAACGGACTCGACCTGTCCGCCGCCCGCGCCACCAGCCGGCACACACTCCGAAGACACCGCCCCACCTCCACCGCCATCGAACCATTACGCGCCCCCTCCCGAATCAAGGCACCATGCCGAATCGCCGCCAACGCCCCCCGCACCGTGCTCTCCGCATACCGCCGCTCCCCGAGGTACGTCAAATACAACACCACCACCTCCCCCCGCACCGGCGACACCCCAAACCCATGCCGCTCACACCACGCCACCCAACGCCGCCAATGCCCCAAATACGCCCGATCCGTATTCGAAGCCCCGGCCCGAGCCACATGCTCCGCCCCAATCCGCCGCAACCGACCCAAATCACACCGACGACCCATCACCCACCTCCCATCCCGTCCACGCCGTCCACTCCATCCACTCCGCCCACGAACTCAGGGCCCCGTTCCCCCTCCACCCGCTTCCCACGCCCCGCCTCCTTGTACAGTGCTATCAGGCGCTTAGCCAAATCAGACTCCCGGTTCACTGCCCGCACATGCTTCTCACGTAGCCGCACCAGCCGCGCCTCCAACCATTCCACCCGCAGCTCAAGTACCGTCGCGCGCTCTTTTGCAAAGGAGAACTCCTTAATTGCCTCAATAAAGACATCCATCATCTCACCCTCCATCAGACAACCCCCCATGATCTTCACCCACAGCCGAAGCTCCGCCGCCCGGCCGCCCGCCAAAAACGCCTCATCACTTTGCACTCTCGCCCACCTCCCTCTCTGTGCTCTCTGCGTTCTCTGTGGTTACATCCTCCCCCCTCATGCTTTCCATGCACGCCGCCGCAAAATCCTCCGCATCATTTGCAGCCTCATGACCATGCCATACAACTCCCCCACATCGCACCCGCCTCACAGCCGCATGCACCCGTCGCCTGACCTTTCTCAAATCCGAGGCAGAAACAGAAGCAAGTTTCATCCTAAGCACCAAGTTCATGCCCTCGCACCAACACTCCAACTCGGCCAATCCCTCATTACTGGCGCTCTGCTCCAAGGCCAACTGCTTCTTCAACTTAGCCAGGGCATGTCCAGCCAAAGACCGGTCCCGAGCACGAAATGCCTGGTCCCGCTGCCCACGCATATTCCTCACATCAGCAGTCAACCGCCGATTCTCCTCCTCCAGCTCCGCCAGCACCCTACCCCATGCTGTTTCCCTCTCCTGCAACTTCACCTCCAACAGCCGCACCGCCCAGCGACGATTACGCCAGACCCGCCACCTCCGACTAACCCTCCGCCACAACCACCCAACCACCCCCCTGATACCCGTAATCTTGTTGGCATTTTCCCCGCTTTTTCCGCATTTCAATTCCATAATAACCCTTATTCCTTTCACTTCCGATAACCCTGTTTTTCCAGTCGCTCACAACCCGTAACTATCCCCATACCAACCACTTAGACCATCACCCCAATTCAGGGTCAGTACACCCTATTCCGACCCATCACAACAAAACCCCCATTCACCCCCAACCCTCAGCCGGCCAGCACCCCAACCAACACCTCATCCGGCACCTCGAACAACCCCTGGAGCCCCTTCCAGGGCGCCGGCCGAACCAACCACCGCGGCTTGCACACGACCCAAAACCCGAAAGCCCTGGGCAGCTCATAGTGATAAATCAACTCCACCTTCCAAGCATGCGGAACCGGCCCCCGATACCGCGTCCGCCAACTCCGATTCTCCACATCCTTCAACCGGTCCCCATACCCGCCCCCGTCATACAACTCATACAACGGCTCAAAGAAACACCGCGCCCAAGGTTCACGAACACTCAAAGCCTTCATAGCAACCTCCCTTCCAGCCCAACGCCTCTCTGCTCTCTCTGGCTACATCCCTTACCCCCCTCAAACATCAGCTTCCCATTCTTTCCCATCCTCTGTGCTCTCTGCGTTCTCTGCGGCAATTTCCCTCCCCCTTCTCAAATCTCAAATCTCAAATTCCCCCTCTTCCTCCCCCTGTGTCCCCTGCGCCTCTGTGGTCAATCCCTCCCCCGCCCCCAACACCAACCGATCATCCTCCCCCCGCCCCTCATACACCAACACCATCAGCATCACCACACACGCCCCCACATGCGAAAGATGGTGCTCCCCCGACTCCAAATCCGTATCACTCCCCCACCACCCCGCCCCAAGATGCCGCAACAACACCCCCCCCCACCCCCCCCCCCCCACCCCCCCCCCCCCCCCCCCCCACCCACCCCCCCACCCCCCCCCCCCCCCCCCCC
>Ga0100403_1003936_pt1 | contig 10780 bp, 3 predicted proteins | sample CryGeymet201501t_FD_83663 | JGI IMG/M metagenome (GOLD analysis project Ga0100403, IMG submission 83663) | Groundwater microbial communities from Crystal Geyser aquifers in Utah, USA - Crystal Geyser metaG 2015-01t | ecosystem: Environmental > Aquatic > Deep subsurface > Groundwater | place: USA...
CGCGCTGGAGATTGCCCCGCGGAGCGAGCGCGCGCTCGAGCAGCTCGAGCACGCGCTCGCTCCGCGGGGCAATCTCCAGCGCGCGCCGCAGCGCCTCTTCGGCGCGGTCGAAGCTCGGATCCGCTTCGAGCGCGGCGGCGAGCAAATCGCAGCCTTCGTCGATCGTCTTTTCGTTCAACAGACGCAGCGCCGCGAGCCGATAGCGCGCGCCGCTCGCCGCCGCCGCGTCGCCGCCCGGGCGCGATTCGAGCGCGACGAGCTGCGCGAGCGTCCGCCCTTGCGCCTCGACGTCGCCGCGCCGCTCGTGCACGCGGTCGAGCGCGCGGAGCGCGTCCGCGGGACGCACCTCGAGCGCGCGCGCCTCTTCGTAGATGTTCGCCGCGCGCTCGTCGTCCTTCACGTCCTCTTCGATGACCGCGCCGAGGCGCAAGAGGAGCGACGACGCGAGGCCGACGTCGCCGTTGTCCTTCGCGCGCGCGACGAGCGTGGTCACAGCCTCGACGTAGCGCGCGACCGCGCCGCACCGCCGCGCGAGCGCGAGCGTCGCCTCGTGCGCCGCGCCCGCGCCGGGACGCGCCGCGAGCGCGCGCAGCTGCACCGGCAGCGCGTCGTCGATTCGATTGAGCTTCTCGGCGAGGAGCTGCGCGAGCTCCGCGAGCGCGTCCGCGATGCCGCCGCCCGCGCGCATCGTGATCGGCGCGATCGACTCGCCCGGCTTCACCGACAGGCGCGACGGCGGCGACATCTCGCCCGCGCGCGCGAGCCGCGCTTCGAGCGCACGCGCCAGCGTCGGCCAGTCACCGCGCTCGCGGAGCGTCGCTTCGATCCGCTCCTCTTCGAAGTCGCTGCGCGCCGCCGCTTCGAGCGCCGACTCGAGGATCTCGTGCGCGCGATCTTCGCTCCCCTGCTTCGCGGCGATCGCCGAGAGCTCGAGCAGCACTTCGCTCCGCGCGATGCCGTCTTCGCTCGCGTTCGGCTCCTCCTCGCGACGGCGGAGCACGACGAGGAGCGCGCGGTACGAGCGCTCCGCGCGTTCGAGCTGCACGTCCTCGCGCGCAAGCTCGGCGAGCCGCCGCAAGATCTCGGGGTTCGCCGGATCGATGCGCGTCGCCGCGTCGAGCTCGACGAGCGCGCGCGCGCGGTTGTCCATCGCGAGCTCGAGCTGCGCGAGCTGGTAGTGCACCGGCGCGCGCTCCTTCGGGCGGCGACCGCCGAAGCCGTCGATGAGCGTCTTGAGGAGGGTCCGCGCCTCTTCGAAGCGGCCCGCGGCGCCGAGCGCGTCGGCGAGCGCGAGGCGAAGCGCTTGCTCGCTCGGTTCGAGATCGCACGCCTGCTCGAGCAGCGGGATCGCGTCGGCCGGCGCGCCGCACTTCTGGCGGAAGAGCGCCGCGCCCTCGCGAAGGCGCGCGAGCCGCGCCGCTTTGTCCGGCGCGTGCGCCGCCGCGACCGCGAGCAAGCGCGCGAGCTTCGGCCAATCGCTCCGCTGCCGGTACAAATCGCCGAGGCGCGCGCGCACGTCCTCGGCCGACGGATCGGCCTCGCACGCCTCTTCGAGGCGCTGCTGCGCGACGTCCTCGGCTTCGGACGCGATGAGCGCTTCGGCGAGCCTGAGCGTCACCGCCGCGCGCGCGCTCGGCTCGGAGACCTCGCGCAATCGTTCGAGGTGCGACGCCGCTTGCGCGTAATCGCCGATCTGCGTCGCGAGGCGCGCGAGCGCGTCGAACGACGCCGCGCGCGGCTCGATCGCGACCACGCTGCGGTGAAGTGCGGTCGCGCTCTCGCGATCGCCGAGCTTCTCCTCGGCGACCGTCGCGCCGCGGAACCACAGCTCCGCGGCCTGCTCGCGCTCTTTGTCGTGCTCCGCGAGCTCGGCTTGCTCGCGGTACGAATCGCGGAGCTCCGCCCAGCGCTCGCGCGCTTCGAGGAGCGCGACGAGATCGCCGACGGTGCGCGCGTGCCGCGGGGACTCGCCGAGGTTCGCGCGCAGCGTCGCGATCGCGCGCTCGTCCTCGCCGAGCGACGCCAACAAACGCGACGCCTCGAGCCGGAGATCGAGCCGCTCCGTCTCCGATTTCGCCGCGGCGATCTGCCGATCCCGGAGCGCGAGCAAATCGCGCGGCCGCGACGCGTAGAGATGCACGAGCTGCGCGACGGCCTCGACGTCCGTCGGATCGCTCGTGAAGAGCGCGTCGTACAGCCGAATCGCCTCCGCGACGTCGCCGACCTGCTCGACGGCGACGCGCGCGGCGCGATGACGGAGCGCACGGCTCGCTTCGCGCGGGAACGGAAGCTCCGAGGTCGCGACGAGGAGCTCGACGACGCGCGCGTGCTCGCCCTCCTCGTGATGGATCCGCACGAGCTGCTCGAGGGCCCACTCGACGAACGCCGCCGGCGCGATCGGGCTCCCCATCGTGACGGTGCCCTGCTCTTCTTCGCCGAGCCAGCGCTCGCGCGCGTGCTTGAGCAAGCGATCGAGGATCGCCTTTGCGAGCGGGCGATCGCCGACCGCCCCCTGCGCGATCTCCGCCGCCTCGCGCAATAGTTCCATGTCGCCGCCGGTCGCTTGCGACAAGCGGAGCAAGCTGTCGACGAGCGGCCGGCCGCGCGTGCGACGCTGCAGCTGCGCGAGCGATGCGAGGATCGGCGCGTGGAGCGCGTCGTGCGCGAGCGCGCGTTGAAACGCCGCTTCGGCCGCGTCGGGATCGCCGCGACGATCGCGGTGCCACGCCGCGATCTGCGCTTCGAGATCGCGCGCGATCGTCGACGGCAAATCGCCGCGCTCGGCGATCGTCGCCGAGAGCGCGCCCGTCACCGCGTCCCACCCGGCCGTGCCCGCGGCCGCGTCCTCGACCGCCGCGAAGAGCGATTTCTCGGTCGCGCCCGCGGCGACCGTCGCGTCGACGACCACCTTCGCGACCGCGTCCCACCGACCGAGCTTGCCGCCGACGCGAATGCTCGCGCGCGCCGCGTCGAGCGACGCCGGCGTGTCGGCGACGATCCGCAAGTAGGCCCCGAGCGCCGCGCGCGCGTCGTCGAGCTGCTCGTCGAGCGCGCGCGCCATCCGTTCGCGCAGCTTCCCGTCGAGCACACGATCCCGTCCGTCGAGCGCGTCGAGCGCCTCTCGGTGCGCGTCCACGAAGCTCCGCCACGACGACGTCGCCGTCGCGAGGCGCACGAGCTCCGCGCCGATGCGCTCGTCCGCCGGCGCGAGCAAGAACGCGCGCCGCATCGCCTCGAACGCGAGCGACGGATCGCTCGCGCGCTCCTCGGCGAGCGCCGCCGAGTGCAAGAGCGCCTTCAAGCGCTCTGCGTCGTCCGCCGCCGCGAGCAAGCGGTGCGGCAGAAGCTCGAGGATCCGCTGCCAGTCGTCGGTGGCCTCGTACGTCCTCATCAACACGGCGACGGCCTGCGCGCGCTCGTGATCGCGCGGCAAGAGCGCGTGCAGCCCGGCGCGCGCGCCCTCCTCGCGCGCGTTCGCCTCGAGCGCTGCCGCGTAGCTCGCCACGGCCTTCGCCGGTTGATCGAGCTCCTTGCTCTGCACGTCGCCGAGCTGCGTGAGAAGCTGCGCTTTGGCCGCGGTGTCGGTCGCGCGCGCCGCGCCGCGATCGAGCAGCTTCGCGAGATCCTTCCAGCGCTCCGCCGCGCGAAAGAGCTTCGCCAGCGCGAGCGTGCTCTCGTCCGACTCGCCGAACTCGCCGTCGACCTCGCGCCACGCGCGGATCGCTTCGGCCACGTCGCGAAGCTCGTCGCTCTGGATCGTCGCGATCCGCACGCGGTCCGCGCGGCGCTTCTCGTCGGGGAGCTTCGTCTTCGCGCGCTTGTCGAGGACGTCGACGAGCGCCGGGAAACGCTTCGCCGCTTCGAGCAAGACGACGAGGCCGTCGAGCGCTTCGAGATCGGACGCGTCTTCTTCGAGGCGCGCGTTCCATGCTTCGATCGCGCGATCGTTCTCTTCGAGCTCCGTCGCCAGGCGCGCCGCGTTTCCGAGCGCTTCGCGCCGCGCCTCGGCGTCCGGCTCGAGCGACGCGATCCGCTCGAGCACCTGCAGGCGATCGCGCGGCCGGCTCGCCGCGAGCAAGAGCGGCTCCACGCGCCGCGCGGCCGCGAGCGTCGCCGGCTTCGCGACGTCCTGCATGTCGAGGATCCGCAAGAAGAGATCGATCGCGCGATCGCCGTCGCCGATCCGATCGGCGTGCACGACGCCCGCTTGCATCAAGAGCTCGACACGAAGCGCGTCGTCGTTCGCTTCGTCCGCCGCCGCCGCGAGGACGTCGGCCAACCGATCGAAGCGCCCGACACGCTCCGCGAGCTCCGCGAGGCGCACGCGGTGCGTCGCGACCTCCGGCTCGAGCGTCACGAGCGCGACGTACTGCTCCATCGCCGCAGCGTCGTTCCCGAGCGTCGCGTAGAGCTGCGCGATCTGATGATGCCGGCGAATGCGCTCCTTCACGCTGCGCACCGCCTCGAGCTCGACCTCGAGGACGCGCACGAGCGCGGCCTCGTGGCCCGGCGTCGAGTAGCGCTCCTTGAGGAGGGCCGCCGCGCGCTGCCGCACGCTCACGCGCTTCGGTGGCGCGACGGAGTCGGCGCGCTTACCGCCCTTTCGGCTCTTCGGCGGCTCGGACGCGCGCGGCGCGATCGTCTCGGCGTGCGGCGGCGCCGCCGCCAAAATGCGCTCGAGCAGCGCGCTCGCGTCGAACGCGCCGCCGTTCGTCTCGGTGATCTGCGCCTCCGCTTCGAGCATGTCCTCGACGGCTTGCAGCGCGGCCGCCGCGTCTTTCAGCTCGTCGATCCAAAGCGTCGCGATGCGCGCCCGCGTCTTGCGCGCTTCCTTCGTCGGGAGCGTCGCGAGGCGCGCGGTGAGGAGCGTCACGAGCTCGCGGTGCTTGCCCTGCCGCTCGTACAGGCGCTCGAGCGACGCCGACAGACGCGCGTCGCCCGGCTTGAGCGCGAGGAGCTGCTCCAAATAACCGACCGCGCGATCCGGCCGCCCCGCGAAATCTTTCGCGACCTGCGCCGCGTCTTCGAGCAGCGCGATCCGCTTCGCGCCCGTCGCCGCCGGCAGCGCGCGATCGAAGAGCGCGAACAAATCGTCCCAGCGCTCCGCCGCGTCGAAGAGAAGCTTCAACCGATCGAACGCCCACTCCGCCGTCGGATCGATCTCGAGCACGCGCTCCAAGATGGTGACGACGCGCGCCGAGTCCTCGAACCACTCCTCGTAGAACGCGACCGCGCGCTCGCCGAGGGCGAGCGCTTCGCGCTGCCCGAGCGACTGCCCGAGCACGCCCTGGTACAGCGCCGCGACCTCGTCCGGCCGCTTCAACTGACGTGCGAGCGACTCGGCGCGATCCCACAGCGACTCGACCAGCGGTAGCTCCGTCGCCGCTTGCACCACCGCCGAGAGCGCGCGATCGATCTCGCCGCGCTCCTGGTACAAATCGAGGAGCTGCTACCACCACGCTTGCCGCTGCTCGGGCGTCGCCACGGCCCCGCGATCGCCTTCGGCCGCGGACGCGCTGAGCAAGCGCGACAAGATCGTGCCGCGCACATCCGCGTCCTCCGCGCCTTCGCACGCCGCTTCGAGCGCCGCGATCGCCGCGGCGCGCGTCTGCGGCACGGCGAGCAAACGCCCGATGAGCTCGAGCGCCGTCGGATCCTGCGGCGTCGCTTCGAGCACGGCGCGCACGCTCGCGAGCGCGTCTTCGAAGCGCGACGTCCGCTCGAGCAGGATCGTCGCGAGCTGCAGATCGAGCGCGCTCTTCTCCGGCCCCTCGCAGCGATCGCGCCGCGCCGCGAGCGCCGCGAGCGCGCCGTCGGTGTCCCCGAGCGCGAGCGCGAGCCGGGCGATCGACGCCATCGCGTCGGTGTTCTCGGGATCGACTTGCAGGATCCGCTGCTGCAATTCGAGCGCGCGCCGCGCGTCGCCGAACTGCGTCTCCTCGGCGTTCGCCCACGCGAGGAGCGCCTGCACGCGCTCGCCCTCCGGCGCGTTGTCCGCGCGCCACGACATGAGCCAGCGCGCGTCGTCGCGCCGCGCCGGATTCGGCGCGTCCGCCGCGATGAGCGCCTCGAACGCCGCGAGCGCCGCCGCCTTGCGCGCCTCGTCGATCCGCTCCGACTCGAGGAGCGCGCGGTACGCCGCCGCCGCGTCGTCGCGCCGCGCTTCGTCCGCCGCGAGCACGCGCGCGCGCGCGAGCCGCAGGTCGGCGCGGTACGCCATGTCCTCTTCGTCGCCCGACGACGACGTCGCGAGCGCTTCTTCGGCGGCGCGCTCGAAGACCGCCGTCGACGCGGAGAGCACGCACAGCCGCTCGAACACCGCGAGGACGTCGCGATCGCGCGGCGCCATCTCGAACGCCTTCGCCGCCTGCGCCGCGCCCTGCGCAGAGTCGTGGAGCTTGTCCGCGTGCACGCGCGCGATCGAGAGCTGCAGCGCGACGCGATCGCTCTGCTCGGTCGCGTGATCGAGGAGCACGGCGTAGAGCGCGGGCAGCGCCGGCCACTGCTGCGCGCGCTCGCACAGATCCGCGAGCCGCTGCGCCGCGCCGAGATCGTCCGGCGCGATCTTGCGCACGCGCGCGTAGAGCTGCCGCGCGAGCTCGTCGTCGTGCGCCGCTTCCGCGAGCTGCGCCGCGCGTTTCCAGGTGAGCGCCGCCGCGTCGAGATCGTTGCGCCGATCGCATTCGAGCTCACCGAGACGCTCGAGCCACTGGATCTGCTCGCGCGGATCCTGCGCGCGCTGCGCGCGACGACGCAGGACCTCGCGCGCGATATCGACGTCGCCGAGCGTGTCGCCGACCTGCGCGATCAAGTCGAGCTCCTCGGGCGCGAGCGCCTGATCCTCGAAGAGCGCCTCGCACTGCGCGCGCGCGCGCGCGGCGTCGCCGTGCTGCGCGGCCACGGTCGCGAGCTGCGCGCGCACGTGCCGCGCTTCGTCCGGCGGCGCGCGACGAAGGCGCGCTTCGAGGAGCTGACACAAGTCCGGCCACAGCCCTTGCTCGCCGTAGAGCTCGTAGAGCGCGGCGTGCGCGTCCGCGTCGTCGGGATCGTCGTCGAGGGCGATCTTGTACGTCTCGATCGCGGCGAGCGCGTTCGCGAGATCGTTGCGCTCGATCCCGGCGATGCGATGAAGGAGCGCGCGCCGCCGCGCGGGATCCGGCCCGCGCTCGAGCGCGGCGCGATGGAGCGCGATGCGCTCGCGCGGGCTCCCCTGATCGCGCAGCAAGTCGTCGACGCGCGTGATGAGCTCCGCCGACGACGGTTCGAATTCGAGCGCGCGCCGGTACGCGAGGAGCGCGTTCGTCACGTCGCCCGCCGCCGCGAGCGCGTCGCCCGCCGCGCGCGCGAGCATCATCAAATCGCGCGACGTCACGTCGCGCTCGCCGAGCGCGCTCGACAAGAGCGCCGCGCGCTTCTTCGGATCGGTCCCCGGCCCGGCGAAGCGATCGACGCGCTCGAGCCACGGCCCCAGCGGCCGCTCCGCCTCGACCGCTTCGGCGAGCCCGCGCCCCGCGAGCTCCGCGCCGCGCGCTTGCTCCGCCGGGCTCGCGCCGGTCAGCTTCACCGCCTCTTCGAGCGCTTGCAGACGCGTCGCCGCATCGGTCGCGACGCTCGCCTTCACTTCGAGCACGCGCAAGAGCGACGGCGCGTTCTCTTCGGCGCGGTAGATCGGCTCGAGCACCGACGCGGCGAGCAAGCGGTGCTCGCCTGCCGCCGCCAATTTCTCGAGCGTCGCGCGCGACGCTTTGTCCATCGCGTCGATCGCGAGCGCGCGCCGGAACGCGTCGATCGCCCCCGGCGCATCCTTCAACCGCACGAGCAGAACATTGCCGAGCCGCGCGAGGATCTCCGCGCGCTCGCTCTCCGGCGCGAGCGGCGCGTCGGCGGCGAGCGCCTTCGCGAGCTCCGCCCAGTCACGCTGCGCTTCGAGGATCGGCAGCCAATATTTGTGGACGTCGCGCGCCGCGCCGAACTTCTCGACGATCCGCTTCCACGCCGCCGACGCGAGCGCCGCGTCGCCTTTCTGCGTGCGCACCTCGGCCGCTTTGAACGCCATCGCGCGCGCTTCGCTCGGGATCTTCGAGTCGTTCGAGCGCTCTTCGAGGATCGACGCGAGCGCGATCGCGTCGCCCGCGGCTTCGTACAAAGGCTCGAGCGCCGCGAGCGCGCGCTGCCGCGACGCCGAATGAACCAAGCGCTGCCACGCCGCGATCGCGCGCGGCGTGTCGCCGAGCTGCGTCGCGAGATCCGCGAGCTCTTCGTTCACCTCGCGCGCGCGCTCCGCGTCCGGCTCGAGCTGCCCCACGCGCTCGAGCGCGTCCGCGAGCGCCTTCTGATCCTTCTCCTTCGCGTAGATCTCCGCGAGCGCGCGCGCCGCCACCAGCGTCGCGTCCGGCCCGGCCTCGGGCATCGCGAGCACGCCGACGAACGTCGCCTTCGCGCGCTTCGCGTCCCCTCCTTCGTGGAGGAGCAGCCCCATCTGCGCCTGCGCCATCGCGCGCTGCGCCGGCACCTTCAGCGCCGCGGCGACGCGGTTCAACGTCTTCGCGCCGTCGAGCTGCTTCTTCAGCTGCGTCGCGAGCTGCGTGTACCTTGCACGCAAGTCGTCGTCCGCCGCGTCGAGCGCGAGCGCCTGCTCGAACGACTCGAACGCTCCCTTCGCGTCGTTCATCCGCTCTTGCTTCAGGATGCCGACCTTGAGGAGCACGTCCTTCCGCTTCGGCCCGCGCGTGTACTCGAGCTCGATCCCGAGGTAGCGCGCGACCTCCGCGGGCGTGCCAACCGTGCTGCACGCCTTCGCGAGCGCCGCCGCCGCGCGCGCCGCGATCCCTTTGATGACGATGAGCTTCTGCGCGACCTTGCGCGCTTCGTCGTGCGACGGATCGTCTTCGAGGAGCGCCTCGACGTGCGCGATCGATCGCTCCGGCTCGTGCAGCTGGTTCGCGTAGAGATCCAAGAGCCGCGCGTGGATCTTGCGCGCAGCGCGCCCCGTCGGCGGCGGATCGACCGCGAGCGCTTGATCGAGCAAGCGCGCGACGTCGCGCAGCCGGTTCGCTTTGACGTACTTCGCTTCGAGCTGATTGCGCGCGGCTTCGTCGCTCGGATCGAGCCTGAGCATCTGCTGATAGAGCTCGATCGTCTTCTCGTCGTGCCCGCCCGCGCGCTCGAAATGCTCGGCGGCGCGGCGCAGCGCCTCCATCTGCTCGGCGCGCGGACGAATCGCCGCCGCGCCCGCCCAAATCTCGGCGAGGCGCTTCTCGTTCTTCGTCTTCGTCAGGAGCGCGTCGAGCTTCTCGAACACGCCCGCGTGCGCCGGCATCGCGGCGTGCGCGCGTTCGAGGTACGTGATCGCGCCGAACTCGTCGGCGAAGACGTCGCCGAAGAAGCGCGCCGCTTGAAACAGAAACTCGGCGACCGCCGCGCCCGGCAGCGTCTTCAAGCGCTTGCCTTGCGACACCGACTCGTACGCGAACGCGAGCTCGCTCATGCGATCGTCGCGCTGCGCGGCCGCGTGCAGCTTGTCCCACGCGTCGGGCGGAAGCTGCCCCTTCGCGTGAAGCGTCAGCATCGCGTCGAGGATCGCCTCCTCGTTCTCGAGCTTGGCCTCGAACGTGAGCGTCGCCGGGCTCGTGCCCGACACCCCACTTTTGCGAGGCGGGTCGCCACGATTCATCGGATCCCGGAGCGTATCAGCGCGCCGGAATCGCCAACGTGTTTTTCGCGGGCGTCCTCAGCGCGCGCGCTCGACGCGCGCGACCCGCGCCTCGAAGCGGGCGCGCCCCTTCGCGCGCTCGGCCTCGCGCGTGTGCGCCGGTCCACGCACATGCAGCGACGCGAGGAGCCTCTCGGTGCTCGCCGCGATCTCGTCGACGGCGCGTTCGAACGCTTCGGTGTCCGCGCGCGACGGCGCACGCACGCCGCTCACCTTGCGGACGAACTGAAGCGCAGCGTCGCGCATCTCCTCGGGCGTCGTCGGCGGATCGAAGTGATGGAGCAGGCGAATGTTGCGGCACATGTCGGCAGATCGTAGCGCGCGTTCAGGCCTGGTGGTCGCGCGATCCACGAGAAGACGATCGGCGGCACGCGCCTCGACCGTGATTTCGGCCGGTTGCGCCTGGCGAAGTCCTTGCGACATGCACGCTTCTTGGAGACTCCGATGAAGCTCGCCCTGATCGCTACAGTGACCATGCTGCTCGCCGCGTGCGGAGATCTCGCCGTCAACGGGACGGGGCCGGACGAGACGCGCGAGCCATCTCCGACGCCGACGGGGAGCACGCCCGCGCCGAGCGCGGACGCATCCGCCGCGCCCGACGCTGCGAGCGCGGACGACGCGTCTTCGATCGCGGACGTGTCCGCCCCCGACGCGGCCGTCGCCCCCGACGCCGCCGTCGCGCGCGACGCCGCACCGCCTCCTCCTCCGCCTCCGCCCGGCGACGATCAGGACGGCGGCATGGGCAGAGGACACGGCGGCGGCCCGGGCGGCCACTGATCGCGCGGCTTCCTGACGCTAGCGCAGCGCCGCTTCGAGCTGCGCGCGCGCGAGCGCGTCGGCGGCTTGCGCGTCGGGGAGCTCCGCGGCGGGCGCGGCTTTCTTCGGAGGCTTCGGCGCGGCGGCCACCGGACGCGGCGCGACCGGCGCGACGATCGGACGCGGCGCGGGCGCAGCGGCGACGACGACCGGCGGCGGCGACGGCGGGACGGCGGCGGCGTCCAGCAAGCCGCGGTCCCGAAGCCTCTTCAGGAGCGCGAGGCGTCCTTCATCGGCTGATCCGTCCGCTGC
>Ga0100403_1003938_pt1 | contig 10770 bp, 8 predicted proteins | sample CryGeymet201501t_FD_83663 | JGI IMG/M metagenome (GOLD analysis project Ga0100403, IMG submission 83663) | Groundwater microbial communities from Crystal Geyser aquifers in Utah, USA - Crystal Geyser metaG 2015-01t | ecosystem: Environmental > Aquatic > Deep subsurface > Groundwater | place: USA...
AAGAAAAAACTCCAACAGAAACTACAACTGAACCAACTCAAACTCCTACTGAATCAATTCCAGTTGAAAATACTCCCACAGAAACTACAACTGCTCCAGTAGAAGCAACTGAACCAACTCAAACTCCTACTGAACCAACTCCAGTCGAATCATCCCCTGAAGAAAAAACTCCCACAGAAACTACAACTGCTCCAGTAGAAGCAACTGAACCAGCCACTACTGAACCAACCCAAGCTCCAATTACGGGGGGAATAATTTCAAACTTTTTAGGAATGGTTTCGAAGTTTTTTACAGGATTAATCACCGGAAGAGTTACTGAAACCTCTTCGATAATATCTGGAGAGGTTTCAAAAGAAGACCCTTTTATTTACAAGCATGCTGAAAAAGATGTCTCTCTAGTTTCTGGAAGCATAAAATATAATGGAGAAAAACTTCCGGATGAAACAATTTCAATCGAAAAAAAAGGAAATGAAGTAACTGTAAAAACAAATTATTCTATCAAAAATAATAAATCAAAAACCAGAACCCTCTCAATAGGACTATCTAAATTAAACAAACCAATTGTAGAAGGAAAATTAAAAATCCAAATAACAAACAACAATACCCAAATATTTTCATTTGATGAGATAGTTTCTAATGAATCCACCAATAAAACACAAGAGGAATTGACCAATATAACCGACAAAATTTTTAATGAATCAATAAACACTTCAAAAATTAATCTTGAATCAATAAACCTTGAAACAAACTTCAGTGAAGAAGAAAAAGATTTTATCCTTTCCACCATAAATGAAACAAATTTCACAACAACAGTTAATACTTATAAAGAAAGGTTCTTAGTGGATTTTTCATTTGCTGGATACACCACCGAACATTCATATCCCAATACCTTTTCTGAAGAAGAGTTGACTCAAAATATTGGGAGAGATAAGTATTTGTGGATTAAAGATATAATAAACACCCTTTCAGAGAAAAAGTCTTCAAAGGAAAAAGTAGAAAACTCAACATTAAGTTCCTCAATTTTTTAAGAACGATTTCTAATTTTTTCAATTACAAACCTTGAACTAACTGAGTCTGAAATAGTAGCAGTTAAGAGAAGTTTTCCAACTGCAACCTTAAACAAACCTTCATTTTTTGGAATTTTTGCTACTTCGGAAAAACGATTAATCACTTCATCAATCTCAGTCCTTGAAAGTTTTACATTAGTCGGTTTTCTTCCCATAGAACCTGTAACATAAATAGTTTCATTTTCCCCTTCTGTTTCAATAGTTAAAACATTAGGATCTTGAATGAATGGATTGAGTTTTCCAAGGTCAAGAGAATTTTTTTCAGATGCAACTGGTTTAATTGAACTTAAATGTCTTGGAAGAGAAAGATTTGGAATTCTTAATACTTTTCTTGCTCTAAACTGGACTGGCCTCTCCCTTGGTACAATCCGTTTTCTAACAGGAGCAGGATGAGTAATTAAAGATTCTTTTTTTATTTTTTGTTTTAATTCTTCACTATTTTTAGGTTGTTCATAACGAATTTTTACTTCCTCTTTTATTTTTTCTTTAATTTCTTCTTTAGAAATTGGAGAAACTGGAGAAACTGGAAATCTACTTTCTTTCATAAATTCTTCAAGCTTAAAAATTTCGGCATTTCTAGAATTCTTTATTAAATTACGAACAACTTTCAAAAGTGACTTTATTTTTACTTCATCAGAAACTCCTTCAAACATATTATCTCTCCATATTGCTGAAGGAATCATCCTCTGAATCTGTAACTGAACTCCTAGAAGAAGAATATCCTTGATCTTCTTTAATCATTTGTTTTTTTTCTGCTGGAGGAGGAATTTTTTTCACAAGGGGAGTCTGTGAAAAAGAGGGCTTTGAAAAATTTCCTGGACCAGTCATAGTTTCATACATTAAAGTTAAACCTTTAGCAATAACTTTATTTTGATCTAAAATTGAAACCATCGTATCAAGTAATTGCTTATCTCCTCTGTCTTCATTCTTTTTTTCAATTTCATTTTTCACAATAACTTTGGCAGAATCTTCAAACAGTTTAAGAAGTTCAGAAATTTGATGAGACAAATTGTCAAATTTTTGGGATAAATTAGTCATAACTTTTTGTAAAGAAACAAAATTTTCAACCAAAAGTTTTTCAGTTTCACTTTTATGTGAACGAGGGTTATGATGAACTTTTTTTGAAGAAACCTTCTTTTCACCACTCTTTTTTGCCATACCTAAAACAAGAGAAACTTATTTATAAATTTATCCGAGGCAAAAGTTCACTTAAAAAATCCCAAGTGAATCCTTTTCTTTAACATCTCCAACCTCTTCCTCTACCTCTTCAACACCTTCATCAAACTCTTCATTAGAATTTTCTTTTAGTTCTTCATGGAGAACTTCTTCTGAATTTTCTTTGTTTTCTAAACTTTCTTCCAAATTCTCCCCTAACTTTTCCTCCTTACTATCAGGACTATTCATATATTCTTTTTTTTCTTTTTCGATTATTTCCAAATCCTTTTCTAACTTTTTATCTGCTTCTGGACTTTTTTCATAAATAGATTTTATTTTTTCTTTCTTTTTAAGTTCTTTTTTCAAGTAATCCTCTTTTTGTTTTTCCATTTCATATTTTCTTGGTTCTAAATCTGTTCCCTTTAAAAGATTATTTTCTATTTCCCAAATTCTCTCTGAAAAATCTTTAGATTTATCTGGTTCAACAGATACAAAATCAATTCCCCTTTTAATTAAATGCTCTAAAATTTTAGGATTGGTAAGAAAATCTCCAAAAATATTTGTCTCAACATTATTTCTTTTTGCTACCCTAACTAAATATTCAATTTGGTAACTAAACGCAGGATGAATTTCTTTTAAAATTTCTGAAACTTGCGAGTTTGAACTGTCAACAGCAAGGAGGTATTGCATTAATTTATTTATGTTAATAAGAATTGAATCTACTCCTTCAGAACAAATTTCCTTAATTAATTGAACCGCAGCAGGAGTCTCCATTATAACTCCAATTAAAACACTTTCAAAACCAATTTTCTTTAAGAAAGCCTTAATCTTTTTAATTTCATCAATTGAAACAATATTTGGAATTAAAACTCCTACTTTTGTTTTTTCAGAAATTCTTTTTATTGCATTAAATTCTGCCTCCAAAATTTCTGGATATTTTAATCCAAAACGAATTCCATGTAACCCTAAAAGAGGATTTTTTTCTTCAGAATTTCTTGAACCTTCTAATTTGGAAAATTCATTACTTAAAAAATCGCTAGTTCTTATCCAAACCTCTTCAAAATTTTCTGAAACTTCTTTTATTCCTTCATAAATTAAATTTTCATATTGATTAATATAATGTGAGTCTAAAAAATATAGTGGATGCTTCCCACTTTTTTCAATTATCTTTTCGATTTTTAAAATTCCAACTTTCTTTAATCCGCTTGAAATTCCTCCCTCAAGTAAATAAGGTGAATCTAAAACCAACTTTAATTTTGTTTTTGTTATTTTTTCTACTCTTAAAATTTCTGAAGGATTTTCTTTATCTTTTTCTTCTATTAACTTATTTTCATTTGGTTCCTTTGGAGCTAAAAAATTGCTTTCTTCCGATGTTTTTGTTTCTCTTGTTTGTAAAACATAAATTCCGGATTCATCAATTGAAAACTCTAACGTTTGAGGAACTCCAAAATGGAATTCTGCTTTTTCAGCCAAATCTCCAATTCTCTGAATTTCATAATTATTTAATACTTGAGAATTTTTTCTTTCCTCACTAGATTTAACACTCTTCAAACTTCCTGAAGAATCTCTTACCACCATAAAAGACTTTTCTCCAATTTTTTTATCTAACAAATCTAACTCTTTTGAAAGAATATATTTATCTGGAGAAATTTCCTTGATATTAATTCCTTCTCCAATTCCCCAAATTGCATTCACAGAAATATTTCCAGAAGAATTCTTTGAAAAAACAACTCCTGATTTTTCTGCAGAAATCATTTTTTGGACAATAACTGCAATCTTTAACTTTTTAAAATCAAAATCAATTGAAAACTCCCTCATTAAAGTCTTTGGATTAAATAACGAAGCAAAACAATTTTTAATGTGGTCCAAAAGTGAATCATTTCCTTTAACATTTAAATATGTATTTTGTTCTCTTAAACTCAAACTCTGAACTCCAAAGGGTAAACTACTTCTTACTGAAACAAAAACTGGCTCAGTTGCACTGTTTAAAATATCCCTTGCACTTCCTTTTTCAATTTCAATTTTGTTTGCTCCAAGGTTCTCATAAGACTCAAAAATTTCTTCCTTTAATTCTTCAGAAAATTCAGCCTTCAGAATTAGTCCTTTCACCTTTTCACAATTTCTAGAAACTTCCTCCTCATTTTTAAAATTTGTTGACCCAAAAATTTCCCTGATTTTATCCTTTAAACCCGAACTTTCTAAGAAACCTTCATAACTTTCAGTAGTAATTACAAAACCATCTGGAACAGGGAATTTTTTCTGAAAAAGCTCTCCTAAACCTAATCCCTTTTCACCAACAGAATTAACTGAACCTTTGTCAATTTTAGAAAACCACTTAATAAAATTTAGGTTTTTAATTTCTCCCTCCTCCATTTAGAAACAATGAGAAAATACTTAATAAAGGTTTCTTGAAAAATAAAAATACCCACAAATAACTTTATAAATTATATAATCTAAATAAAAATATGATTGAGTGGATAATCTTGGTGCTTGTAGGACTTTTGCTTTTAATTGGAATTTTTTATTTCAACAGGTTTGTAGTCTTATCAAATAGAATTGACAATTCACTTTCTCAAATTGATGTTCAACTAAAAAGAAGGGCTGACTTAATCCCTAATTTAATTGAGACTGTAAAAGGATACGCAAAACACGAAAAATCTATTATGGCTGAAGTAACAAAAGCTAGACAAGCCATGATTTCTGCAAAGAATTTAACTGGGAAAGTAAAAGCTAATGGAGTTTTAGAAGGAGCTTTAGGAAAACTGTTTGCAATTGCAGAAAATTATCCTGATTTAAAAGCAAATACTAACTTTATTGAACTTCAAAGAGAACTTTCAAGTACTGAAGACAGAGTTGCTTATGCTAGACAAAACTATAACGATTCAATCCTTACATATAATAATATGGTTCAAAAATTCCCAGGAGCACTTTTTGCTAGTATGTTTGGAAGAAAGGTGAAAGAGTATATTCAAATTGCTCCTTCTGAAAAAGTTGTGCCCAAGGTTAGTTTTAATTAAATTGAATCTAGTCAAATTTTAAATAGTTAAAAATATTAATTTTTTTATGGAACATATTGATTTTAGAGACCAAATTTCAAAAAATAAAAGAAACTCAGTTTTCTTGATGATATTTGTAGCAATAACAATTGTTATTTTAGGTTATGTAATCTCCTTCGCTTTTGACCCCAGCTATTTTTTCTTGATAATGATTGTTGCAATAATTTTTTCAATAAGCTATACTTGGGTAAATTTTTACAATTCGGATAAAATCGCAATAAGCGCAGTGAGAGCAAAACCTGCAGACAAAATAAAATATAGAGACTTTTACAGATTAGTTGAAAGTTTAACGGTCGCGTCATCACTCCCAATGCCGAGACTTTTTATTATGGAATCTGGTTCAATAAATGCTTTTGCATCAGGACGTGACCCAAAACATGCTGTTGTTTGCGTGACAACCGGAGCACTTGAAAAACTTGACCGTCGTGAACTTGAAGGAGTTCTAGCTCATGAAATGGGTCACATCGCAAATTATGATATTCGTTTTATTACATTAGTTGCAGTAATGGTTGGAATGATTGCAATTGTTTCCCAAATTTTCTTAAGAAGTTTGTGGTTTGGTGGAGGAGGAAACGATAACAAAGGTTCAGGAATTTTTATTCTAATTGGGATTGCTCTTGCAATTTTAGCACCAATAGTTGTAACACTAGTTCAACTTGCAATTTCACGTAAAAGAGAATTCACAGCAGACGCAACAGCCATAAAATTTACAAGAAATCCAAATGGACTTATTGGGGCTTTAGAAAAAATAAAAAAAGACAGCGCTCCAGAAAAAAAAGTTAGTAAAGCACTTGCTCCTCTTTTCTTCTCAAGCCCATTTAAGGGACTTTCATCGACTCACCCTCCTCTTGAAAAAAGGATTGAAGTTTTAAAGAGTATGTAACAATTCAAATAAAAACAAAAATTCTTTCTAAACAAATTTTATAAATCCCCTTTATCTATAGTTAATATGGGATTTATAAGGGGGGGAATAGTTTTTATTCTTGCTATTGCCCTATTTTTTGGACTTTTTGTTGGAAACCTTTTTTTAACTCTAAACTGGTCACTAAAATATAATCATGTTTCACCATATATTCAAAACTTATCTAACGATTTTGCTACAAGTTCGGGGAACAAAGGAACAATTCTTGGAAATTATGAATCACAAAAATATTTGTGTCAAAATGAAAATGCATCTCCAATTGAATTTACTTTAGATGAAGAAAAAATAGTTGTTCCTTGTGAAACGGTCAATGAAGGGGGAAAGTCTGTAATTGGATATCTTATCAATGAATCTATCCCATTTTATTATTACAAATATTACAACTGTTCACTTATAGATTGTATCAAAACTGAAAAAGCCCCATTTGCATTAGTCTCAAAAACTGCAAAAGATTATTGGAAAGAAAAATTTTATTCTACCCTTTTAATTTCACTCATAATTTTTGCGCTAATATTCTTATTCATAAAAGAAAAACATAGCTCTTTTATCTTAGCTGGAATAATCTCAATCTTTTCGGCAATTCCATTTAGACAAATCTCCTGGTTACTTTCATTGTTACCCGACTTACTTCCATTTAGGATACTCCCAATATTCTTTACTGAAGCTGGAAATGTATTTATCTTAATGTTAATTATAGGAATTGCCCTAATCTCAATTGGAATTGGGATAAAGTTCTTTAATTGGGGGATGAAACTAAATGAATTTATTCGTAAAGCATTCAAAAAAAAGGATAAAAAACAAGAGGAAGAAATAACAAAGGAAAATTTAAAGAATTTAATTGATAAAGAAATTGAATCTACAGTAAATAAAAAAGAAAAAACAAAAAAAGAAAAGTCTACTTCTAAAAAATCTAAAAAGAATTAATTTTTATCTCTTTTATCTTGTTTTTCTTGTTCTTTAGCTCTATCTCTTTCTTGTCTTGCAATAAACCCTTTTAGAAATGTTGAATGGGAATCTTTATCCACCAAAGTTTCGAGCTTATAACCTTTTAAACTTCCCACATTAACAAGCTCCCCCTTAACTTTTTCTTCCATATTATGGATTAATTTTTCAGAAACAATTATCTCTCCTTCAGAATGACCAGAAAACTTTTTACTCTCGATCATAAGAGTTCCAAGGCTCATAAATTTTATGTTCTTTGGTTCAACCTTAGTAATTATTGTTCCGTAATTTAATGAAATTCCAAATTCAATTCTTTGTTTAAATTTTTTATTGTGTTCGTCCAATATTTTTTTAACCTTTTGTAAAATTAAAACTCCTGCCTTCTGATTTTTAAATGTTTTAGTAATTGCAGGAGCAAAAATAAAGAATAAAAAACTTCCATTTTGATAAACAAATCCTTTATTACTTTCAACTAAACTCTCAATTTCTAAAAAAGTCTCTTTAACATTTCCTTTTCCAGAACTTATTTCAGGATAATTTTTTATGGAGATACACCCAACTGTAGCATTTTGTTTTGTTCCTACAATAGAAAGGGAAAGCTCAATTTTCTTCTTTGAATCAAAAACTTGGGAATCTTCAACAACTTTTGGAACTTCACTTATTTTTTTAAGATTTTTTTTATTTTTAGCTCTTACAAAAAAATGTGGTCTATGTCCTTTTTTGAATACTAAATATACCCCAAGAGCAAGAACAATTAATACAAAAGCCCAAATAAATATTGTAAAAGAAGAATTTGATTGACTTACTTTTTCAACCTGAACTACATTTCCTGAAAGTGAAATTCTTCTCTTTAAATCCCCCACAACAACATCATAATCTCCATCTGGAGCACTAATAATATAAATTTCAGACTCTCCCACAGGAAGTGTAAGGGGAATGGTTACATTGTCAAGTCCTATCTGCAAAATCAAATCTCCTTCATAAAAAACATTCCCAGTGTTTGTTAATGTAAGGGTTCTATTAATTATTTCAGAAGAAACCTCTCTATTTTCTAAAACTTTAAATTCGGAATTACTAATTATATCTTTTGAATAAAATGAAATTTGAAAAGTAGCTGGAATTTGATTTTTTTCTACGGAATAAATAAAATTAGTTTCTGTTTTAGTAATAATTTTTTTAATGATTTCGCCTGCTCCATTTTTTATTGCAATATAAACCTCTTCATCTGGAATACTCTCCCCCGTTTGGTCATGTAAAACAACCTTTCCAAAGAGGTCACTTCCTGGAAGAACTTCATTTTTATCTAAAATTATCTCAATACTATTTGGAACATGCGGAACACTCAAAAAAGAAATTTTTTCCCCCGAGTTTAAGATTTCTCCCGCACTATTTTTTTCAGTTACATTTAGAACAAGTTTATGATTTCCTGCAAAAAAATCATTTGGACTCAAAAAAACAAAGTTAAAGTCTCCATTTTTAACTTCTCCATTAAAAGAATTGTTATCTAAAACGGCACTATAAACTCCCTCAACATTCTCTCCATTTTCTTTAATTGCTGAACCCTGAATTGTAAACTCTTCTCCAGGTGTAAAAGAATCTTTCAAATTAACAGTTTCTACTTTAATTAAATTTGAAACTTTAAAATTTTCTGAAGAAACCTCTAAATTATCCCCAGAATAAACTCCCAATTCACAATTTCCAAAAAGAGTTCCAATCAAAGGTTTTAGGAGGGGAATTGTTATACTCTTTTTTGTTTCTTCAGTTAAAGATAAAAATTCCTTGTATACTTGTACCTTATTATCTCCACATTTAAGATTAATTGAAACTACTTCATTAAATTCTGGATTTGGAGAAAACACTATTATTGTGTTTATTTTGTCTCCCAAGTTATAAACTGAATGAGGTTGAGTCTCAAAAGTAATACTTGCAGAAACAAAGGAAACTAATAACAATACCAATATAAATGTAATTAAAATTTTTTTCATTTTTTTCCCTTCTTTTTCATAATTTAAAGGAAAAAATTATTTATAAAATGTATGGTGATTAATAAGAAGGTTAGAGGAACGTTTAAATATAATTATCTCTTAATTTGAAACATGGCTGAAAGAGTTGATCCTTATGAAGTAGAAGGAAAAGTGGATTATAATAAACTAATAAAAGAATTTGGAGTTAAAAAAATAACTCCTGAAATGATAAAGGAAATTGAAAAAATTGCAGGAGAAGTCCACCCTTATTTGAAAAGAGGAATTTTCTTTGCCTACAGAGACCTAAAAGAAGTTCTTGAAGAATACAAAAAAGGCAACAAATTTTTCCTATACACTGGATGTGGCCCTTCTGGACCAATTCACCTAGGGCACATTGCAACATGGAGGTTTACTAAATGGCTTCAAGATAAGTTTGATGTTGAACTTTGGTTTCAATTTACCGATGATGAAAAATTTTTATATAAGAATATGACTTACGAAGAAATTGCTAAGTGGACTCATGAAAACATGCTTGATGTGATTGCTTTGGGTTTTAATCCAAAAAAAACACATTTTTTAATTGACACAAAACACGCAGGAATAATTTACCCGGAAGCAATAAAGGTTGCAAAAAAAATAACTTTCTCTTCAATTAAAGCAGCTTTTGGATTTAATGATTCAAATAACATCGGGAGCATTTTTTACACAGCAATGCAAACTGTCCCAGTTTTCTTACCAAATGTTTTAAAAAAAGAAAATAGGCCTTGCTTAATTCCAATGGCAATCGATCAAGACCCCCATTTTAGACTAAGCCGAGACGTAGTAGAAAAAATTGGACACAGAAAACCTGCAATAATTCATTCAAAATTTATGACCCCCATAACTGGAAATGAAGGAAAAATGTCTTCAAGTAACCCAGACAGCGCAATTTTAATGACTGACTCTCCTGCTGAAGTTAAAAGAAAAATTAACAAATATGCGTTTAGTGGGGGACGGGACACGGCTGTTGAACATAGAAAATTAGGGGGAAATGTTGAAATTGATGTTGCCTGTCAATGGCTTAAATATTTTGAATTTGATGACAAGAAATTAGAAAAAATTTATGAAGACTATAAAAAAGGGAAACTCCTCAGTGGAGAAGTGAAAAAGGTTTTAATTGATAAAATTAATGAGTTTCTTGCAATTCACCAAAAAAAGAGAAAAACTGCAGAAAAACTAATAGAAAAATTTATTTATAAAATCTAATTTCTTCTCTTTAATCTCTTGTTCAACTCAATAAGTGCAGATTCGTAAATCCTCCGACCACCCGCCCCTAGATAGAGAGGGTTTGCCGATTTTTTGCTTCTTTTTTCTAAAAAGAAGAGTTTGAGATGGGGCTTTTGCCTTCTTTTTCTAAAAGAAGGTCGCCACGAAAGGCGAAAGATTTAGTTAAAGTTATAAATGTTTGATTCATATTTTTTATTATAATGAAATTAAGTTTAGTTATTCCAACTTACAACGAAAAAGAGAACATCCAAAAACTTATTAAAAAAATTCAAAAAGAATGTGACATCCTCCGTGCCCTAAAGGACACGGCGTCCCGTCGTCTTCAATGAAATGAATGATGCAACTCTTGATTCTTTATGTATTCAAAAACAGCTTCATAATTTGACCCAATTGAACAA
>Ga0100403_1003939_pt1 | contig 10769 bp, 13 predicted proteins | sample CryGeymet201501t_FD_83663 | JGI IMG/M metagenome (GOLD analysis project Ga0100403, IMG submission 83663) | Groundwater microbial communities from Crystal Geyser aquifers in Utah, USA - Crystal Geyser metaG 2015-01t | ecosystem: Environmental > Aquatic > Deep subsurface > Groundwater | place...
ACCTATTTCGCGAAGGGCGCCGGCGGAAAAGCGGCGGCGAAGGCGGCCGCGAAGCCGGCCAAGCGCAGCAAGGCGAAGGCCGGCCGAAAGGCGAAGAAGTCGGGGAAGTCGGCTTCGGCGTCCGCCTCGGCCTGACCTCGCGCACACCTCGCGCACACCTGGCCCGGGCGCGCTCGCGCAAAGGCGCTTGGCGCCCGGCCATTTCTCGTGTTAAACACCGCGGCCCGCTCGGGAGATGCCCCAGCGCCAGCGTTCGGAGAACTTTTTCATGCCCAGTGATGCGATTCAGTGCAAGCCGCTCGAGGTCGTGGTCTCGGACCGCGGAATCGAGCGCGCGATCAAGATGCTCAAGCGCAAGCTCGCCTCGGAAGGCGTGCTCCGCGAGCTGAAGATGCGCCGTCACTACATGAAGCCGAGCGTGAAGCGCCGTAAGAAGCAGGCCGAGGCCGCGCGCCGCCGCCGCAAGCGCGCGAAGCTCGACGCCGCGCCGCCGCGCGGCACCTGAGGTTTGCCGCGCGACGAGTCCCTCGCGAAGGTCCGCAAGTTCGTGCAGACCTACGTCGCGAAGGGGAAGTATACGCTCTATCCGAGCGACGAAATCGTAGAGAACGTGATCGTCGGCCTGTCGCAGAACCTCGACGATCACGGAAAGATGTATTGCCCGTGCGCACCGATCGACGAGTCGAAAGCGCGCGGTAACGAGATGGTCTGCCCGTGCACGCCGCACCACGCGGACATCGCGCGGCAGGGCTACTGCGACTGCGCGCTCTTCGCGTCGCACGACTTCGTCGCGGCCGAGCGTCTCCGGAAGAAGTAGGCTCGCGCGCATGCAGATCGGCTCCGCGTGCCCCGACTTCGATCTCCCCGGCACCGACGGCGCGACGCACTCGCTCACCTCGTTCGCCGCGGCGGAGATCCTCGTCGTCATCGTCTCGTGCAACCACTGCCCGTACGTCGTCGCGTACGAAGAGCGCATCGTCGCGCTCTCGCGCGCGTACGCCGCGAAGGGCGTGCGCTTCGTCGCGATCAACGCGAACGACGTCGCGCGCTACCCAGACGACGCAATGCCCGAGATGATTCGCCGCGCCAAAGATCGCGGCTTCGATTTCCCGTACCTGCGCGACGACTCGCAGCAGATCGCGCGCGCGCTCGGAGCGCGCTTCACGCCCGAGGTCTACGTCTTCGATCGCGCGCGCAAGCTCCGCTACCACGGGCGAATCGACGACAACCACCGCGACGCGCGCGCGGTCAAGTCGCACGATCTCCGCGCCGCGCTCGACGCGCTCGTCGCCGGTACGTCGCCGCCGGTGACCGAGACGCAAGCGGTCGGATGCAGCGTGAAGTGGCGGTGAATCGCCGCGCGTAAGGTACTAGCTTCACGCGGCGTGACGCAAGAATCCCGAGGACAAAGCACGCTCTCGCGCTTCGGCGCGAGCGCGCGGCCCGCGCCGTATCCGCTCTTTTACCCACCGCCGCCGCCGGTCGACCAAGTCGCGATCGAAGAGCGCGTCGCCGCGCTCGCGAAGCGCTCGATCAAGAAGTCCGCGAAGATCGCCGGCCTGCGCTTGGCCGTCGCGATGATGGACCTCACGACGCTCGAAGGGAAAGACACGCCGGGCAAAGTGCGCGCGCTCTGCAGGAAAGCGCTGTCGCCGCTCGACAGCGATTCGACCGTCGGCCCGTGCGCGGCCATTTGCGTCTATCCGAATTTGGTTCCGGTCGCGAAGCAGGCGCTCGCCGGATCGAAGGTGAAGGTCGCGAGCGTCGCGACGGCGTTTCCGAGCGGGCAGTCGCCGCTCCCGGTGAAGCTCGACGACACGCGCCGCGCCGTGGAGCTCGGGGCCGACGAGATCGACATGGTGATCGATCGCGGCGCGATGCTCGCCGGCGACTACGCCAAAGTGTTCGACGAAATCGCGGCGACGAAAGAAGCCTGCGGCCCGGCGCACCTCAAGGTCATCCTCGAGACGGGCGAGCTCGGCTCGTACGACGTCGTCCGCAAAGCGAGCGAGATCGGAATCGCGGCCGGCGGCGATTTCATCAAGACGTCGACCGGAAAGGTCACGCCCGCGGCGACTCCGGCGGTCACGCTCGTGATGCTCGAAGCGATTCGCGATCATTACTACGCAACCGGTCGCCGAATCGGGATGAAGCCCGCAGGCGGAGTGCGCACTGCCAAACAGGCTCTGCACTATCTCGTGATCGTCAAAGAGACTCTCGGCGACGCTTGGCTCAATCCCGACTTGTTCCGATTCGGGGCGAGCGCGCTATTGAACGACGTATTGATGCAGCTCGAGAAAGAGCGCACCGGCGCTTACCAAGCGTCCGAAGATTTCTCCAAGGACTAGCGAATGAGCAAAGCACTGACGAAAGCGAAAGCGTCGCTCGGGCGCGGCGCCGGCTTCGCGCTCGATTTCGGGCACGCATGGGACTACGCACCGGCGCCCGAGGCGACCGATCACGTCAAGATCGCGCGCCGCTACGAGCTCTTCATCGGCGGGGCGTGGCGCGCGCCGCGGAGCGGAAAGTACTTCGCGACGCACAGCCCGAGCACCGAAGAGAAGCTCGCGGAGGTCGCCGAAGCGGACGCGCGCGACGTCGACGACGCGGTGAAAGCCGCGCGCAACGCGTACGACAAATACTGGAAGAAGATGCGCGGCGCCGAGCGCGCCAAATACGTATTCCGGATTGCGCGCGCGATTCAGGAGAAGGCGCGCGAATTGGCCATCGTCGAATCGATGGATGGCGGAAAGCCGATCAAGGAGTCGCGCGACGTCGACGTTCCGCTCGCGGCTGCGCACTTCTTCTATCACGGCGGTTGGGCGGACAAGCTCGAGTACGCATTCCACGGGCGGCGCGTGCGGCCGCTCGGCGTCGCGGGGCAGATCATTCCCTGGAACTTCCCGCTGCTCATGGCGGCGTGGAAGATCGCGCCGGCGCTCGCGTGCGGAAACACCGTGGTGCTCAAGCCCGCGGAGACGACGCCGCTCACCGCGCTCTTTCTCGCGCGCATCTTGGAGGAGTGCGAGCTCCCGCCGGGCGTCGTGAACATCGTGACCGGCGCGGGCGAAACGGGCGCGGCGCTCGCGGGGCATCCCGACGTGAACAAGGTCGCGTTCACGGGGAGCACCGAGGTCGGAAAGCGGATTCAAAAGGCGATCGCGGGATCGCGGAAGCGGCTGACGCTCGAGCTCGGAGGAAAAGCGGCGAACGTGATCTTCGCCGACGCGCCGATCGATCAAGCCGTCGAAGGGATCATCAACGGGATCTACTTCAACCAGGGGCACGTCTGCTGCGCGGGCTCGCGGTTGCTCGTCGAAGAGAGCGTGCACGATCTCGTCGTGCACAAGCTTCGCGATCGCCTCGCCACGCTGCGCGTCGGCGATCCGCTCGACAAGAACACCGACGTCGGCGCGATCAACTCGAAGATGCAGCTCGAGAAGATCACCGAGCTCGTCGCGGCGGGCGAGAAGGAAGGCGCGGAGCGTTATTCGGCGCCGTGCAAGCTGCCGAGCAAAGGGTACTTCTTCGCGCCGACGTTCTTCACCGGCGTCAGCCAATCGTCGCGCATCGCGCGCGAAGAGATCTTCGGGCCGGTCTTGTCCATTCTGACGTTCCGCACGCCGGACGAAGCCGTCGAGAAGGCGAACAACACGATGTACGGACTATCGGCGGGCATCTGGACGGACAAGGGCGCGAAGATCTTCTGGCTCGCGCAGAAGCTCAAGGCCGGCGTCATCTGGGGCAACACGTACAACAAGTTCGACGCGAGCTCGCCGTTCGGCGGATACAAAGAGAGCGGCTTCGGTCGCGAGGGCGGGCGGCAAGGTCTCGGCGCGTACCTGGAGGTCGAGTGATGGCGCGCGCGAAGACGGCGACGCGCGTCACCAACGGGCTGCGCGTGAAGGGCGGGCCGCTCGCGAAAGCGGACTCGACGCCGCGCGTCCGCGTGCGCGTGAACAAGGCGTACAAGATGTTCGTCGGAGGTGCGTTCGTGCGTTCCGAATCCGGGCGGTACTTTCAGGTGCGCGGCGCGACCGACAGCGCCGATCCCGAGACGGTGAACATCCCGCGTGGCTAACGCAAGGACGGGCGCGACGCCGTGCTCGCGGCGAAGAACGCGGGCGACGGTTGGGCGGCGCGCACCGCGTTCAACCGCGGGCAGATCCTCTATCGCTTGGCCGAAGTGATGGAGTCGCGCCGCGCGGAGCTTCACGCGTCGCTCGTGCGCGGCGGTGAATCGGATTCATCCGCGGCGCGCGAGGTCGATCTCGCGATCGATCGCGCCGTGTACTACGCGGGCTTCTGCGACAAGTTCCAAGCGCTCGTCGCGTCGCACAACCCGGTCGCGGGGCCGCACTTCGGCTTCACGCTTCCGGAGCCGATGGGGATCGTCGCGGTCGTCGCGCCGGAGCGTCCGGCGCTCGCGGGGCTCGTGTCGACGATTCTTCCGGTCGTCGCCGGTGGGAATACCGTGGTCGCGATCGCGGGCGAGAGCGATCCGCGCACGGCGATCGTCTTCTCGGAGTGCCTCGCGACGAGCGATCTCCCCGGCGGCGTAATCAATGTCCTCACCGGACAGGCGCGCGAGATCGCGCCGCACCTCGCGAAGCACCGCGAGGTCATCGCGATCGACGCGTGGACGGCCGACGCGGAGCTTCGCGCGACGCTCGAGCGCGAAGGGAGCGGGAACGTGAAGCGCGTGAAGACGCACACGCTCGCGGACGCGAAGAAGATGACGAGCGAGGACGGGCAGGGGATCGCGTGGATCGAGCGGTTCCTCGAGATGAAGACGGTGTGGCATCCGGTGGGGGTCTGAAACGCAAGGTCCCTCGGCCTTCGGCCTCGGGATGACAACGCGGGGAGAGGCGTCATGAGCGCGAAGAGCATTCACGACTTCACGGTGAAGACGATCGACGGCAAGGAGAAGTCGCTCGCCGATTACAAAGGGCGCGTTCTCCTCGTGGTGAACGTCGCGTCGGAGTGCGGGTACACGCCGCAGTACGAAGGGCTCGAAAAGCTCCACGAGCTTTACGGAAGCAAGGGGCTCAGCGTGCTCGGATTTCCGGCGAACGAGTTCGGCGGGCAAGAGCCCGGGAGCGACGCCGAGATCAAGACGTTCTGCACGTCGAAGTTCGGCGTGAAGTTCGACATGTTCTCGAAGATCAAAGTGAGCGGCGACGGGATGCACCCGCTCTACGACTGGCTCCAGAGCACCGAGACGAACCCGAAGTTCGGCGGTCCGGTGAAGTGGAACTTCTACAAGTTCTTGATCGATCGTGATGGCCACGTCATCGGGCGCTTCGCGCACAAAGCCGAGCCGCTCTCGGCGGAAGTGAAAGGCGAGATCGAAAAGGCGCTCGGCTAGGCGACCGCCGCGATCGCTCATCGTGGTCGCGTCCGATGCGGTGGCTACGCCGGGCGGAAGCCGCCACCGAGCGCGGCGCCGCGATGGGCGATCGCGCGGTGAATGCGTCCTGGCTCCGTCGCTGCTACGCGACCGCGGCGATCGCTTCGTCGAGCGTGAACGCGCCCGCGTAGATCGCGCGGCCGACGATCGCGGCGGTGATCCCGCGCGCGGCGAGCGTTCGCAGATGATCCAGCGAGCCGACGCCGCCCGAGGCGATCACCTGCACGTGCGACACCGCCGCCAGCCGCGCGGTCGCATCCACGTTCGGCCCCGCGCCCGTCCCGTCGCGCGCGATGTCCGTATAGAGCACCGCCGCGATCGGCACGTCCGCGAACGCGCGCACCAGATCGATCGCGCTCGTCGCGCTCACGGCGGTCCACCCGTCCGTCGCGACCATTCCGTCTTTGGCGTCCACCGCGAGCACTACCGTCCGCGGATGCTCGCTGGCGATCGCGCGCACCATCGCCGGATCCTTGATCGCCGCCGAGCCGAGGACGACGCGCTCCGCGCCGAGCGCGCGGTAGCTCTCGAACGCTTCGCGCGTCCGCACGCCGCCGCCGATCTGAACGCCCGGCCCGAACGCCGCCACGATCGCGCGCACGCTCTCTTCCTGCACCGCGCGCCCGGCCTTCGCGCCTTCGAGATCGACGACGTGGAGCCGCGGCACTTTCCCCCGCCATCCCGCGGCGCGCGTCGCCGGCGCCGCGTCGTAGACCGTGACCTTCGCGTAATCGCCTTGATGAAGCCGCACCGCCTGCCCGCCGAGCAGATCGATCGCCGGAATGACCTCGAAGCTCATCGCAGCACGAACCGCTCGAGCAGCGCGCCGCCCGCGCGCTGGCTCTTCTCGGGGTGGAACTGGCAGGCGAAGACGTTGTCCTTCGCGACCGCGCTCACGAACGTCTCGCCGTACTCGGTGCGCGCGGCGACGATCGATTCGTCCTTCGGGCGCACGACGAAGCTGTGGACGAAGTAGAAGTGCTCGGCGCGATCCCCGAGCAGGCTCGCGCCGCGCGGCACCGCTTGGTTCCAACCGACGTGAGGGATCTTGAGCGCGCCGCCGGTCGTCGCGTCGGTGCCGCCGCGGAGCTTCGCGACGTCGCCTTCGAAGATGCCGAGCCCCGCGCACCCCGGCGCCTCTTCGCTCGACGCGAAGAGCACCTGCAGCCCGAGGCAGATCCCGAGGTACGGCGCGCCCGCGCGAACGCGCTCGCGCACGGCGTCGCCCATTCCGCCTTCGAGCGCGCGCGCACAGTCGCCGAACGCACCTTGCCCGGGCACGACCACCTTGTCCGCGCGGCGCACCTCGTCGGGATCGTGGGTAACGCCAATTTCCACGCCATTTCGTGCGTTGGCCGCTCTCGCCAGAGCTCGCTCCACGCTGCGAAGGTTGCCGAGACCTACATCGCAAATCGCGATACGCACGGCATTTCGCATAGCACGCGCGCGTACAAGCGTGGTATTCCCGCTCCCCGCAGGTGTTTCAGCGCACCGAGGGCGGGGATCATTTTCGATTTCCGGCGGCTCGCGCGCCGATGGTTCTTCGAGGAGGAAGGTCGATGACTCGCAATTTCTGGCGAAGTGTTTCGTGGCCGATTCTGATGGCCGGGCTCAGCGCACCGTTGTTCCTGAACTGCGGCAACTTGCCGAAGGTCCCGGGCGCTCCCGAGCTCCCCGGGCAGTGCAGCCTCGACACGTCCAGCGCCGAAGCGATCGCGAAGTTCGACTTCGCGGGCGAGTTCAAGCTCGACGCGAAGGCGGCGGCGCAATTGAAGGGCGGAATCCAGGCGGCCGTCGAGCTCAAGGCGTTCGCCGACGCGATCGACGCGGATCTCAAGACCGCGTGCGGCGGTCTCGCGAAGGATCTCGGCAAGGGCGGTGAGTTCAAGAGCGGCGAAGAGGCCTGCAAGGCCGCGATCGCCGCGATGGGCGAAGTGAAGGGCAAGATCGGCGCGAGCGCGAAGTTCGTGCTCGATGTCGAGCCGCCGAAGTGCGGTCTCGACATCCAGGCGTACGGCGACTGCGCGGGCCACTGCGAAGGCTCGGCGACGGGTCCGAGCGCGAAGGTCGAGTGCGAGCCCGGGAAGCTCCAGGGCGAGTGCTCGGCGAACTGCAAGGGCAGCTGTGAGATGTCGGCGGCGGCCGAGTGCAAGGGCGAGTGCAGCGGCAGCTGCGACGCGACCTTCTCGGGCACCTGCGGTGGCAAGTGCGACGGCAAGTGCGACGGCAAGGTCCTCGACGCGAAGGCGAATGGCCAGTGCAACGGCAAGTGCGAAGGCAAGTGCGACGCGAAGGCGAAGGGCACGTGCGGCGGCAAGTGCGGCGGTAGCTGCGCGATCCAGGGCGAGGCCAAGTGCTCGGGTACGTGCACGGGCGGCTGCTCGGTGGAGATGAAGGCGCCGAAGTGCACCGGCGAAGTCACGCCGCCGAAGGTGAGCGCGGAGTGCAAGGCGCACTGCGACGCGCAGGTCCAGGCGAAGGCGTCGTGCACGCCGGCCAAGGTCTCCATCCGCATGGAAGGCCAGGGCGACGCGCAGGCGTTCGCGACGTACAAGGCCGCGATCGAGAAGAACCTCCCGATCGTCCTCAAGATCGCGATCGGCATGGGCGACCGCGCGGCGAAGATGGCGGGCAACGTCAAGGTCGTCGTCGAGGGCGTGCAGTCGAGCGTCGAAGGCGCCGTGAAGGCGTCGCCGATGGTCGGTGCGAAGCTCACGGCGTGCGTCGCGGCTCCGTTCAAGGGCGCGTTCGACGCGGCGGCGAGCATCAAGGCGAACGTCAACGTGTCGGTCGACGTCAAGGCGAGCGCCTCGGCGAGCGGCAGCGCGAGCGGCGGCGGCAAGGCCGGCTGATTCGCTCCGTCTGAAACGCGCGACGGCGCGGGCCCCTCGGGGCTCGCGCCGTTTCGCTTTTGTGCCCACGAGGGAGGATGAACAGGGAGACGGGAAGACGGGGAGGATTTTGACCGACGGCGCTCGATCCCAAGAACCTCCCCGTCTCCCCGTCTCCCTGTGAAGATCTCCTCAGGCGACGAGGACTGTGCCGATGCTGCCGGGCTCTGCGACTTCTTTCGCGAGCTGGCCGCGCTGCAATCGGCCGACGATGTGCACCGCTTTCACGCCCTCTTTGATCGCGGCGAACGACTCTTCGAGCTTCGGGATCATTCCCTTGGTGACGACGCCGTCGGCGATGAGCATCTTTCCGTCGGCGACGGTGATCCGCGCGATCCGCGACGCGGGATCGGCGACGTCGCGCAAGACCGCGGGCACGTCGGTGACGAGCAAGAGCGACTTCGCGTCGAGCGCGATCGCGAGCTGGTTCGCAACGATGTCGGCGTTGATGTTGTAGACGTGGCCCTGCTCGTCGCAGCCGAGGCACGCGACGACCGGCACGAACCCGTCCCCCGCGAGGAGCGAGATGAGCGGACGATTGACGCCGGTGACGTCGCCGACGTGTCCGAAGTCGATCGGATCCGGGCCGCCGCCGGAGACGACGCGCGGCGGCCGCTTCACCGCGCGCACCGCCATGCTGCTCGCGCCGTGAAGCCCGACGGGGCGAGCGCCCGCGGCGACCAGCGCCGCGCACAAATCGACGTTCACTTTCCCCGCGACCGCCATCTTCATCACGTCGAGCGTGGCCGCGTCGGTGATGCGCCGCCCGGCGACGACGTTCGGCGTCATCCCGAGGCGCTTCGTCAGCTCCGTCGCCTGCGGCCCGCCGCCGTGCACGACGACGACGCGCTCGCCGCGCGCGCACATCTCGGCGACGTCCGCGGCGATCGCCGCCAAGAACTCGCCCTGAACGACCTCGCCGCCGAGCTTCAGAACGACATACGCGGTCACGGCCAACCGCCCACGTCTTCCATCGTCGTCTTCTCGTCCACGCCGAGCATGATGTTCATCGACTGGATCGCTTGGCCGGCGCCGCCCTTGATCAAGTTGTCGAGCGCGGAGAAGCACGCGACGACGCGCTTGCCATTGCTCACGTCCCCAACCTGCAAACCGACCTCGCAATAGTTCGTGCCTTTGACCGCGACGACCTCGGGCAACCGCTTCGCCGGCACGCGCACGAACGCTTCCTTCGCGTACGTCTCCGCATAAAGATTCTTGATCGCGTCGGCGCTGACAGACTCGTCGACGTGCGCGAAGCTCGTCGCGAAGATCCCGCGCGAGAGCGGCGCGCTCACCGGCACGAACCGAAGCGTCACGTCCTTCGCGCCCGCGAAGCGAAGCGTCTCGGCGATCTCGGGGATGTGCTGGTGATCGAGCGGCTTGTACGTCTTGAGGTTGTTCACGCGCGTCGGATGGTGCGTCCCCGCCTGCGGCGCGATCCCGCTGCCGCTCGATCCGGTGATGCCGACGATCTCGACCGGTCCGCTCAGCAAACCTGCCTTCGCGAGCGGAAGGAGCGCGAGCTCGATCGTCGTGGCGAAGCATCCGGGCGACGCGACGTACTTCGCTTTGCGAATCGCTTCGCGATTGAGCTCCGGCAGTCCGTACACGAACGTCCCGTCGAGCTTCTCCGGGCACGGATGCTCGGCGCCGTAGTAGCGCTTGTACGACGCCGCGTCGCGCAGCCGAAAGTCGCCGGACAAGTCGACGATGCGCGCGCCCGTCGCGAAGATCTCCGGCGCCTTCTGCGCGCTCACTTTGTGCGGCAGCCCGAGGAGGACGACGTCCATCCCTTTCGCGGCTTCGGCCGGCGTGATCCCTTCGAACTTCAGATCGGTCTGCCCCTCGAAGTTCGGGTGCACCGCGCTGATCGGCTCGCCGATGTAGTCGACCGACGCGACGCGAACGAGCTCGACCTCGGGGTGACGCAAAAGGCGGCGAATGATCTCGGCCCCGCCGTAGCCGCTCCCGCCGATGACGGCGGCTTTGAACCGTTTCGACATGGGTCGGCAGGGTAGTACAGCGCGATGCCGATGCCACTCGGCTATGCTGCAGCCGCGATGGCGGACGTTTACACGGAAAAAACAGGGCTCGGCGGGCGCCTCAAGGATTCGATCAAAGGCGTCCTCGTCGGCGTCCTCTTCTTCCTCGTGTCGTTTCCGCTGCTGTGGTGGAACGAAGGGCGCGCGGTGCAAACCGCGGAGGCGCTCGGCGAAGGCAAGTCCGAGGTCATCCCGGTGGCGGCCGATCCGGTGAACGCGAGCAACGAAGGGAAGCTCGTGCACGTGTCCGGCGCGGTGTTCGTCAAAGAGCCGCTGCGCGATCCGGTGTTCGCGGTGAGCGCCGAGGCGCTTCGCATGGTGCGCGTCGTCGAGACGTACCAGTGGGTCGAGTCGACGAAGACCGAGGGCGCGACGACGACGTACACGTACGAAAAGAAATGGTCCGAGCGCCTCGTCGATTCGTCG
>Ga0100403_1003940_pt1 | contig 10768 bp, 7 predicted proteins | sample CryGeymet201501t_FD_83663 | JGI IMG/M metagenome (GOLD analysis project Ga0100403, IMG submission 83663) | Groundwater microbial communities from Crystal Geyser aquifers in Utah, USA - Crystal Geyser metaG 2015-01t | ecosystem: Environmental > Aquatic > Deep subsurface > Groundwater | place: USA...
CGATCACGAACGCGCCCATGTCGTGGCCGTGCGTGTCGTTGATCGCCTTCACGCCATCCATGTCCATCACGATGACGCTGACCACCGGGCACGTCCCCGCCTGCACCGCGCTCACCGTGGTCTCGAGCTGCGCGTCGAAGCGGCGCTTCACCCAGAGGCCGCTGAGCTCGTCGATGCTGACGAGGCGCTCGAGCTCCTCGTTGAACACCATCTTGATCGCGTCCTGCTCTTGGAACTCGACGATCGTCTTGCCGACGAAGACGCGATCGCCCGGCCGCAAGAGCGCTTCGACGACGCGCTCGCCGTTCACGAGGACGCCGTTCGTGCTCTTCAAGTCGACGACGACCCAGTCGCCGTTTCCGCGATCTTCGACGCGCGCGTGACGCCACGACGCGTTCTCGTCGCGCACCGGGAGCTCCGCGACAGGATCGCGCCCGATGTCGCACGATCGTTCGAGCGTGAAGCGCAAGCCGACGTCCTCGCCGGCGACGACGACGAGCGCGGGCGCGGCTTTCTTCCGCAGCTCGGCTTGCAGCGCGAGGCGCAGGCTGTTCGAGTCGTCGTCGAACGGCTTGGTCTTCAAGGGCGCGCCGCGGTGCGACGGCTTCGCGCTCTTCTTCGAGTCGTCGTCGCCAGCCATCCTTGCTGAAGGTAGCATCGGCGCGCCGCCATGATCGACCCTCGCGCTTCCTACGCCGCTCAGCTCGCCGCGCGCGCCGACGCCCTCTCCACCATCGCCGTCCACGCGGGCGAATCGCACGACGAGCCGACGCGCGCCCTCGAGGCGCCGCTCGTCCTGTCCGCCGCGTTCGGCTTCGCGAGCGCAGACGAGGCCGCCGATGCGTTCGCGGGCAAGAACGACGCGTACATCTACGGCCGCTGGGCCAACCCCACGGTCGAGGCGCTCGAAGCGAAGCTCGCCGCGCTCGAAGGCACCGACTCCGCGTGCGCGACGGCGAGCGGGATGGCCGCGGTGAGCGGGACGATCATGGCGTTCTGCGAGTCGGGCGCGCACGTCGTCGCGCCGAAACCGATGTACGCCGAGAGCGCGCGCCTCTTCCGCGAGCGCCTCCCGCGCTTCGGCGTGACGACGACGTTCGTCGACGCCGACGTCGCGGCGTACGAAGCGGCGATCACGCCGGCGACGCGTGTACTCTACATCGAAACGCCGGCGAACCCGAACCTCGCGGTCACCGACATCAAGGCCGTCGTCGCGCTCGCGAAGGCGCGCGGCCTCGTGACGGTCGCGGACAACACGTTCGCGACGCCGTTCGCGCAGAACCCGCACGCGCTCGGCGTCGACGTCGTCCTCCACTCGATGACCAAAGCGCTCGGCGGCCACGGCGACGCGATCGCCGGGGTCGTCTGCGGCGCGGCGACGCACGTCGACAAGATCCGCGATCTGATCGTCAAAGGATTCGGCGGCGCGCTCTCGCCGTTCAACGCTTTCTTGGTTTCGCGCGGGCTGCGCACGTTCGCGCTCCGGCAGCGGCAGGCGTGCGAGTCGGCGGCGATCATCGCGACGCGCCTCGCGGGGCATCCGCGCGTCGAGAAGGTGCACCACCCGTCGCTCGACACGCACCCGGGGCACGAGCTCGCGAACGCGCAGATGCACGCGTACGGATCGCTCGTCTCGTTCGAGCTCGAAGGCGACGGCCTGAAGGCCGGCAAGCGCGCGCTCTCGCGCGTGCGCGTCTTCACGCACGCCGTCAGCCTCGGCGACGTGCGGAGCCTCATCGTGCACCCCGCGTCGACGACGCACTCGACGATGCCGCGCGAGGCGCGCCTCGCCGCGAACATCTCCGACGGCCTTCTGCGGCTGAGCGTCGGCATCGAAGGAACGAACACGCTCTGGACGGATCTCGAGCACGCGATCGCGTAGCGACGTTCCTCGGCGGGAGACCGTTCGTCGGCGGGAGACCGTTCCTCGGCGCGAGACCGTTCCTCGGCGGGAACAGTGCGTGCCCCGGCCCGCGCCTTGTGCGGCGCGCGGCAGTCGCTACCTTGCGAGCATGCAGCGAATGCCGGTCGTTTACTTGCCGCACGGCGGCGGGCCCTGGCCGTGGGTGCACGTGCCGTTCGGGAGCGCGGCGGAGCTCGAAGCGCTCGCGTCGTACATCAAATCGATCCGCGATCTGCCGAAGACGCCGCCGAAGGCGGTGCTCGCGGTCTCGGCGCACTGGGAAGAGGCGGCGCCGACGGTGATGACGTCGGAGCATCCGCCGATGCTCTACGACTATTACGGCTTCCCCGCCGAGGCCTACGAGCTCACCTGGCCCGCGCCGGGCGCGCCGAAGGTCGCGGCGCGCGTGCGCGATCTCCTCGGCGCCGCCGGGATCGAGAGCGCGAGCGATCCGAAGCGCGGCTTCGATCACGGCGCGTTCGTGCCGCTCAAGCTCGCGTACCCGAACGCCGACGTCCCGACCGTTCAGCTCTCGCTGAAGGCCGGGCTCGATCCGAAGGAGCACCTCGCGATCGGGCGCGCGCTCGCGCCGCTCCGCGACGAAGGCGTGTTCATCGTCGGCAGCGGGATGAGCTTTCACAACCTCCGCACGCTACGCACGCCCGCCGCCGCGAAGCCCGCAGCCGACGCGTTCGACGCGTGGCTGCGCGAGACGGTGCCGCTCGAAGCGGGCGAGCGCGATCGCCGCCTCGCGGAGTGGGCGAGCGCGCCGCACGCGCGCGCCGCGCATCCGCGCGAGGAGCATTTGATTCCGCTGATGGTCGCCGCGGGCGCCGCGGGCGCGGACCGCGCGACGATTCCGTACGCCGGGACGATCCTCGGGCTACCCCTCTCGGCGTATCACTTCGCCTGAAGCGCGCGCGTCACTTCGGCGCGACGACGCGCAGCACCGCGGGCCACTGCGTCGCCGACGTCGCGTTCAGCGTCGACCGCACGACGAACGGGTAATCGCCGATCGTCGCGCTCGGGTCGACGGTGATCGTGAGCGTCGGGTGCATGCCGTTTCGCACGGTCGTCTCCGAAATCGTCGCCTTCACGCCCGCCGTGATCGGGTTCAACGTCGACGTCGCCCCGCCGCGACCGCGCGGCGTCGCGCCCACCGCGAGCGTCAGATCGTTCGGCAGCTTCGCCTCGCTGAAGACCTGGAGCGTCACCTGCTTCGACGTCCCCTTCGGCACCGTGACGAAGCCTTCGGACATGTACGCCGCGCCGGTCGTCGAATGGACGAGCACCATCTCCGACGTATCGATCGCCATGTTGAAGTAGATGATCCCAGGCGCCGTCGGTTGACACGGGTTCTTGCTCGCGAGCGCCGCGGCGTTCACCCAGCTGCGCGCGACGTTCGTGCCGGTCGCGGTGTCGGCGATGCTGCCGTAGCGCTCGCAGAGATCCGCGACCTCGCCGCCCGCCGATCCCCACCACGGCAAGTTCAGGCCGTAGTACGCGCCGCCGCCTTGCGGGTGCGCGTCGGTCGCCGCTTCGATGAACTCGTGGCTCGCGCTCACGGTGCGCCCGCCGCCGCAGTTCGGAATGACCGCGTACGCCGCTTCGATCGTCTGCCCGTTCACGCCGAAGCCGGCCGAATCGTGGTACGCGCCGAACGATTGGCAGCTCGTTTGGCCCTGCAGCGTGATCGTCGTCGCCTCGGGGAAGTAGAGCGCGTAGAGCGTGTTCGCGTCCGGCGCCGGGAGCGTCCCCTTCTGGATCAAGTCGTAGAGGTACGGCTTCAGGTTCGTGTCGTTGTCGAGCGTCTTGCCGCTCACGTCGTCGGGCAGCTCGACGTAGCCGCCGCTCGTTCCTTTGTTGATGCCGTAACCCGCGGTGACCGATTCCCACCACGCGCCCGCGACGATCGCGTCGTCGAACGCGCGGAGCTGATCGCGCTGCGCCTCGCCGGCGTACGTGACGGTCACGATCTTCACGTCGGTGAGGAGCGCGCCGCCCATGTTCTTCACGGTCGGAATCGGGCGATGCGGCGCGGGGTACACGTCGCTCCCGAGATCAGGCGGCGCGTCGGGCGCGGCGTCGGGCGCTGCGGCGCCTGCGTCGCCGTTCGTGTTCGTGGAGCCCGCGTCGTCGGCGGGCGGAGGCGCCGCGCCGTTCGTCTGTCCGCCGCACGCGGCGAACGCACCCACGACGAGCACACCGAGCAACGCGAAGCTACGCACGACGAACCTCCCTCCGTGCGGGCGCCCGAGCGACCCGCCGATGCCGATCGCGCGCGCGACTCGGCGCGCACGTTATGGACGGAGCGCCGTCGGGGCGAAAGACGAAATTCGATTTTTCGCCCGACGATTCCGCACGCAGAAGAAGCGATGCAACGCGGTTGAAAGTGATCGCTTTTCGTACACGCGCGGCGCGATCGCGACGCGATGCAGGCCTCGCCTCGACCTCAGGCCATGCGGCGAAACGCCCCGAGCGTGAAATCCCCCGCGGGTAGCGCACTCGCCAGGCCCCGTGCTAACTCGGCTCTTTACGATGGACCGGCTCGTCGTCGTCGGGGCACGACAGCACAACTTGAAGGACGTCTCCATCGCGGTACCGCGTGGCAAGCTCGTCGTCTTCACTGGGCCGAGCGGCTCGGGCAAGTCGTCGCTCGCGTTCGACACGATCTACGCCGAAGGGCAGAGGCGCTACGTCGAGTCGCTGAGCGCGTACGCGCGCCAGTTCCTCGAGCAGCTCGCCAAGCCGGACGTCGAGCGCATCGAAGGCCTCTCTCCGGCGATCGCGATCGAGCAAAGGCCGCTGTCGAAATCGCCTCGGTCGACAGTGGGCACCGTCACCGAAATCGCCGATTACCTGCGCCTCCTCTACGCTCGCGTCGGACTTCCGCATTGCCCGAATTGCGGCAAGCGCATCGAGGCGCAAACCGTCCAGCAAATCGTCGATCGCGTCCTCGCGCTCCCCGAAGGCACCAAGCTCAGCGTGCTCGCGCCCATCTGCCGCGCGCGAAAGGGAGAGCTGAAGCTCGAGCTCGAGCGGCTCCGCCGCGAAGGCTTCGTGCGGGCGCGCATCGACGGATCGGTCGTCGATCTCGGCGACGAGATCGAGCTCGATCGATCGAAGGCGCACGACCTCGACGTCGTGATCGATCGCTTGGTGCTGAAGGACGGGTTGAAAGGACGCCTGACCGACAGCGTCGAGCTCGCGCTCAAGCAGGGCGAAGGGCGCTTGCTCGTCGCGGTCGACGGCGAAGAGCCGTTCTGGCTGAGCGAGCGCTTCGCGTGCGTCGACTGCGGGATATCGCTGCCGCCGATCGAGCCGCGGATGTTCTCGTTCAACGGCCCGCACGGCGCGTGCCCGAGCTGCGACGGCCTCGGCGCGCGCGATGTCGTCGATCCGGAGCGCTGCATCGGCGACGCGCAGCACACGCTGCGCGAAGGCGTCGTGCTCGCGTGGGGACGCCGCGCGTCGGTCGCGCTCGCGACGGAGCTCGCGCGCGCCGTCGAGATCCTCGGCGTGTCGCCGGACACGCCGTGGTCGAAGCTCCCGCTCGAGCAGCGCGAAGCGATCTTGTTCGGCGGCTCGGCGCCGAAGCCGGAGAAGGGCGAGAAGAAGCGCGGTCGCAGCAAGCAGTACGAAGGCGTCGTGCCGCGCCTCGAGGCGCGCCTCGCGGCGGGCGAGGTCGATCGCGACGACGAAGATCCGGAAGAGGGCGGCATCGCCGACGACGAGCTCGGTCGCTTCCTCGTTCGACGGACGTGCGATGCGTGCAAAGGGCGCCGCTTGCGGCCCGAGGCGCTCGCGGTGAAGCTCGACGGCAAGGACGTGTCGCAGCTCGGCGGGATGCCGCTCCGTCATGTGCGCTCGTTCGTCGAGAAGCTCGGCGCCGGCAAAGCGGAGCAGACGTTCTCGCCGCGCGAGAAGGCGATCGCCGAGCCGCTCTTGAAGGCGGTCGCCGCGCGCCTCGGGTTTCTGATCGACGTCGGCCTCGATTACCTCACGCTCGATCGCAGCGCGCAGACGCTCTCGTCCGGCGAAGGGCAGCGCATCCGCCTCGCGACGCAAATCGGCGCGGCGCTCGTCGGCGTCTTGTACGTCCTCGACGAGCCTTCGGTCGGCCTGCACGCGCGCGACAACGCGCGCCTCATCGAAGCGCAAGCGCGCCTCCGCGATCTCGGCAACACGGTGCTCGTCGTCGAGCACGATCGCGAGGCGATCCTCGCGGCCGATCACGTCGTCGACATGGGGCCCGGCGCGGGCGTGCACGGCGGGCAAATCGTCGCGCAGGGATCGCCCGAAGAGCTGATGCGCGATCCGAAATCGATCACCGGCCCGTGGCTCTCGGGCAAGCGCGGCTTGCCGATCCCGACGAAGCGAAAGGCGCCGAAGTCGAAGCAGATGGTGAGCGTCGTCGGCGCGCGCGCGCACAACCTCCGCAACGTCACCGCCGATTTCCCGACCGGGCTCTTCACGTGCGTGACGGGCGTGAGCGGCAGCGGAAAATCGTCGCTCGTCGTAGACACGCTCCTGCCGGCCGCGCGCGCAAAGCTCTATTCTGCAACGGCTCCGATCGGCGAGTGCGACGGCGTCGAGGGGCTCGCGAACATCGACAAAGTGGTGTCGATCGATCAAGCGCCGATCGGGCGCACGCCGCGATCGAATCCGGCGACGTACACCGGGATCTTCGCGCTGCTGCGCGAGCTCTACGCGGGGCTGCCGGACGCGCGCGCGCGCGGGTACAAAGCCGGGCGCTTCTCGTTCAACGTCAAAGGGGGACGCTGCGAGGCGTGCCAGGGCGACGGCGTGCTCCGCGTCGAGATGCACTTCCTGCCCGACGTGTTCGTGATGTGCGACGCGTGCGGCGGCAAGCGTTACAACCGCGAGACGCTCGAGGTGAAGTACCGCGGCTACTCGATCGCCGACGCGCTCGACGTCACGGTCGATCAAGCGAGCGAATTGTTCGAGCCGATCCCGCGCGTCGCGGATCGCCTCGAAGCGCTGCGCAAGGTCGGCCTCGGGTACGTCACGCTCGGTCAACCGGCGACGACGCTCTCGGGCGGCGAAGCGCAGCGCGTGAAGCTCGCGCGCGAGCTCGCGCGCAAGGCGACGGGACGAACGCTCTACGTGCTCGACGAGCCGACGACGGGCCTTCACTTCGCCGACATCGAGGTCTTGCTGACCGCGCTCACCGATTTGCGCGATCAGGGGAACACCGTGCTCGTCATCGAGCACAACCTCGACGTCGTCGCGTGCGCCGATTGGGTGATCGATCTCGGACCGGAGGGCGGCGAAGGCGGTGGCGAGATCGTCGCGGTGGGGACGCCGGAGCAAATCGCGGAGGCGACGCGATCGCACACCGGGCGTTACTTGAAGGACGTGCTCGCGCGCGCGTCGGTCGACCCCGAGCCGAAGCGGAAGCGGGCGTGAAGAGCGAGCCAGGTGATCAGAGAGTCGGCAGATCAGGCGAGACAAAACGCAAAGCGCCGGACCAGCCGGCGCCTGCTGACGACCTGACCACCTGATCGGTTGATCGCCTACGAGTAGTCCTTCTCCATGCGCTCCTGGTCCTCTTTGCACCGGATGCACAGCGTCGTCTCCGGACGCGCTTCGAGGCGCTTCACCGAGATTTCTTCGCCGCACTCTTCGCAGGTGCCGAACGAGCCGTCCTCGATCTTCGCGAGCGCCTTTTCGATCTTGTCGAGGAACGACTTCTCGCGGCCGCGCAGGCGGAACGTGAACGACTGGAGGTATTCGCTCGAGGCGAGATCCATCTCGTCCGGCAGGTCATCCGTGTCGAGCGCCATGTCTTGCTCGAGCGTCTGCTTCGCCTTCTTGAGGAGCTCGTCGCGCTTCTCGGTGAGCAGCGTCTTGAACTTCTTGAGGGTGGCTTTGTTCACTGCGATAGCTCCGTGTTCCGAACCGTTTGCCGAAAACAGCTTTCCCCGAAAACAGCAGCGTAAACCTTTTCCCCTAGGGGGCGCAGCACGTTAAACACGCCCCGCCCGATCGTCAACGGGGCGGCAGCAACACCGGCCGCATTCTGGTTTTTCGAATGGGGCCCCGGCCGCATTCTGGTTTTGCGAATGGGGCCCCGGCCGCATTCTGGTTTTGCGAATGGGGCCCCGGCCCCATTCGGTTCGACAACTGGTTCTGCTAGGGAGCACCTCGTGGGCGTTCGCATCGGCATCGACGAAAACGGGCTCGGGCCGCGGCTCGGGCCGCTCACCGTCACAGCCGTCTCCGCGCGCACGACGGACGAGGGCACGAAGCGCGTCGAGCGCAAGCCTCGCGGCAAGCTCGCGCAGCGCCTCGGCGACTCGAAGGACCTCGTCGCGTTCGGCGACTCGGCGCTCGGAGAAGCATGGGCTCGCGCGATCGCGCTTCGCCTCGGGATCCCCGCGTCTTCGCCGGACGAGCTCGTGCGTGCCCTCTCGCTCGACCCGATCGAAGAGCTTCGCGCGCCGTGCCCGGACGATCACCACGCGCAGTGCTGGAGCACGCTCGACGAGCGCTTCGAGGCGGACGACGCAACGGTCGGCGAGGTCGCGCGCGACCTCGACGCGCTCGCGCGCGGCGGCGTGGAGATCGCGTCGGCGCGCGTGGCGATCGTCTGCACGTCGCGCCTCAACGCCGCGGCGTCGCGCGGCCTGTCGCGCTTCGACGTCGACCTACACACGATGGAGCGTCTCGCGCTCGAGGCGCGCGAGCGCCTGTGTCCGGAGCCGGACGCTTCCGGCCGCTCCGAGGTGCACGCGACGTGCGGCAAGGTCGGCGGCTACAACCAATACTCCGGCGCGTTCGGTCCGCTCGCGGGACGCTTGCATACTGCAATCGTCGAAGGCCGCGCGCGCAGCGAGTACTCGTTCCCCGGCTTCGGCCGCATCGCGTTCGTGCGCGACGCCGACGCGAAGCACGCGCTCGTCGCGATGGCGTCGCTCGTCGGCAAGTGGGTGCGCGACCTCTTGATGCGGCGAATCGTCCGCTACCACCGCGCGTCGATCCCGGACCTGCCGCTCGCGAGCGGCTACCACGATCCGGTCACCGCGCAGTTCGTCGAAGCGACCGCGCTCGTGCGCAAGAAGCGCCGCCTGCCGGACGACTGCTTCGAGCGCACGCGCGTCGCGCGCGATTGAAGCTACTTCTTCGGCGCGGACGCCGACGGCGCGGGGGCCGAGCTCGCAGCCGCCGATCCGCTCGTCGCGGGCGCGGTCGCCGGCGTCCACGCGCGAATCTTCGCGAGCTTCTCGTCGCGCGTGAGCTTCAGCGCCGCGCTCTTCTCCGCCGGCTCGCCTGTCTTCAACACGAGCTCCTCGTCGCCGATCGCGATCACGAAGTTCCCCTTTCGCGCGAACACGTAGTCCGCCTTCGCGCGATCCGGCGCCTCCTGAATCACGAGCGCGACCGCGTCGTCCGCGACGTCTTTGATCGGCAACGCGCCCGGCTTCCCTTTCAGGAGCTTCATCGCGTCGCGCGCTTGATCGTTGTCGTCGCGAAGCAAGACGACCATGCGGTACCGCTTCTCGCCTTCCTTGTAGTAACCGATCGCCGCCGCGCCGAGGCCGCTCACGCCGAGCGCGTCCTTCGGCTGGTAGGAGACGCCGAGCGGCACCATGTTCGCGTCGGGCAGCGCCTTCGCCGCCGGCAGCTTGTCGTTCGCGCCGGGCATCTTGTCGCCGATCGCCTTCGCGAGCGCGCCGCAGATCTTCTGACCGAGCTCGGTCATCTTCTCTTTCGTCATCGACGGATCGTCGCTGCCGAACGACAGCTCGAGGAGGTACTGCCCCTTCCACACGAGCGCGTTCGTCGATCCGATCGCCCCGACGCCGCCCGCCGCGAGCGGCTTCATCGTCGCCGCGAGCGGATCCGCGCCCGCCACGACGCGCGTCGTGAACATCGCGTACGCGCCGCCTGCGTCCGCGAACTGATCCAAGAGCACCTGCACCGTGTTCGGCGCGCCCGATCCATCGACGTAGCGGAGCGTCGTCACGCGCTTCACGCCGAAGCGCTTGTACACCTCGCACTCGCCGTCGAACTCCTTGGTGCACACTTCGTCCATCGTGTGCTTCTCTTTTTCGCCGTAGACCATCGCGTCGCCGTTCGGATCGACGCAGTAGCCGGCGACCGATCGCGGGAGCATCTCGGCGCTCTTCGCGTCCTTCACTTCGCCGCCGCCGCTCGCGCACACGTTCGGCTTCGCCGACGCGCTCGGAGGAGGAGGCGGCGGCGGGTTGTCGCCGCTGACCTTCGCAGAGTCGTCTTTGCAGCCGATCCACAGCACCGCCAAACCGATCGCGAGGAGCCTCTTCATGGCGCCACCTGCTAGCACGGCTCCCCGCCGACCCGCTCCGCACGTTTTACATACCGTCGCAATCGTTGCTACTCCGCCCGATCGAACGCCCCCGGATCCTTCGCGGATTCCCGCTTCATGAAGCGCGCAACATGGGGCACGCGGCTTGCTGAAAGCACCGAGGTGGTCGACCCCATGTCGGTACGAGTGCGCGAGCACCCCAGCATGAACAGGAGCAAGCGTCGCGCACGCTCTGCCGGCTTCAGCCTCATGGAGCTGATGGTCGTCGTCATCCTCATTTCGATCTTGGCCATCCTCGCGATTCCGAGCATGGGCGCGGCCAAATACGATCGCCTCGCGTTCGCCGACGCGTCGGGCGTGACCGAGCTTCTTCGCGCGGCGCGCACGCGATCGCTCGCGCGCGGCTCGGCGGTGCTCGTGCGCCTGCAGGCGGACACGACCGGAAGCGCCGCGCCGACGCAGCGCGGTCGTTTCGAGATCTGGGAGGCGGTGACGCCGAACGCGACGGGCGCCGGATGGAACCGCACGCCGCGCAGCAGCTGGAAGTCGCCGAC
>Ga0100403_1003943_pt1 | contig 10764 bp, 18 predicted proteins | sample CryGeymet201501t_FD_83663 | JGI IMG/M metagenome (GOLD analysis project Ga0100403, IMG submission 83663) | Groundwater microbial communities from Crystal Geyser aquifers in Utah, USA - Crystal Geyser metaG 2015-01t | ecosystem: Environmental > Aquatic > Deep subsurface > Groundwater | place...
GGTGGTAAGTCGGGATTTCCGACGTGCCATTATCGCTTCGCTTCTTGCTGTGCTTTTTTACCTGTTCTGGTGTAAAACCGGCCATTGCAAAAGTACAACAATCAGGGGGCATTTTGGTAAAATATTTGTCAAACATCTCTTGATATTTTTTCCTACCTTCCTCCTCTGTCCCCACAAAAAACAATAACATCTGCACCCCGCAACCATACGGACAAGGATACTCCCCCTCCATGCGATAAGGCGGAGTTGGCCCAACAGAAGGCTTTTTATCCAATTGCTCATCCAAAACACATTCCTTGAAGTTGTCCCAGTGCATATGATCTCTCTGATAACAATTTGGGCAAATCAGATAAAAATGCAAATCTTCTTTTTTCATAATAAAATGGGTTAAATATTATTTTGCCAATAATCGACTGATTCATATTGTTTTTCTGGAAAGTCATCCCGAAATCTCCCCTTGTCGAAATATACAATCTTTAAAATTCCCCGGTCATAAGAGCGCCCTTTATCAAGTAAAACTTTGAGCGTGGCCTTTTCTTTTTCCGTTGGCTCTTCTTCGTCCACATCTCTATTGAAGCTCGTGGTCTTCCGGTCAAGCAGCACTATCCGCTGTGCGTCATTTTGAATTTTTGCATTTCCTGCAAGGCTGTATCCGGTCTTTTGAGTTTCCTTTGCTCCGCCTTTACTATAGTGATGAACCACAATGATAGGCGTCTGCTTGTCCTCCGCTAATCCTAAAAATCTTTTACTCAATTCGCCCTCGTGCTCATATTGCGAAAGCCCATCGATTTTTTTTATCAAATTAAAGTTATCGATAAAAATCAAATCAAACTCACCATCAATCAATCCCACGAGAGCCTCCCAGTCAACATCTACGCCTCCCCTCACGCCTTTTAGGACAAAATCCGACATAGACCTCAACTCTTGAATTTTAGAGGCGTATACGGCTTGTTTTTGTTCTGGTATTTTTTGATAAATTTCCTCGGCAATGTTAATCCCTGCTGCTTTTCGCGCTTGGTGGTCAAATATTTCTTCGGTGTCCATTTCTAAGCTCAAATAAAGCACTCTATGGCCCAGCTCTACGTTCGCTAGCGCCATGTTCGTACAGAATGGAGTCTTGCCGACACCATACCCGCCGCCGATGATAGAGTAGGTTGTACACTTGATTGGTGCGAAAGATTCTGTTAAAGCTCGTGTTCCCCAGCTGTAATATTGCTCAAGTTTCTTTCTGGTTTTCGGCTTAGTAATTTCAGCAGCTTTTTCTTTTTGAATGGTTTTTCTTAAATTGAACGCTTCAATTATCCATGCCCTGGCCTCTTTGTTTGAAATTTGCTTTATATCCGCCACAGCGGTTATTCTGTTTCCAATAAAAGGCTCGTGGCTTGTACTCGCCAAAAAATCACCGTTTGAACTTTTAAAATTGCCAGTCAGTCGACCATCAATCACAAGCCGATCTTGGCGATCAAACTCGCAGTTTCGCCCAATGCTGGCAAAGGCTGCTTTTACCACCTCTTTGAAATCTAATCGATCTATCGCTTGCGATAGATCATCCAGTTTACCCATGGCTTTCTGCGCTTTTGGTGGTTCTGGTTTTTTTATAAATTCCGCAAAAGCCTTTTCCATTTCTTCCAGTGTGTACTTAAAGCTTTCTTTTGCCATTAGCTTGCACAAATACGGTTCTTCTTTCATGTGATAGTACCCCGGAACTCGCAAGACACGGGTCACGTCCTTCACCTCATCCCCCGCCGCCCCTTTTGTCTTACTCCATGCAATAATACCGTTGATTAGAGCCACATATCGCTTTTGCGTAGCCTCATCAACGCCACAGCCCACAAGCTCCCATAGCGGCTGTATGCCGTTGGAAGTGTCTATTATTTTTGATGGAGGCAAGATGTCAAACAGCTCCAATGCGAGCATTTCTTTTTTTTGCTCTTTCTCCTCTCTCCCTTGTCCATCGCCCTTTTTCGCAATATCAAGATCAGCGAAAACATAATTTAATTTTTTCAAAAATGGGATATTACGCTTTGTTTGTTTTTTGTGTTTTCGCATTTCCTCCTCGGTAGCTTCAAACGAATTGACAGCGAAATACACCCCCCACCCTTCGCTATTTCTTTTTTTGAATAAAGCTTCGTTTTTTTCATAAAACGTCTGCGGATAATTAACCTTGCCCTTGTCGTGAATTAAAACGTAAATCATTGGAATTTGTTAAGAATTTTTTCATAGTCTTCCTTGCTGTCAAAATCCTCTTCATTGAAGTCCTGCCAGCTTATTTTCAGCTCTCCGCTCTCTCTTGCTCGGCTAATCCACGTTAAAATCCCTCGGTAGTCGTTTTTATAATTTTGTCCCTTGGCGAGCTTCCAGTTCTCGACCTTTTGGACAAATCGCTTTGCGTTCGCCCTGCCAATGAAACGGCAAAGCTTTTTCCACTCCACTTGCGAAAGCTCTATCGTTTTTTCCTCACCAAAGCTTTCAAGTTTTCCACGATTTTTTAACGCACGCTTTTTCTTTTGTATAGTTTCTTTTGTAATAGTTTCTTTTGTGGTTACCTGTTTGGGTAATAGTGAAATACCTGTTTGGGTAATAGCTCGTACCTGTTTGGGTAGTACCTGTTTGGGTAGTACCTGTTTGGGTATTTTCCAAGAGGAACGATTCTTGTTTATGCCAAAACTGCGTCCATTTCGGGTAAAAATATTTTTTTCAAAAAGTTTCTTCAAAGTTCTGCTGCAATGATTTGGAAGTATTCCTGTCATTGCCGAAAGTTGACTTAAAGAAATCCAGTCTTTCGATTTGTCCCATCCATAGGTTTTTCTTATGACGGCCCAAATAATATTAAACTCGTAGGTTGAGAGTTTAGCGCAAGCAAAGCCTTCGACTAAGTCGTGGATAATAGGAAGTGAATTGTCTGGGACTTCCCTAGTCATATTGCGGGTGTTTATTTTTGTTTATTTAATTCATCTAAAGCTTGTTGCGTAAGAAAAGTGTCTACTTGATTTATTTCGTAGTCAGCGTAAATATTTTCACGCTCAATTAAGCTTTTTATTGTTAACCATGAGGCTAACGCATTGACAACGTTTTTATCAACCATACCGCTGTTATTGTTAAATTATAAACTCAGTCCTACCTCGCAGAAGTTAGCGCCACGGCGAGATAGGAGCGAATTTATAATCTAGTTCTTAATTTGAGTTTCATGTGGCGCTAGTAAATTTATCCTTCACACTCTACCCATAAATTTAAAAAAGTAAAGACAAAACTTACTTAAGAATATTTGACATCAAGCCAGAAAGAAACTATGCTAATAATGAAAGCGTCAGCCAACTATACTATAATGTCTAAAAATGATAATTCCACAAATTAAAGAATACATGGAGAGCCGGGGAATGAACAACAGGACGATGGCAAAGCTATTGAGCGTGCATGAGTCCCAACTCCATAGGTGGATTTCTGGGCGGAATAAAATGAGCCCGATGCGGGAAGAGAAGGTGCAAAAACTAATAAACAGACTAATTAGATAATTTATTTGTTTGACATCTGTCAAAACCTCTGATACATTATAGTCGTCAAAGAGAAAGCACCTCTACCCACTAGGGACTCACAGAGAATAACGCTACTATCTCCCAGGCATTATATCTAGCCCGCAAGGGCAATAACCTCCTCAACTATGGTTAATCAAGGATCTGTCAGTGCAGAATTTCGGGCGAAGTGTAAAGAGTTCGGAAAGTATCTCGATTCGTGTGATATGAAGAAGGGGCCGGGTGGTACTGTGTGGACACCTAAAAAAGCCCCTGTGTCAGAGATAGATAAATTAGCTCAAGAAGAGCAAGAAAGAATGGAAGAATCTGGACTGTATAAAGAAGATGAAATTCGTCTAGCGATCATCATGCTACGCTATGGGTACTCGTCAGGTAGAGTCGACGCCTTCCAAGAAGCGAATGGGCTAAAAAAGCCGGATAACATGCCCGGATTTGAGGGGACGATTGAGATATTGAATAACCTCACAATAATAAAATGATCCAGAAATGCGTCGGGATTTCATTCAATCCCACCAACAATCAGGAAGTCCAAAAGGGTGTTGAATTATCACTAATTCACGATTCAGAAAACAAATTCTCAAGTAGAGCGATAGCGGTCAAATATGGCGATCTGTTGCTTGGGCATATCGGAGAAAAAAACAATGAGGCTCACGAAAAGATTTTCAATCATTTACCGCTAACGGCAAAGGTAAAAACGATTAATAGACTGATCGAGGGTGAAACTTTCGGCAAGTTCAATGTCGGAGAGATTACTCACCTAGAGATTGAGTTTCCCATGCCATGCGATGATGATGGGTTAGCCCAATCCTTCAATGAAGATATTAAGCTGAAATTCTTACCAGAGGCCCATAGATACGTTTATGGCGGGCAAAACCTACTGTCAGCCAGTTCTTATATCAAGCGATGGATTAAGCAGTTTGACTCTGGGAATGTGGCGAAAATGTGCGCCAAAAAGTACGGCTGTAAGGAATCGGAGGTATTGGCGATGTGGCGGAGCAGTGGAGATATTGCGGCTTCATTCGGGACGGCGATTCATAACGCAATGGAGCATTATGAAAAATTCAAGTGGCTTGGTGAAATTGTCCAAAATCAGAAAGGAGAATCCTTCAACAAGGCGTTGCCGACTCACCCGATTTTAAGGCAAATTGTACAAGACTTTTACAAGCTTGATCTGCAAGAAGGTGAGGTTGTATCAGAGGCGCTATTGACCAACGTGGAACGTGGATTGTGTGGGATGGCTGACCGGATTCTAATAACGGGTGAAAAAACATGTCGGGTACAAGATTTTAAGATTAACATTAATGCTGATGTGGCGGATCCGAACAATAAATATCTCGGTCAGATGGCAGTATTACCACCAACTAAATTGTCAAAATATCAGCTACAAATGTCTTTTTACGCTCGATTGCTTCAATTGAGCGGGTGGACGGTAGAGGGGCTGGATGCCTTTGTCTACGAGGACGGATGGAAGCACTACCCGCTCGAAATTATTACTTTAGATTTTTAACCTTAAAAAAATGGACTTAAACTTAGAAAAATTTTCACCGCAAAAGGCAGAACTGCAAACTTTAGCGAACAAATACAAGACGCTAGAGATTGACGGTGTGGATGATGTGAGCGGGTATGAGATTGTGAATACCGCCCGAAAGGATTTAGCCAAAAAACGCTCTAATATCACCAATACAGGCAAAGACCTGAGGAGAGAAGCTTTAGACTTTCAAAAAGCGGTGATAATCGTTGAAAAAGAACTGATTGAGATCATCCAGCCAATAGAACTTGAATTAAAGGCGAAGCAAGAGGCGATCGATGAAGAGAAGAAGAGGTTTATCAGGCTGGCCGCCTTACCTTCCCGCCGTACTAAGGTGGCGGAGATACCCGGGCTAGAAGTATCAGATGATGAATTGATGGGAATGGAATCCGAGGAGTTTACAGAATGGTTCGAAGGAAAAAAGGCCGAGTATCTAGCGGAGGAAGAGCGTAAACTAGAGGAGGAGAGGCAAAGGGTAGCGAGAGAAAAAGAAATCGCAGAGGCAAAAAAACAGGCAAAAGAAGAAGCGGAAAGGGCCGCCGAAGAAGAAGCGAAAAGAAAAGCTGCGGAAGTGAAGGAGAGGGAAAAGAAACTGAAAGAAGAGGCAGAAGAAGCTCAAAAAAGAGCAGTTGAAAAAGCAAAAAGAAAAGCTGAAAAGGAAAAGCAAGATTTGATCGAAGAGCAAAAGAGGAAAGATCAGGAGAGAGAAGCGGAGGCGATTAGGGCGCAAAAGGAGGAAGAAGCCCTAGAAGAAGCCAAAGCGAAAGAATCGGCGAGAATTGAGAAATTGCAAAAGTATCAGAAATTTTTAACCGATAACGGCTACACAAAAACCACTAAGTCAGAGTTCCACCTTGAAAAAACTGAAACAGAAATCACTTTATACAAAAAAATTGGCACATTCATAATTTAACCAAAATAACTATGCCAGGTATTCAAAGAACAAGTAGCGGAACGTATCTAAAAGTCGTTGGCGGAAATCTTGTCAAAGAGGTTCCCGAAGGAACGGAAGGGGCGAGAAAACGTAATTGGGAAGCGGCGGGGAAAAGCGGGGGAAAGCACGAGCTTGTATATTCCGCATGGGAAGGAGTGATTGAGAATATTGAGATCAAAGAGATGGATTTTGGCAAAGTTTGTAACATCAAATTTCCAGACGTCACTATCTCGATGAACACTGATAGTCGATACTTTCAAGATTTCGCCTGCAAAGTCTTCAACGCTGATCTATCGAAGCCTGTTATATTTCATCCATACGATATTGAAGATGACAAGGGACACAAGACAGGGGTGAGCTTCCAGCAGGACGGCGAAAAGTTGAGTAATTATTTCTATGATTTTGAGAAAAAAGAAAGATTACATGGTTTTCCTCCACCAGATGAAGCGCAAAAGGATAAAAAGGGGTACTGGAAGTTTTATTTTGCCAGTGTTGCAGAATTTCTTATTGAAGAAATCCAAAAGATGAAATTCGAGAAAAAAGAAGAATCGAAGGTAGACGCTTTAGCTGAGTTCGGGGACGACACGTTGCCCGATGATTTCCCGGATTTTCTGAAGTAGAGAAGTTTAAAAATAGTACAATGGCCCATATTGGCCAAGTCATAGAATCCGCTGAGATGCGGCGTGCGCTGATAGACCGCATGGAGGAAAAAGTCTATCGCTATAACGAAATACAATGAAACAAATTCTTAAAAAATGGCTAGGTGAAGTGAAGGACGGTGTGTGCCACCTCGACGACAAGGAAGGCTTTGCCTGTACTCTGCTCTTGCTCGAAGGGAAGAGGGTGGAGCTTACCGTCGGGAAGGTCAAAAACCGCAGAAGCAACAATCAGAACGATTATTACTGGGGTGTTGTGGTGGAGATACTGGCGGATTACTGGGGCTATCTCCCTATGGAAGCACACGAAGCGATAAAATGGGAGTTACTGAGGCGAGAGGATGGGCCTGTACCTACCGTGAGAAGCACCGCTGATCTGAATACCGCAGAGTTTGAGATTTTCCTCGATAGAGCGAGGATATGGGCGTTGACAGAATTTGAAGTCAAAATCCCATTACCTAATGAAATAACTTTTTAACCAAAAAAACATGAAAAAAGACACCCTAATCGCCAAGTATGATAAAATGAACAAGAACGTGATCGGCATAAATTGGCAGTTGGTCAATCAAGATCGCCGACAAGTAGGGCAAAAAGCTGTTGAGATTGACACCGTTAAAAAATAAACCATGAATGATGAATGCCCCGATTGCGGGGAAGAACTGGAAATCAAGGAAAATAGGGACGGCGAGGAATTTTGGGGATGTTCGGGATTCCCTGAATGTAGATATACAGAATCTATTGAAGAAGAAGAGGTGGAGGGATGGGATCGGAATAGTGTAAAATATCGTTAGCATACTCCACCCGGAAACGACGTAAAAAGTCAAATAACCGGGATTCCGGGATAATCACCAAAATATAAGCATGAAATTAAACATAAAGCCTCTATCGGTAAACAAAGCATGGAGAGGGCGAAGATTCAAGACGCCAGAGTACGAAGCATGGAGAGAGCAAATGGGTTGGATTCTCAAAAACCACGCCAACCAAAAAATACAATGGTGCAATCTGAAAATTGATTTCCACATTAAAAATTACGGAGCTTCTGACGTTGATAATATGATAAAATCGACACTGGACGCTCTTGTGGAGGCGAAAGTGATAGAAGACGATAGATACGTTAAAAGTATCACCGCAACGAAGCACAGGGCAAAAGAAGAGTATATTTGCATAACTATTGAGCCAATTGAATTACAAAAGTCTATATAAAAAAATATTTGAGGATCGTTGCCATGAAGACGGCGGGGCTAGATATGTCGAATGCGAAGTGACAGGCAAGAGAATTTACGAATCACAGATAGCGGTGCATAATTTTGCCCATATCAAGAGTAAAGGCTCTAGGCCAGATCTGAAATATGAGAAAAGTAATATTATGATCGTGAGCATGGACGTACACGGTCAGGAACATTGCAGCGGGAAATTCAACAATCACCTGCCACTTAAATAGTGTGCGGTAACCAGTGACTTTTATTGACAAATAGTCCTAGAGCATTACAATCCTTTTGCAGGTGCACATTTATTTGTGTATTAAGGGACACGTGGTCTTTACAGATTATGTGTCTTTTTTTTATTTGCTTTCTTATTTCAGGTGGGTATAATTAGGTTGATACAGACAAAATCTTTGAACCTTCTAGTAGCAGGTGATGGGTAGCGGAATTACAAGTACGCTGCGTTTGTATCACCTTCACCTGTGACTAGAGGGTTTTAAATTGTCTTGTCATAGCTTGCTACTTCGGAAGTAATCGGGCTCTATGTCGTACTAAGGGAGACCCGAACATAGACCGTGAATTTTATTCGTTAGCTCGATTACACACCCCCGTCCTGCCTCTTTGAGGTGTTTACTGAACTAATGCGGATAAGTTACAGTGGAAGTGTTCAAGTCTAGGCTCCTACAGCTTTAAAACGTAGGCTCTGGAAGTAACAGCACTATCCTTGCCTTGGGGGTAGTGCGTCTACAGCTCTAAAAGTAATAAACAATGGAAGACGACTGGCAAACAAAAATAGGAGAGATGGTAAGGGACACTTACGCAAGCCAGGGGTATACGGATGTTCTGATTATGATCGGTGGGATAGCCCTAGATGACAATATTCACACCCAAGTATTTTATCCTAATGATACAGCGTCAGATTTTGATATTAGATTTATGGTTTTCGCCATGCAGAACCATATCTTTTCAGAATACAACGAAATCAGAGAAGATATAATTGATAATCCATGGAAAGAATAAAGCCGTTGTCGATGATGAATAAAGCCATCGCGAACGGCAGAAAGCCATTTGTGGCGCTAAACTCGACGGCACTAAAACAATCTGTCAACCTTAGATTGTTGTAAGTACTTGCATTTCTTACGACAACCGTTTAGAGTCTGGACATGGAAGAAGAAGAAAAAATAAGGCGGGTAGAAGAGCTGATTAACGCTCACGTCTGTAGGTTCAATGACGGCGAGTGTAGGTGTGAATGCTTCATTGAAGGATTAACGATCGGAGCGATGGAACAAAAAATTAACAATATCATTGATGAGAAAAAATAACCGCTTTTCAATCGATCTGAGCGACGAGCATGTCAAAAAGCTATCTGTACTCCAAGAAGTCTTTGAAAAGCCTGACAAGGCCAAAACAATCCGAAAATTGATTGATTTCGCTCATCGACAATATGCCGCCCCTATTTCAATAACCAAAATAAAATGAGTAAAAAACCGTCACTATTTTCAAAGGACAGGTTTAACTGTGGGCACTACTTTGGCCTGTTAGCTTTTATGTTTACTAGCCACCTTAGTACCAATTTTGGATTTTATGTCTTATCGGTTGTGCTGTTTCTGATGGTTATGGTGCTAGCAACAATATCGGGGGATCAATATTCTAATCAATAACCAAAATAAAATGAACATCGACGACCTTAGACAATTTGGCTGGAAGCCCCGAGTGAAAGCTAAAACATGGCAATATCTGATCGCTGGGATGGCCATGGTGATGGTGATATGGCTGGGGATAATGAGTGCTTATGCTTTCGGGTGGTGGTTTGAGTTTTTATTTTTAACAATTAACTAGAAGATTTAATCAATTCGTTATGATTACCCCCAAGCAAATGAAAGCAGAGAAAAGTATCTTAGAAAAACTTCACGCTATTGAAGAGGATAAAACAATTTATAATATCCACTATTGCAATGATGGTATAGGCTTTTGTTTTTATGAGCCACCAGATGGCTTTGAAATGGATTGTAAGGCAAATGAGTGGAAGAAATATCTTAATACTCATCACTATTATCCCACTTTTGAGGAAGCTGTTGAAGCCGAATATAAATTACTTACCCCAACTAAAAAATGACAAACCCAACTAAAGCAGAGAAGGAGAGGCTGATTGAGAAGGAGAAGATGGCGTGGCTGTTAAGTGATGACACTGGAATAAGCTCTAAGGTAATATTTAGGGCCATGAGCGGGCTGGAGCCTGGCGATAAATGCACACCCAGTGACCCCTCAGACTTTGGTAGGTGCTACAGATTGCTAAAAAAAATCCCTGAATGGGAAGCAAGGGTAAAAGAGCTGGGCGACCTATTGGATTATAGCCCCATTGTTAATGGAGAGAAACGGTCTAATTTATGGAAAGTTTTCTCAGAAAATTATGAAGAACTTTGTCGGATGTATGAGCAGGAATGCGTGGGGGACTATTGGAGCGCACCAGAATTACACAAAAAAATGAAAAAACTAGGATTTTAAATTTTTAACAAATAAAACGATGGATTTAGTGATTACGATTTTAAGTTTTATGTCTGGAATGTTAGCAGGCGCAGCTTTACAGGAATATACAAATAAAATTCAATAAACATGACCAACCCAACTAAAGCAGAGAGCATTGTGGAATGTAAACACAACCACACGGTTGAATTAAGCCGAAACATAGGTCTTCACCGCCATCGGTGCAGGGATTGTGGTAACTATGTAATCCCAAGAACCCCATTTGATGAAGCGTATGATATGGCTGATGAAATATCTTTTAATTAACTTTATGAAAACCACTGAAAAACTTATAGAGGGAAAGCTAAAAAACCTGCAAACTCGTGGGTGCTTTAATTCACCCGAGGAAGTGGATGAATACTTCAAGGACGCATTGAACGAAATAGCCCAA
>Ga0100403_1003951_pt1 | contig 10747 bp, 14 predicted proteins | sample CryGeymet201501t_FD_83663 | JGI IMG/M metagenome (GOLD analysis project Ga0100403, IMG submission 83663) | Groundwater microbial communities from Crystal Geyser aquifers in Utah, USA - Crystal Geyser metaG 2015-01t | ecosystem: Environmental > Aquatic > Deep subsurface > Groundwater | place...
ACAACAATTATTGTAACAGTAACGGCTAAGGTTGGTGGCACAATAACACCATCACCTATTAATAAATTGGTTTTCGTTAACATAACTTATCAGTATCCTTTCGACGTAAATGTATATACAGATACACTTAGTGGCACTTTAATAGCTGGTGAGACACATGTTCACTTAGGAAAAACATATCCTTATGGAGCGCAAGGACCACAATATAACATACGCGCAACCTCTGTATATCCGGCATATTTTAATCATACATCTACTACTGGAGTTACAGCATTGGGTGTTAATTCGCACTTCGTTCCAAGTACTGATAATACCTATGATTTAGGAGTATCTGATTTACGATGGGATGATGTTTGGGCAACAAATGCAACAATACAAACGTCAGATAGACGTAATAAAGAATTAATTAACTATGATATTTTAGCATATGATGAATTATTTGATAAGTTAAAACCAGTATCATATAAGTTTAAGGATGGTACGGGTAAACGAACTCATTTAGGATTTATAGCTCAGGATGTAGAGGAATCATTATTAGAAATTGGCATCGATACAAATGACTTTGCTGGTCTTATAAGAGATTTAGGATTAAAAGGTCGTAATAAAGAAAATCTAGAAGAGATTACAGAAGATGATTATACTTACGGTTTAAGATATTCTGAGTTTCATGCTATGGAGATTCGTCAGATACAATTACTTAAACAGGAAAACAAAGATTTAAAAGAAAGATTAGAAAAGTTAGAATTGAAAGTATTCGGAGGCTCTTAATTGAGCCTCTTTATATTTTCCTATTAATTCAATAAGGAGGATTAAGTAAATGGGTGTTATAACATATACGCCAGATTCAAACAAATTAGTTCATGTTACAAAAGTTGATTTTGCTAAGCGTATCTTACCCAAAGCAGTACAACTTGTCCAATATGACTCAGTAATACCAGTAATCGCAGTCAATTTATATTTGAATGACGAAGACTATACTATACCAGAGGGTGTAGATGTTAATATGATGGTTAGATGGAGTAAGACCGGTAAACCATTTGTTCATAAAGATATTTTAGGGTGTAATGCATCTAGAAACATAGCTTATGTTGGTATAGATTCAGACATGACCAATGAGTATGGAGAGTATAATCCTATTCTTGAATTAGTAGTTTTAGAAGGTACAGTAGAAAAAAAAATGGGTACTTTTCCATTTAAAGTAATAGTAAGTAAAAATACAATAGAAGAAACGGAGGAATAATATATTATGGTAAACACATACGTAATACCTAGTAACCGATTGGTACACTCGGCTAAGGTAGACTTTACATATCGTACAGTAAACAAACCAATTCATGTGGTTCAGTATGATAAACAATTACCAATAGTTGCTGTGGAATTATATTTAAGTGGAAACTTATATACTCTTCCTGCAACAATGGATGTTAAAATTAGATTCGGAGAAAAGAAAGATAAGACTTTTATTTATAAAAATGTTTTAGGATGTAATGAAGCTAGAACAATAGTATATTTTGACGTTGACGAACAAATGTCATATTTCAGTGGTTCATATAATCCTACATTAGAGTTATCTGTTATAGGAACAAACCCATTGGAAAAAGCAGGATCTTCAGCTATTCCAATAGTAATAGATAGAAACCCTGTCCAAGAAACAGATATTGTATCAATGAATGAATATTCGGACTTAATTCAAGCTGTAGCAGATGCTCAAGCAGCACAAGCATTAGCTGAACAAGCAGTATTAGATGCGAAAGATGAAGTAGCTTTAGCAGAAGCTCAAGTAGATTTAGCAGAGGCTCAAGCAGCTCTAGCAGAAGCGGCAAAATTAGCAGCCCAAGCAGCACAAACAGCAGCAGAAGGTTACAGAGATGAACTAGCAGAAAAGATATTAGACGTTGATAAGATTGATGAACGTTTAGACGATAATGAAGCAGCGTTAGCTTTAAAAGTTGACAAAGTTACAGAGATGTTCCCGTATAACCGCAAGACTAAGAATGATATTACTGCCGGGATGATTAATGAAATTATTACAGGCGCGAAATCACCAATCTCATCCATAAAGGGTAACAGTATTAAACTGGATAATATTTATGGGAAAGGATTGTCGGTTAAAGGACGTCTAGAAGGTAAGGGGAAGGTAGCGTACGTCAATAAGACTATTGATGAGCCAATCGCTGAACTTAACAACAAGACGTTGAGAGAAGTTTTTGAGGGTGGAAATATGATAAAAAACTATGATTTCCACCACAATTCAGGAACAACAGTCTCTAAAACGTATAATACTAATTTTCAAGTATTACCAAATGCTGGCGGTACTACTGTAAATATGTATAATGGCGGGGTAGTAGCAACACTAGGAAAAGAATATTATATAAGATTAACTTCAAAATATGGCATGGATAGACTTAGAGTTTATTATGGCGCATATACAACCACACCAGTGTTGGGTAACAATTATTCTATAAAACTAACAGCAACCTTAACAGTATCTTTGCATCTGGAACTTAGATCGACAACGATCGATGGCGAAATAGGAGTACATGAACTATATTCTATAAATCTTACAGATTTAGGTATTTCCTCATTAACCGACATGGACTACTACTACTCACTCTACCAAGCACGCAAGAACATCACAAAGAAAGTGTTGACTTATGCTGATATTTTTGAAACCTTTCAAATCGTAGATGACCCATATTTTCAAGATATAACAGTTTGGTCAACGCAATATGCCAGCGAAGTTCAACTTGCAGAAGGTATTAAAGTTACTAATGATGGCTCGCAAGCATATAGTAACTATTTTCGAGGACTAGCCCAAGATATACGTTATGTGAATACTGAGAAATATTTCCTCTCCGCCGTGATTAAAAAACTTAATTATTTTACTGAAGGAATAAGTATTTTTTTAGGTAATTCCGAAAATACATATATTACCCCTAGCGATTATGCTAGCCACCCAGTTGATATAACACGATCAAAGATATTTGTATATGACAATGCATACCCATATCTATTAATACGAAATCATGGGCAATATGCCGACAATGCATATATAGCAAAACGCATGTTTGTAGTTCCAATTAAGCACTTCGACGAATCAATTACTCAAGAACAGCTAGACACCCTACTTAATTACTACCTACAACACAAAGCAAACTCACTCTATGATGTAGAGAACTTTGAGCTTGAGACTGTAGGGAAGAATTTATATGACTATACTAAAGATAACATAGGTTATTATTTAAGTGATGGTAATTTAGCCGCAGCAGCTCATGTAAATACCAGCGATTATATAAAAGTAAAGCCATCCACGGCATATATCATGTCAAAGGCAGGTGTATTACTTGGATTGACTAAGTGGTACTATGATGAAAATAAAATAGCAATATCGGTTAACTATAATGGTGCTTTCACAACACCAATTAATGCGCACTATTTACGATTTGATTTCGCAAGAGCAGATCATGATAATACAACAATTCAGATAGAGTTAGGCTCGGTGGTAACCACTTATACCCAACACACCAACGCAATAACCAAGTTTACAAATGTACCACTGGCAGCGGTACCGTCAGTTCAAGACGAATTAATACAAGTAAATACCAGATGGTTTAAGATTCAAAGAACCGCAAATGGTCTATTGAGTGCTAACTTAATAAATAACAGCACATTTGATACAGATACAGGTTGGTCAAAAGGAACAGGGTGGGTAATATCTGGAGGAGTAGCTTCAGTTAATGCAGATGCTGGTGTAAATTTAACACAAAGCCCAATGTTAATTGGAAAATTATACAAAATAACTTTTTCAGCAATAATTACTAGTGGATCAATTAGGGTTTATGGCGGTGCTGGAGGAGCCCAATTATTAGTTTCAGAACGCGGTGAATATACTTTATATACTACAGCATTAGTTAATGGAACTTTATATTTTCAAACGAATGAGGCAGGAACTGTTGGTAGTATAGATAATGTATATGTATATGAAATTACAACAGTTATCGGGGCACCAATAAACTACACCCTTGGAAACCAAAATGATTTAATAGAAGATGGGCTTAATGGGTATTACCAACTAGCAACCCCAATCATCACAGAAGTATTCCCAGTCACAGAGGGTATTGTTAAGTCACCAATCATTCACTTCTTCCAAAAGCAAGAACTACCTACAACAATCAAACTTCCTCATGTCATCGAAACATCAGATGAAATTGCAACGGTGAGCAAGACTGATATTAAGGAAGTCAACGCTGACTCAATCTACCAAGACTGGAACAACTCAATTTTCATTGACCTAGCTCAACTAGTTAAGGAAGGTCAGATCTCAGCAGCAACAGAAGTAGCTTACGAAACATGGTTAGAAGCCAACTCATCCTACAAAGTAGGACAGCACTTCGACTCCATCGATCAATCAAGCAAACTTAACAAAATCATCAGTGTAACAGAGAACTTACTTCCAAAAGAACCGGATATTCCACAGGATATTAACACTCCTGTTGCAGAGTTAAATGGTAAGACGCTTAAGGAAGTGTTTGAGGATGGGAATTTAGAGTATAATTCAAAATTTGAATTAGCTAACTCACAATGGAGAGCGTATAATGCTGCTTATGGATATGAAAATCAAATGTTGAATGTGTTTAATTCAAACTACACCAACAGGTATGTCTTATATTCAAACTCCGGTGCACAATCGTTTGATCCGATTAAAGGTCATAAGTACTTCTATACATTTAGATTATCTGCAAATATTGAAATCGATTATGTTACTCTAAAAAATCAACTTGAAGGATCAGACTTAATATACCATTCAAACAATATATTGCCTGGTATTTGGAAAAGATTCTCAAGCATTTTTATAGATAATGACTTATTTACTTGGTTCTATGTTGATATAAACGTATGGACCGCAAGAACAATAATTAATCCAACGGATAAGGTGTTCATGGATGATGTTTATATATATGATTTAACAAATTTAAATATAGACCACTTATCTCAACAACAAATGGACTACTGGTACTCAGTATATGACTATCTAAAGAACGGTACACCTATTACAGTATTTAAGCAACAACTCCCAATGATTCCAAGTGTTACATTAAATCTTGGTTACAAAGGGATACCAACAGAATTACGTATTGAGTACCTAGATGACGACTACAATATTATATCTTCAGAAGTTAAAACAGCATTCCTAGGTACCACCTACAAATACGGAGCTTTCACAGTTCCAGCTAACACAAAGTTCGTTAACACTTATATTAAGCCTAGCGAGCCAGTGAACGATGTGTTTATTAGCCAGCTTCAATCATTCCTTAAATTCGCAGTAGTAGATGGAACAGCTATTAATCCAACCCTGAACAATATTTATACAGTTCATGGAACAGATGTGGTACAGTTACCAGATACAACATTGCGTAAGGGTGTGAAAGGATTTGTAGAATTAATGACTATAAATAAATCTGTTAACGGAGACTTCACAAATAGTTATGTTGGTTGGACACCATCCGTTGTCGGAACCCCGATCATGTTTGCTAACATAGCAAGCTTCTTACCAACGGCATTATATTCATCGTTTAATCAAGTCCAGCTATTAAATATAGGTGATGTTTATATAATAAGAGCATTATTAAAATCAGATTCTAATTTGATAGATATTAATGCATATAAAGATGGGCCCACATATGATTCATGGATCGGCGTTGCATACACTAATGTTGGAAAATGGCAGATTCTATCTGGAATTGGAACAGCGACACAATCTAATAATAGAATACGTGTATTAGAGAAGAAATCAAGTGGTTGGACACGGATATATTTAAAATATTTTCAAATAATCAACCTATCAGAACTATATCGTAAGGGTATCATCCCATACATACCAACAACAGCAGCCGAATTCGAACAAATGATAATTGAGGATGAGTTAGATTTAGTTAACTTAAACTTAATTAAACGTATTGGTGAGGACGGAGCAATCCTAGCTGAACCAGTAGTAACACCTATACCAGCACAGAATGATGATTACACAGCAAATAACTATGGTATGGAGCTTTACGAACATGAAACACCGGTGGTTAATGATATTACATCATCATACTATCGTGATACAGCAGCACAAGTTGACACTAATGCTTCTTTAATGGAAGATATTTTGGCTAGACTTGCTGCATTAGAAGCACTATAATGAGTAATGGGTGGGTGTAAAAGCTCACCCTTATTTATATTTAAAAAATTATAGAAGAACAGAGGACATATTATGACAGAATTTTGGAGATTGTTTCTCTATATTGGTGGAGGATTGATATTTACAGTAAGCGTTCTTGATTCACTAATTAGAGCAATAAAACATTATAAAAAAGGTAAAAAGACGGTTGGTAAGTCGTTTGACAACAGGGTAAAAAACATATTAACTGAGGAACGACGAATTAGTTGTCCATTGATAATAAATGCCGAACGAGATTCACAGTCTCGTAAATTAGAGTTGTCTTTATTAAAGGACACTATAGTTGCTGAGTTAAAACCAATTAGAAAAGATATTCATGAGATAAAAGATTTAACTTTGAAATTACATCACTCACAAATGACGGATTTACAAATAAAATTAGGTCATTTATATAATAATAAGTTTGATGTAAAAGGAACATTATCAAAAGCCGACCAAACTAACTGGGATAAATGGTTCTCTGATTATACTGCATTGGGCGGTAATAGTGATATTAAGAGGATGGATGATTTAATACAAGCAGCCAGAGTTGCAGTTACACTAGGAAAGGCTAATAAAAATAAAGGAGAAGGAGAACAATGAATAACAAATTGATTCAAAGAATTGTAGCAGCATTGATATTCATAACAGGTTTTGTGTTTGCCATACTCGGAATGTTCGGGGTGGACATATCAGTTAATCAGGCTGATATAAACAATGTTATATTTGGATTAGGTACTGTCATAGCAGCATTAATTGAATTTGCTCCTATGGTGTATTCGTTAGTTAAAGATAAGAAACTCAGAGAGTTACTATCAATCGTTAACGAAGTTGTGTGGACAGTAGAGGAAGTTAAAGGTCTCACTGGTTCTCAAAAGAAAGAAAAAGCTTTAGAAGCTATTGCTAAGATATGTGAAGAACGAGGCATTGATTATAATATAGAACAGGTCGATAACATGATCGAATCAATGATTACAATTTGGAACATAGTAGCGAAACCAAAAAAATAAAATAATAGGAGGAAACAAAAATGAAAAAGAGTACAGTAATTAGATTTGAAAATTCAACACCTAGTGCAATTCCAACAAAGGCAGAGTTAGAGTTTGATTTGGTAGAACTTCCAGAGTTCGCTGAACTAGTAGATGGAGTTTATCAAGTAACCGTTACAGACGGTGTAGCTACATGGACAGAAGCGCCAGTTAGCCCAATTCCAGCAGCTCCAGCAAATGATGGACTTACATACCACTTAACAGTAGTGGATGGAGTTTATGCATGGGTAGTTGTAGCATAATCTAAATTAAGTTAAAAAACCAAGCGGACGCATTAATTGCGAAGACTCTTGGTTTTTCATTGTTTACGCAAACTCGCATAAAATACATACTGCTTTATAGAAACCATAAGGAGGTTTATAAAAATGAAAGAATTAATTAGAGTAGGATTTAATAAGGGATTAGTTGTTGGTGTAGCTATCGTTACTGCGAGTGCAGTTATGACTGTGGCAGCAATACCTAAAAACGCAATTATGTACGCTTTGAAAAAAAATCATGAAAGTTTAGAAGCATCCAAGGTAAAAGAAGAAGAACAAGCCTAACACAGGCTTTTCTCTTTTTGGCAGTTTAGGTAAACTCGCATAAAATACATACATCTTTATAGAAACTAAAGGAGGTTTTTAAAGATGAAAATAGGATTTTGGACAGTTGTAAAAGTTGGTGTTTTAGTCGGTTTGGGAGCAAACACGATTGTAAACACAGCAAGTAGAATTAGAAGAAACAGATTGGAAGATGAGAATTACCAACTAGAGATCGAAAAGAAAAAAGAAGAGAGAGATGCTAAGAAAGCAGCGAAGAAAGCTAAAAAGAGTAGCGAAGTAGCTGCAGAAGTAGTCTAACTACTTCTTTTTCTTTTGCATTTTCTAAAAACAAAAAATAAGAAAAGGAGGATATTCGCGTCAAATTCATTGCCTTATATAGGAGGCGATAAAATGAGAAAATTAGGAAGTTGGACCGTTATATTTAGAGGTAACTATTTTAGAAATATTAGAGACGCTGCAGTATTTATCTGGAGATGCATTAAGGCATTTTTCAGATTTAACTGGCAGATAATCAGATATTTATTAAGGGTTATTCTATATATAGTGGGTATTAACTGGTTTGAAGTTGAACGTTATATCCAAAGAAAGATTAGAATCTATATTACATAGGTTCTTTCTTTTCGTTGTTTACGCAAATTAAGAAGAAAAGGAGAACGAAGAAAGATGGGGAAATTTCTATATACAGTAGTATGTAGATATTATACTATCAATGGTATAATCGAACTTGACCTATACGAAGTACTCAGACGTCTTCGTATAGATCCTACATGGAATCAGTATCACTTTATACGTTATCATGTGTATACTGGCCAAGCTGTTGAATACGTAATAAAGAAGGTATTACGTGACATTGAGTTAACAGATGAGACCAAAGAATATTATTCATATCACGATCCACATTTCCTTATGTATGATTGTAAGTACGACTTGAAGGACGTACAAAATATGAATAATGAAAGTATTGATATTCGAATGAACATGTCAGTAAAAGATTTTAATAAAATTTATGGAAGGAAAGAGAGGTAGTAGAAATGATATTTGTACCATTTAGGTATCTATTCACTGGTATAGTAATAGGGATAGTATTCTCTAGCCTATCAGGCGATTACGTTATAATCAGTAGACGAAGATACAACAAACTTAGAAATAAGGAAGTAAAAAATTATGATGAATAAAAAAGTAATTAGAGTTGTAGTTGGAGTAGGAATTTTTACCGCGGGGGTATTTTTCGGAAAACAATCCCAAAAGAAATCCCATAAAAAGCAGACTGTCTATGGAGGAGTCATTAATATATTTTATGATGACCATAATAATCCAGAACCATATTTAGCCTTGACCATTCCTCCAAGTGAATTGGCGAAGCTAGCGGACGTTATATTCGAGGTAGTTAGAAAATAGCATAATTTACATGCCCCATTATAGAAACGTAGAAAAGGAGAATTTTATGAAAACTAAAACGAAAAAGGATTTGAATACGATCGTTGACAGTATTGTTGATGATTACAACAAAGCTACGAAGGATGAAAAAGGTAAGGTTCTAGCGGACCTAATCAAAGGAGTTAATGTCATTAAGGATGTTGAAAAGCAAACATTTGACAATTCAGTCAAAAGAAAGCAACTCAAATTAGATGAGGAAAAACTAGAATTAGAGAAGAAACGAATGGAAATTGAAAGTAAAAAGATTCAAATAGAACGAGATAAATTAAATAAAGATCAAGTTAAGTTTGATATTGTTACAATCAATGATGTCCGTAAACTAGAATTAGAGGATTCCAAATTAGATTTTGAGAAGCAAAAATTTAATATTGAATTGAGAAAGATGAAAGCGGACAAGGTGTTTAATGGAATAATGAAAGGATTAGAAATCGGATTACCATTAGTTATTTATGCTGGACTATCGGTGTTGTCGTTAAAAGCAATATATAAAGACGACGTACGAGTTCCTAGTGAGACATGGAACTTCATTAAAGGTGTTTCTAAGAAATAAGGGGTATACATATACCCTTTGATCTTAACAAAAATTAGAAGGAAAAGGAGAATAGTAATGATATTTAATAAAACATTTAAAAAGGTCCACGACGTTGTGGATAAAGGAAGTAGAGATATTGAAAATCTTGTGAAGAAAGCTGAAACATTTGTTGAACAAACAGAAGAGTTATTAAGATCAAGTGACAATAGTATTAAAATTATTGCCGGTTTTGTAGTTGCTTCTATGGGATTACAAATGCTTGCATCTTATTCGCAATTAAGAGTTAATGTTAAGATGCTTCAATATATGAAGGGTGTAAAGAAATGAACAGATTAAATAATAACCAAAATGAGTTATCAAAAAGAAATAGAGAAATATTTTCAAAGAGGGAGCAGGGTTCTATGGTTGTAGAATTGGCACAAGAGTATGGACTGTCTATACCAAGAATTCATAGAATTTGTGTGCAAGAAGAAGTTAAAGATTTACGTGAAAAAAATATTATGTTAGAGAATGCCGTAAATTCTTGTCAAAATATTTTAAAACATAAAAAGTAAAATTATATTTTACGCACAAATTACATATCCCATTATAGAATCATAAAAAAACAAAGGAGGAATTAAAAGTGAAAAAAGAAGTTATTTTAATGGTGGGTCAAAAAGTTGCAGTAGCAGTATCAAATGTTATAGAATTTGCCGTTGTAAGCGGTGGATTATTTATAACAATGAGCGCACTGGACAAGAGATTTAACAGAAGAAACGTAAAACACGCAGCTAATTTAGCATGTTTACATGGTTTAAAAGAGGGAGAAATTCAAGAAATTATCAGAGTTGATGGTGGAGTGCCATTCATTCAGAAAAGTTTTATTATCGATGTGCCCATGTATATTGTCGAAAGTATTAAAGCTGACGGTCAATATAAAATGAGATATATTGGAACTAGAACAGTGACGAAAGAAGAAGCAGAAGACGTATTAACTGATTAAGAG
>Ga0100403_1003955_pt1 | contig 10738 bp, 16 predicted proteins | sample CryGeymet201501t_FD_83663 | JGI IMG/M metagenome (GOLD analysis project Ga0100403, IMG submission 83663) | Groundwater microbial communities from Crystal Geyser aquifers in Utah, USA - Crystal Geyser metaG 2015-01t | ecosystem: Environmental > Aquatic > Deep subsurface > Groundwater | place...
GATTGGAAATGTTATTTCTCACATTACAGGCGCAACGGATAAGAGTGGTTTTAAAGGTCTGCAAGGGCAATTTGCAAGAGACTCTTTGATGCACTTCAATGCAGATATAAACTCCTCGGCAAGATTCACAAGAGTGGATAACGCTAAAAGTGTTGATGTTACCTACAATCCAAGTAGTGTAATGCCAAATCCTGATATGCAGATTTTGATGGCTAAAATGTCAAAAGGTGAAGCGAGTGCAAATGAGGTAAAAGAGTTTGGCGCTCTTTGGCAGGATAGAGTTAAAAGAATCTTTGAAAACATCAAGAGTGTTGTGGAAGTTCAAAAAGTTTAATTTTGCAAAATAAAAATATTCCTTTCCACATGCCAAACAACTCTTTGGCATGTGGAAAGTTTTGAAAAAAGAGTCTATTTTAAAGCAAGCGCAGGAAAATAGGTATGGAGTGTAAGTGCAGTGGATGCTGAAATCTTCTTCATAAATTTCTCAAACTTATCCTCTTGATTCCATGAAGGATTTGTTACACCGCTGAGTTCAATGAGCCTTAATTTTGCATCATACCCAACACCAAGTGCATCCACTAAACCTACCTCTTTTGCCTGGTGGGCTGTAAAGATATGTGCATTGGCATAGAGGTCTCTTTTTCTGATATCTAAACCTCTTGCATTCGCTACATCTTTAGTAAACATATCATAGGTTCCCTGAATCACTTTGTTTAACTCATTGACCTCATAATCTTCCCAAGCTCTATCTGGCGTGCCTACTTTTTTGTATTTACCAGCCTGAACACTCTGTGTTTTGATACCTATATTTTTCATAAGTTCACTGAAATCTGCTCCTTGCATCACAACACCAATACTTCCAACCATAGAACCAGGATTGACAATAATCTCATTCGCCCAAATACTTGCGTAGTAACTTCCACTCGCAATCGTTCCACTTGCGTACGCAACCACAGGTTTTTTCTCTCTTAACCTTTTGATGGCATAGGCTAACTCTATAGAAGGGGCAACCGCACCACCTGGTGAATCAATTACAAATAAAACACCCTTAATATCTTTGTTTTCTGTCGCTTCTTCTATTTGTAGCAAAACTTCAGAGATTTCTAAAATTGGTCCAACTAGGCTGATTTTTTGTAGATTGTTTGTGGCTAGGTGATCCTCATTTGTAGGTGCAAAAATCAGAAAAAGCAGAAGTAAAAACAACATTGCCTTGAAGTGATTTTGAATGTAACCCAGTGTCGCTCCGATGGGAGAGAATATTTTTTTGATAAATTCCATTAATTGCCTTTTTCTAGTTTTCCATTGATATAAACTTTGGAGACATTATATCTATGAAGTAATAAATGAATGGCTAACTCAGGAGTGGGTGTGGCATCGAGGTCTAAGACAATCATATCTGCATTTTTACCTACAGCTATTTCACCTGTGTTTAATCCAAGAGCTTTTGCTGCATCGAGAGTTGCTCCCTTTAAAAGTGCTTTTGCAAACTCTAAGAGAGGTGCATCGCTATGCATAAAAAGAGAGATTTTCATCTCTTCAAACAAATCTAGTTTATAGTTGGAACTAAGACCATCTGTTGCTACTATCCACGGTATATTGTTTTCAGCCAGTTCTTTGATATTGAGTGTTTCATTTCCTAAAAGTCTGTTTGAAATAGGGCAATGGATAACTGTATGTCCATTTTTTGCGAGGGTAGAGAGTTCACTTTTGTTGGCTTGAACAACATGTGTAAAGAGTGTTGGAATAGCATTGAAATGCTCTAAAAATTCAGCTGAATCGCTTACACAAGTATTCTGTTTTAGAAGGCTTTCAAAGAACTCTTTAAAGTCACCTTCACTCTTGTCAAGCCACTCTCGCTCCGCCTTACTCTCCATAAAATGCGCTGTAAGTTTTAACTTTTCACTCTTGACAATAGCGAGTGCTTTTTTTATTAAAACGGGATGAACTGAGTAGGGTGAGTGGATAGCAACTCCAGTATGAAATCCCTCTCTTGTTACACTTTTAGATGCATCAAGACGAGCAGAAAAATCATTAAAAAGAGCATCCGCCATCGTTGCTTGCGAGCCTATAAGTTCATTAAAAAAGATGACATTTTGAGGGGCATCTGCACAAGCTTGCAAATCCATTCCGTGAGAACTTACCGCTCCAAAAGTGGTGATTCCACATGCCAACATAGAGTCTATTGCTTGCGCCATACACGCAGTGTCACAGCCCCCAATCAGCTCTTCACGGTTCTCTATGACGCTATAGAGCCAAGAGATAAAATCACCATAGCTAAGATGTGTTTTATTGGCTGAAAACTCAAGATGCACATGGGCATTGATAAGTCCAGGCATAAGAAGTGAGTTCTTTGCTAAAGTAGTAATCTTGGCATGTGGAAACTCTTGGAGTAGTTCTTCTAAGGGAGCAATTTTTAGGATTGTTTTCTCAAAGGCAATCGCTCTCTCTGTAACGATGGAATCTGACATGAGGATAAAATGAGGGACTATTATTTGCATTTATTATCTTTGAAATTGAATTTTATATAATTTAAAATAGATTATGCTTAATTTAGATAAAATAAGTCCTTAAAAGATTTGAATATATCGCTAAAAAGGTACAAAATGAAGATTGTCGTTATCCAAGGTCCAAACTTAAATATGCTAGGAATTCGTGAACAACATGTTTACGGTCCAATGAAACTAGAGCAAATCCATGCTCAAATGAAGGAATTTGCAACTCAAAACAATATTGAAATTGAGTTTTTTCAAAGTAATTTAGAGGGTGAGATTGTAGATAAATTACAAGAGTGTTATGGGGATGCACAAGGGATTATCCTTAATGCCGCAGCGTATACACATACTTCAATAGCGATTCGTGACGCTATCTCAGCTATCAGTATTCCTACAATAGAGGTTCACATTAGCAACATTCACCGTCGTGAAGAGTTTAGAAAAACAAATATGATAGCACCTGTGTGTACATCTTCAATCGTTGGTTTTGGTCCGTTTGGTTACCATTTAGCGATGATGGGTATGTTACAAATCATGCAAGAGATTCAAGCAGTGCAAGCCTCACAAGAAGCACAGCAACAAGCTCCACAAGCGTAATATATGTACATAAAACGTAAGCTAAATGAGAGTTTAACTACTTTTAAAGGCTTACATTATGGATACAAAACTTTTCAAAAAAGTTCACATAGATACAGAGTGAGTGTTGGGATAGGTGGAAATATTGGAGATGTCAAACGAAGGTTTGAACATCTCTTTTTTGTGTTAAAAAGAGACAAAAGAGTCGAACTTTTAGAAACATCGTTGATTTTAAAAAATCCTCCTTTTGGTTTTAAGAACCAAGATGATTTTTTTAACTCAATAATTGTTCTTCAAGTGAGTATGCAGCCAACTTATTTTTTGGACTATTTAATGAGACTAGAAAAAAAGTTTGCTAGAAAAAGAAGCTTTGCAAATGCCCCAAGGACTTTAGATTTGGATATTATTTTTTTTGATAACAGAGTGATACAAACACCAAGGCTTCAGATTCCACATGCTAGTTGGTCTCAAAGAGAGAGTGTTGTAATCCCTCTATCTGGTTTAAAAATATGAAGATACTTACATTTACAGGTCGAACACCTTCTGAAGCTCTAAAAAAAGCAAAACTAGAAGTCGGCGATGAAGGGATGCTGATTGAAACAAGAGAGATTCAAAAAAAAGCTCTTGGACGTATGCCACTTTATGAAATAGTGATAGGTATAGAAGAGGGCGCACAAAAAAAAGTAAACCAGCACAATACCTATACAAATACTCCTAAGCCGTTAAATAAGCAAAAACCGATTACTAGAGAGAGTGAAGAGGTGCTTTTTGATATATCAAGCGCAGCACAACAAATCTCTAAAATCGCGGATGTTTCAGCACCTATGTATGAGTATGAAAATGCTAGAACAGAATCGAGTAGCTACGAGCCAAAAGAGCTTAAAGAGATAAAGTCTGAAATTTTAAAACTTGGCGATAAAGTTAAAATAATCCAAAATATGTTTTGGAATGAAAAATCACCTGATTTACAAAATTCTATTCCCTCAGAATTTTCTGAAATCTACCGTTTAGCTTCTCAAAGTGGTATGAATAAAGAGCATCTTGACAGCATTATGCAAATCACCTTGGAGCATATGCCCTTTAAGATGAAAGAGAACTCCTCTACGGTAAAAAGATATTTTCAAACACTCCTAAGAAAGATGATTCCTATCAGACTTGAGAGTGTTCCTACGCCAGGAAGTAAGAGGGTCATAATGCTTGTGGGTCCAACGGGTGTGGGTAAAACAACTTCGATTGCAAAATTAGCCGCACGCTACTCCTTTTTAATGCAAAAAAAATATAAAGTAGGTTTAGTTGTTTTAGATACATATAGAATTGGAGCAGTTGAGCAGTTAATGCAGTATGCAAGAATGATGAAACTCGGAATTGAGACAGTAGTGGATCCTCCAGAGTTTGCAGGTGCTTTAAACTCTTTGAGATATTGTGATTATATCTTGATTGATACGATGGGTTCGAGTCCTTATGATAAAGGTAAAATAGAAAAGATTTATGAGTGCCTTGAAGCAAATGACACAGAGTACAGTGTGGATGTTGTTTTAGTGATGCCTAGTTCTATAAAGTATGAAGATTTAAAAGCGACTTATGATAATTTTGATAGTTTAAATGTAGATACGATGATGTTCACAAAGCTTGATGAAACAAGAGGATTTGGAAATATTTTCTCTCTAGCCTATGAGACTAAAAAACCGATTAGCTACTTCTCAGTTGGTCAAGAAGTACCAGAGGATTTAGTTTGTGCAAGCAGTGACTTTTTAGTTGAGTGTTTATTAAATGGTTTTAACAGGAGTAAAGCATGATAGGGCATCAAGCAGAGAAGCTTGAACAATTAGTTGCTTCAAACTCTAAAAAAAGATCAAAGAAAACTAGATTTGTTGCCATTACAAGTGGAAAAGGCGGAGTTGGAAAAAGCACAATTAGTTCAAACTTGGCTTTTGTTTTAGCGCAGAGCGGATTGAATGTTGGTATCTTTGATGCAGATATTGGACTTGCTAACTTGGATGTCATGTTTAATGTAAGAATCAAAAAAATATTTTACATGTTCTAAAAGGCGAAGCAACAGTTGCTGATATTTTAATTCCTATAACTAGAAACTTGATTCTTATCCCTGGCGAAAGCGGGGATGAGATACTGAAGTACTCAAGTATGGCACTTTTTGAGCGTTTTATGGAAGAGGCCGAGGTCTTAGATAAACTCGATGTAATGATTATAGACACAGGTGCAGGGATAGGAGAACATATTCAAATGTTTCTTAATGCAGCAGATGATGTCATAGTTGTAACCGTTCCAGATCCTGCGGCAATTACAGATGCGTATGCAACCATAAAAACGATTGCAGTTATTCGTGATGATGTAAGCCTTATCATGAATCAGGTAAAAAGTGAGAAAGAGGCACAGGCAGTCTTTGATAAAATCAAGAAGGTTGCACATGCCAATATTGGACCACAATTAAATCTAGAGTTGATTGGAAAAATTAACTCGGATCTAAAAGTTGCATCTTCTGTAAAGAAGAGAGAACTTTTCTCTCTTGCTTATGCAGGTTCCTCTGTTCATAAAGATATAGTGGCAATTGCTAATAATATTACAAAGCGATTGGAACGTAATGTGCTAGTTACATCAAATGAGAGTGGTCTGACTGGGCTATTTAAACGTTTGATGGAACATTTTTAGTATATTTTTGGGGTAATTTATGTTAGGTGAAAATTTTGTATATTTTTTTACAGTTCAAGGTTTTTTTGTTGGACTCATTTTTGGTATATTAAAATCTTTCGATGCTGAAGGTTTACTTGTATATACAATTTTAATCACGATATTTTTTTATCTTTTTTCACATGTTATTATCGCGTTGTATTTCAGAACCATTGTAGCTAAAGGCTACTACTTTCCAAAAGATATGCATGAAACAGAACTCGATTTATTTGCAAATGAAATTAATAAAAGAGAAAAATTGATTGATTCCGTCTATAAAATAACAGATGCTGCAATGAACCTCAATGCAACAGACCTTGCAAGGGATAAATCATGAGTGCGAGTGCCTATGTAAATGGTATGAAACACAAAGAGGATGAGTTAGCAATTCAGTATCTCCCAGCAGTCAAAGCGATGGCTTATAGGCTTAAAGAGAGATTGCCAAGTTCTATAGACTTCCTTGATTTATCAGCGATTGGAACGGAAGAGCTTATAAAACTCGCAAGAAGATATGATGAAACACTCAATGACTCTTTTTGGGGTTATGCTAAAAAGAGAGTCTATGGCGCAATGCTTGATTATTTAAGAAGCTTAGATATCTTGAGCCGTGCAAGCAGAAAATTGGTAAAAGCAATTGACTATGCAGTGGAAGAGTATATACTTCTTCATGATGAAGAGCCAACAGATGAAGAGCTCTCTGTACTTTTGAATGAGAGTGTAGAAAAAGTTCATGAAGCGCGCATTGCTTCTAGTATATATACAGTTATGCCTTTACATGATCAACTCCATGTCGGAGATGAGGGTGCGGCTTTAATCCAAGTTGAAAAAGATGAGTTGATTGAAGTTATAAAGAGCATCCTTAACTCTTACAATGAGAGGGAACAGTTAATAATCCAATTTTATTATTTTGAAGAGCTGACATTAAAAGAGATAAGTGAGATATTAAATATTACAGAATCAAGAATTTCACAAATTCATAAATCAGTGCTTCAAAAAATCAAAGAAAGTGTAGGTGCATAGATATGGCAGATATACTTTCCCAAGAAGAGATAGATGCTCTTTTAGACGTTGTTGAAGATGAAGGTGAAGATGTATTTGAAGGAGATGAAAGCCATCTTCTTCCGCAAAGACAAGTAACTTTATACGACTTTAAAAGACCAAATAGAGTTTCAAAAGAGCAACTGCGAGCATTTCGTGGTGTTCACGATAAAATGGCAAGGTCTTTAGCTTCACAAATTTCTTCTATAATGCGTTCAATTGTTGAAATCCAATTTCACTCTGTAGATCAGATGACATATGGTGAATTCCTGATGTCTCTTCCAAATCCAACAAGTTTTAATGTTTTTTCAATAAAACCTTTGGAATGAAGTGGGGTTATAGAGATAAACCCCTCTATTGCTTTTCCTATGCTTGATCGTCTTCTTGGCGGTAAAGGAGAGCCTTTTGATGCAAATCGAGAGTTCTCAGATATAGAATTAAGTCTTTTTGAGACAATCCTTAGAGTTATGATGAGTACCCTTAAAGAAGCATGGGGACCTGTTATGGAAGTTTTTCCTAACATAGAGTCTAAAGAATCAAGCCCTAATGTTGTTCAGATTGTTGCTCAAAATGAGATTGTTGTTATGGTTGTTATGGAAATAATTATAGGTCATAGCTCCGGTATGATGAATATCTGCTATCCAGTTATTGCCTTAGAACCAGTTCTACCAAAGCTTGCGAGTAGAGATTTGATGCTCAATGAAACAAGTTCTAAAAAAAGTAGAAATACAGAATTACAAGTTTTACTTGGTGGTGCAAAAGTAAATGTTGAAGCAAATTTAGGTGGAGCAGAGTTGACACTTCGGGATGTTTTAGAGTTAAAAACAGGCGATGTCTTAAGGTTGTCAAGTCCAGCGAATGATATGGTAACAGTGAGTGTAGATGGAAAAGATAGATTCAGCGGTGAAATTGGTCTTAGACGATTTAGAAAATCTATTCATATAAAAGAGATGATAGATACAGAAAAAGATGCAGTCAAACGAGCACTAGAAAACTTTGAGCAGTTAAGACATGACAAAATATCTGGTGTTCAAGATATTATTCATGATGATAAAAATAAATACAGTTATGATGATGAGGAGTAGTTAAATGAATGATTTTATGAAGTTGTTTGAAAATGAAACAGTTGGCACTATAGAGGCACTCATTGGGCAAGCTCCAGTAGTTTCAATTAAAGAAGAACAGGATTTAAGCATAGTCTCCAATATTGTTCCTCCTATCGTACTTGTGAAATTGAAAGTATCAGGGGCCGTGGATGCCACTGCTATGGTTGCTATACCACCTAATCTTGCCACTTCATTATCTGATATGATGATGAGTGAAGAGATAAGCAATAGAGAAGATGTCGGTGATGATGATTTAGATGCAAATAAAGAGATAGTATCTAATATCTTTGGTGCGATAGGGAACAGTCTATCTGCACAAAAAGAGATGCCAGTTTTATCTTTCACAGTAGAAAGTATAGAGTTTATAGACGATGATTCGGAAGTCTCATTAGAAGCTTTTAGAAAGATGTTTGTTTATAAATTTAATCTAGATAGCTTGAATTCATTATTAATGTTTATAATGGATGAAACAATGCTAAATGCATTCCTTGGTTCTTCTGCAAGTTCAGCTTCAGCTACTCAAACAGGCGCAGTGTCATCAAGTAATAATGCAGTAGATGATTTGAAACTCAATACGACTGAGATGAATAATATCTCTTTAATAATGGATGTGAAGCTTCCCGTAAGAGTAAGAATTGGAAAAAAACCATGCTATTAAAAGATGTTTTAAATATGGATATCGGTTCTGTGATTGAACTCAATCAATTAGCGAATGATCCATTGGAAATATTAGTGGATGATCATGTGATTGCACAAGGTGAAGTTGTTATTGTTGATGGTAATTTTGGTGTTCAAATTACTGCAATTGGTACAAAAAGAGAAAGATTAAAAAAGCTAAAATCTTAACTTGTCATGAATGATATAAAAAAAGAGCTTACTAAAAGATACATAAAAGATATAAAATCAGCAGATGTTTGGAGTGTTTTTAAAATAATTGCTGATTTTGTAAAGGGTTTTGATGAGCTTGGAGACTTAGGTCCAGCTGTTACAATTTTTGGAAGTGCTAGAACAAACGAGAAAGATTTCTATTATCTTCAATCGCAAAAACTAGCTTCCATGCTTGCTGCAAGAGGTTTCAATATTATGACAGGTGGTGGACCTGGAATAATGGAAGCAGCCAATAGAGGCGCTAAAGAGTATAATGTTCAATCCATTGGTCTTAATATTGATTTAACGAAAGAACAAATTTCAAACAAATATACAACCAAAGAGTTAAATTTTGACTATTTTTTCTCTAGAAAAGTTATGTTGGTTAAATATTCAATTTCTTACGTTATATTCCCTGGTGGCTTTGGAACCTTAGATGAGCTTTTTGAAGCCTTGACTTTAGCGCAAACAAGAAAGATAATAGGTATCAAGATTTTTGTAGTAGGTGTTGAGTTTTATAAGCCACTTTTGGAGTTTATAGAAACAAAATTATATGCAAACGGAATGATAGAGTTAGAAGATTTACAAATGATTCGCTTGACAGATGATTTAGATACTATAGTAAAAGAGGTGGAAGAGTCCTTATCTAATCAGATAGAGGTTCTAAAAAGTGTTGGCTTGGAAGAGACAAACTATTATAAGTCATTATCAGAATTTAAAAATAACAGCGAAGTGTTACAAGAGAGAGATTTATGAAAAAGAAAAAAGTTTTAGTTGGAATGAGTGGTGGAGTTGATTCTACAGTGTCAACACTTTTATTACAGGAAGAGGGTTATGAAGTTGAAGGTTTATATATGAAACTTCACTCTAAACCTGGATATCATGAAATTCATCAAGCGCGTGCTCAAAAAGCAGCGGATTATGTTGGTATAAAACTTCATGTTTTAGATTTACAAAAAGTATTTAATGAAAAAGTTTTTTAGCCTTTTATTACATCTTATGAAAAAGGAAATACTCCAAATCCATGTGCACTTTGCAATAGAAATTTAAAGTTTGGTGAAATGATGAAATATGCTGAGACTATAGGGGCAGATTATTTAGCAACAGGACACTACATAAAAACAGATGGTAAAAATTTTTATATGGCTGAAGATGATACAAAAGATCAAAGTTATTTTCTATTTTATGTAGATAAAGCTATCTTGCCAAAATTACTCTTCCCTTTAGGAAGTAGAAAAAAAAGTGATATTAAAAAATTTGCTTCATCTATAAAAGGATTAGAGAGCTTTGCTTCACAAGCTGAATCAAGTGAAATCTGCTTTGTAGAAACTACCTATACTGATTTATTGAAAGATTATGTAGATGTGGACAATGCAGGAGAAGTTTTAGATAAAGATGGAAATGTTGTTGGAGAGCATAAAGGTTATATGCACTATACCGTTGGAAAAAGAAAAGGTTTTACAGTAAATGGTGCGCATGAGCCGCATTATGTCTTAAGTACAAATCCTGAGACAAATCAGATTGTAGTAGGAACGAAAGAAGATTTAGCATGTGGAAGTGTAATTTTAAATAACCTTAATATGTTTAATGATTTAAAAGAGTTTGATACAACTGTAAAGTTAAGATATAGAACACGTTCTATAGAGTGCCATGTGAAGATTGAAAACGATAAAGCATTTGTAACTTTAAAAGAGGATGTTTTTGGTGTTGCAGTTGGACAAGCTGCAGTATTTTATGATGAGGATAAGCTCATTGGTGGCGGTTGGATAGCAGAAGCGAAATAACTCTTTTTATTGCAAATATATTGCAATAAAAATCAACATAAATTTTTTTATAAAATCTCTTCACAGATTAAGAATCTTCTAAGCAACCACTCCCTATAATTCCCATCCACAAACAAAGAGACCTTGAAAAAGGTTAAGAGATACTTCGAGTTGAAGGCATCTAAATAATGTTTGAGATCATTGAAAACTA
>Ga0100403_1003957_pt1 | contig 10735 bp, 10 predicted proteins | sample CryGeymet201501t_FD_83663 | JGI IMG/M metagenome (GOLD analysis project Ga0100403, IMG submission 83663) | Groundwater microbial communities from Crystal Geyser aquifers in Utah, USA - Crystal Geyser metaG 2015-01t | ecosystem: Environmental > Aquatic > Deep subsurface > Groundwater | place...
GGCCTGGTTGACATAGAGCGCATTGGCGAAGTCGGCGCCCGCGCGCACTTCCGCCTCCTCGTTGATCGCTGCCCGATTCTCGTTGTGCTGGGCAATGATGGTGCGCTCGAACTGGCGCTGCCGGTCAGAGAAGCGCTGCGTGGGCAGGCCGCGCTGATCGGCAATTGGGGTCATGATGTCGAGCGGCGGATAGCTCTTGACGTCCAGATCGTCCAGCGTGGCCATTACTTCACCTGCAGGAAAGCGCGAGAGAGCAGCCGACGGGGCACTGGCGAGCTGATTTCAACGCGATAGCGGCGCGACTTGGCAGCGCCCAGGCGGCGCCACTGAGGGCGAACGTTCCATTCCCCCTCATAGCCAAGGCTTTCTTCCTCGGGATCGCTCCACGTGTAGCCGTCGTCATCGGAAAAGCGCAGCGACACGACGGGGTAAGTTTCCACTTCGCCGTCGATGGTCAGCACCACGCCGTCACTGGTGGTCAGGTCAAAGCCGCTGGGCCCGATCAGGTCAATCTCGCCCTCGATCGTGGCGGCGGGATCGCCCTCGCCGGTGTCCAGCTCGATCTCGAACAGCGAGTGCACCATGCTGCGCTGGTCAGCGTGCAGGGCGGGGCTGATGATGTCGGCCACCAGCGTGTCATCAACGTTGCTGTAAGCGTTCATGCGCAGCTCGCGCACCTGATTGGTGGCGACGTCGCCCATCAGCATCTTGTCGAAGGCGTTGAGCACAAAGGTGGCGCGGTGCCGGCCATAGGTTTCGTCGCGCAGGCCATGCCACAGGCCGGTGCTGACATCGAACGCCCAGGACGCATTGCCGACGGTGAGCTGGAATAGCTGGTGCCCGTTCTGGGTATAGGCGTGCATGGTGGCGGTGGAGGTGTCGACGCCATCGAGCGCGTCATGAATCGCCTGCGTGCTGATCTGCTGCGGCACAAAGCCCGAAGCCATATACACGATGCCGTCGGCCGACAGGTAGGCCAGCGCCTGCTCATTAGCAGCCACGGCGGTGGCGCTGGCGATGCCGTGTGGGATCGTGGTGCCGTCGATGCGCGAAAAGGCGCTGGCGGTGCCGCCTGCGTTGTAGAAATGCTCAATGGACTGCGTACCAAACACCCAGAGCTGGCGCCGGTGGGCAAAGACGCACAGGGCGAAGTCGGAATATGCCTCTGCAGACGACAGCGAGAGCGGGTCAACCTCCAGGCTGTTCAGCTCGGTGTGGAAGAACCGGCCGGTGCCGACAGCCTCATAGACCAGATAGCCGTCGATATAGGTCACACTGGCGGCCGGGAAATACTCGCTCTCGGCCGTCGCATCATGGGGCGCCGCGCCGCCAAGAGTGTAATTCCACGTCGACACGCCATCCACGATAGAGATTGCCTCCTCGTTCGCGGCCATGCGGGCGAGCGGCAGCACGGTGATGGCGCCAAGGCTTGTCACCACGCCTGCGCTCGTGATCGAGAACAGGCCGGTGGTGGTGGCGACGTAGAGCGTGGTGTGAATCAGAACCGCATCGCAGACGGTGCCGGTGGCGCCGCACGTGGCAAAGGCCACCTGACCGGGTGAGCCGATGAGGGAAACCGGCGTCTTGGCGTCATCGGGCGCACGCTCTGCGAAGATATTCCAGAGCACGCCACCGGAGTTTTTGACGCTATCGACGCGGCCATAGCTGATCGCCAGCGGCGTGGGGCGGGGCTTCTGCATTTACCGCACCGGCCCGGCGTTGACGTCATAGGTCCCATAGGCGCCCATGTTGGCATAATCGATGAGGAGCTGGGGCACGGTGTGGTTGCCGCGCTTGATGAGCGCCTTGAAGCTGGCGGCCAGGCCCATCACCTCGTTGCCGGGCGTCACGTCGTATTCGCCAGCCAGGCGCAGGCCCAGATTGAACACAATGGCGTCCTCATAGCCGGGAGGCAGATCGAAATCGGTGGCGCTGCTGGCAGGCAGCTCCAGCAGCTCCTCGCGCACACCGAGCTCCACATAGGGGTCATCTGGCACACGGTCAAAGCGCACCTCGCCCAGAGGGAACGTGGGCTGGTAATAGAACCGGGAAGGGGCGCCAGTCTCGCCGCGGTATGAAATCCGCGTGTATTCATCGGCGCTCATCAGCTCAAGCGGCTGGCGGCCACCGGCGCTGTTGATGATGGTGGCGGTTTCCACCACGACGGGGCGGGCAGCATCGAAGTGCCCGCCCTCGCCATAGGTGTAAGCCACGCGGCCCGGCGCCAGATCGAACTGGCGCAGGGTGATGACATAGACCATGAGGCTTTCGAGGCGCCACGTGTCCAGCATGCGGCGAAGCTCATCGCGACCGTCGATAAGCTCTTGCGTCTTGAGCGTGGTGTTGGCCGGAACGGCGCCAACCTTGCGCAGAGCGGTGCGGACGAGCTTCGACACATTGGTGGTCATGGTAGATCGAGCCTCTTAGTCGGTGTTGGGCTTGAGGGGAGCAACCGGCTTGCCGTCGTCGCCCAGCACCACCTCGTCCTCGTTGGCTTCTTCTTCGTCGGCCTCGTCGGCCGGGCGCTGCGGAGGCTGGGCGCCTTCCAGCACGGCCTTGAGCTGCACGATGAGGTCGGCCTGCTTGACCTTGTGGTGCTTGACGCCCAGCAGCTTGGCCAGAGCCACGAAATGCTCGTGACGCAGCGGCTCGGTATTGCCGCGCAGCACCATGGCCGCCACTGCCTCGTTGTCATAGGCCACCGGAGTCTCGCGCTTGATCGGCGGCACAGGCGGCGCCTTGGGCTCGTCGGCGCCCTTGGCCAGCGACAGCGAACCATCATCGGCCACGCTGGCCAGCACGAGCTGGTGTTTCATGGCCTCGCCTGCGAGCTGGGCGATCGAGAACAGGCTTACACTCGAGTGCAGGATTTGCGCCAGGGTATAGCGCGGCTCGCTGGTGTTGCCCTGCTCGTTGGCATCGAGCTGCGCCTGGCCAGTCTGCGGGCCATCATTCCCGGCCGCGGGCTCGGCCTTGGGCACCTCGTTGGGATGCTCGAACCACTCGGCATCGTTTACCAGCTCGGCGCGGCGTTCGGAGGTTTCGTTGAACAGAAAGCCATCCCGATGGGCGGCGGTGTAGAGATAGAAGCTCGTCTTTTTCGACATATCAATTCTCCCATGTTGGGGAACGAAAAAGGCGGCGACGGGTGACATGGAGCCCGTCGCCGCCTTTCATTCAGCTTACCGCTGATTCACCTGCTTACGCAGAGAAAATGCGGTGGCCGAGTTCGGGATAGATCGCCTTGACGCCCCAGAGCACGTCGATGCGATAAATCTGCTTGAAGTTGGTGATGTCGTAAGCCGCGGTGAGGGCCAGCGAGAGGCCCGACTGCGGATCACGCACGCGCTTGGCGACAACAGCAGTTTCCGGCAGCTCGATGTCGACCACGGCCAGGGCGATGGCATCCTTGTGGAAGCACACGTCCTGACGGTACGTGGTCGCCGCGGTGCCAATGACCGTGATGGCGGCATTGTCGGCCGGGTAGTTGGTGACGTTCTGGTAGGCGGCCAGCGAGACATTGTTGCCATCGGCGTCCACCGTGGTGGCGGTGCCGTCGTTCATCGTCGGGCTGATCGGGATCGAGGCCGCGCCGGCACCATCCGAGGAGACAGAGGCAGTCACCACGAAACGCTGCAGGCGGCCGGTGCTGACATAGGTGCGCGGGTTGATCTCGAACACGCCAGCAACGGTGAACACGTCGCCCTTGTTGAGACGCACAGCAGCGGCAGCGGTCCAGCCGTCCGAGGCGATGGTGCCAGCGGCGCCCTGCGAGGCGCCATTGACCAGCGGCGTGCCACCAAGGGGGCCGACGGTGTGGGGCGGCTGCTGGGCAGTGCGGAAGGCGCGCATATCGGACAGCGGGCCGATATAGCTGCGCTCGATAGCCTGCTTAACCAGACCCTCATGCGCCAGCTTCTTGACGTCCTTGGCGATGGCGGCGCCGTCGAGCGGGTTGAGAACCGTGGACATCTTGCCGTCCATCGGCACGCCCACCATTTCCATGAAGGCCATGGCGTCGGCCCAATTGTCGGTGTTCACGGCGGTGCCGGGCGTGCCCGAGGAGAAGAAGAACTCCTGCGTGGCGACGTCGGCAATCGACTTGTCGACCTGGTGGGCGAGCTGCGACATGCCCGAGGACAGATAGCGCTCGGAGAACTGACCAATGGCCAGGGTGCGGTCGTTCTGGGTAAATTCCAGACCGAAATGCTCCTGACGGTCGATCTTGAGCGTGGTCACACGGTCAGTCATGGGCTGCTTGACCAGCACGCGACCAGAGGCGGTCTTGGTGCGGAAGGGCAGCTTGATCGAAATGGTGTCACCGATCTGGCCGAAAGCGCGCTCCAGATTGCGGTGCACGAGGCGCGCATACACCAGCTCGTTCTTGAGCAGGCGAAGGGCTTCCTTGGCGATGACGGAGTCGGTGAGCAGGACGTTGCCGGTGCCGGAAAGGCGGGTCATGGCGGTTTCTCTTGGGTTCGATTGGGGATTTGGTTCTGCGCGCTGCGCTAAACCGGCCCTTTCGTAGAGAGGTCGCCGTCACCTGATGCGCCTTAACCGTGGCATCAACTCGTGCTCGATCCATAGCGCAAAGAAAAGCCCCATGCAACGGGTGCATGGGGAAGTGGTCATTCGGGTAACGTCTGTCAGGCTTGCGGCCTATTCCCTCGGTGGCCACACCCACCATTCTGCCTCATCGACATCGCGCTGGCCTTCGGTGGAGGTCAGATTGGCATTGAACCGGCCACCTTCGGGGGCCATCACCGACAAGGTGATTTGCTCGCCCTCGGCAGCAACGATGATGGCCGCATATGGCCTGTTGCCCTGCCTGGGGCTGGTATTGTGATAGTGGACGATGCGGCCGACGGTCGGTTTCATGTGAAATGCTCCATGTCAGGAAAAAGCCCACCAGCCGTTGAGGAACTGGTGGGCTATCGTGGCGCTTCTTCGCGACGGTTACAAGGCCGAAGGATCGGCGCCATGTGTGGTTTCTGCCCGATTCCCGGCAGATTTACCAGCCGAAAGGATCGTCAGTCTTTTCCTCGGCGCGGCGCTGCTGCTCGAAGGTGTTGAAGTCGGCCTCCTCGTAGCTCGGCGGCACGCGGTTGGTGCCATCGAGCGGCGCCACCGGTGCCGGGGCATCGCTCAACTTCTTGGGCGGCACGGTCGGCTGCTGCTGGCCACCCTTGGGCGCTGGAGCTGCTGCAGGCGGCTTATCGAGCTTGAGGATGCGCGCCACGGCCTTGGCTTCTGGCAGACCGGCAATCTCCACCGACAGCGCGGGATTGTCAGCAAACGCCTGCAGCACAGCGGCCGGGTTGTCGGTTTCGCTGATGGCCAGCACCATGCTGGGCGTGATCTTAAGGCCCTTGGGGTTGGCCGGATCGTTGACGATCTGGTGCAGCTCGGGGAGCGCGTCCTTGAGCACCGCATTGATTTCACCGATGGCGCCCGCGATCTGCACGCGCATGGCATCGGTGGCGGGGTCAGCCTTGGGCGCGGGCGCGTCCTTGGCCTTGGGCGCCTTCTGCGATTTGTCATAGAGGGTTTTGGCCTCCATGTACTCCTCGAAGTCCTCGAAGTCGGCCGCCTTGGGCGCCTCTGCAGGTGCGGCCGGCGCAGCATCGGCCTTGGGCGCAGGCGCCTTGCGCGTTGCTTCCAGCTCGGCCTCGACGCGGGCGGTCTTACGCTTCTCGCGGGCCAGACGATCCTGCACCCACTGCGGCAGCTTCGTCTCGTCCTCGCCGTCGGCTGCGGCTGGTGCGCCTGGCTTCGGGGACTCGACCTTGGCCGGGGGCTGCTGGCCGTCGGCGGGCTTGTCACGCTTCTGGCCGCCCTCCTCGACTTCGCCACCGTCGCCCTCGAACTTCACGCCGGTGCTGGTTACGTCGTCGCCAGCATCGATGTGCTGCACGCTCTGGTGGCGCTCCAGTATCTCGGCCTCGGCCTGGTCTTGGTCGATTTCCTCGAAGCCATCGGTGGCCTGCGAGCTGGCGCCGTCGTCGCCCATGGCATAGTCGAACTCGCCCAGATCGAGCGGGGCAACGGTGGCTGGCGTCTTGGGCGCCGCGCCGGTCGGATCATCGGGCGCGGCCCAGAGAACGGTTGAGGTGAGGAGGTCTGCGATGTGGCGGCGGATCATGTCATGCCCCTGCTGGTGCCGGTGTTGCCGCTGCAGCGGGTGCTGCAACGGTATTCTGGTTTGCGGTCGCCATCACCTGGGCGATGGTTTCGGCCACGATGTCGCGAATCCGCTCCTCCATTTCGGAGCCGCCCGCGGTGGCGTTCTTCAACTCTGCGAGCTTCACCTGCGCCTCGGCAGTGGTTGCCTGCGCCTTGGCCTTATTGGCCTCGGACACGCTGATAGTGGCCTCGGCAGCCTTGAGCACGCCCTGCGCTTCGAGCATCTGGATTTGCTCGGGAATGGTGGGCTCGGGCGGCGGCGCATTGGCGTCCGTCACCTCGTCCAGCTCTTTGGCGGTAAGCACCTGCTTGGGGATGATCTTGCGCAGGCGGCGCGCAATCTCGTCCGCACCGGGCCAGTCCATGTTCGCCGCGATCTTGTCGAGGATGACGGCGCCCGCGGCCGGCACCACGCGCACGAACTCCAGCAGAGCCTCCACGGCTTCCTGACGCTGCGTGTTGTAGCTTGGCCCGGCCTTTACACGAACGTCCATCTTGCCCGCTTGAATATCGTTGATAATCACGCGCTCGCCGGTCTGCTGGTCAATAACCGTCTTGTTGATCTGCACCCAATCCTCAGTTTGATCTTTGTTGAGGATGCGAATTACACGCTCGCCGTCGAAAATGCGCGGGATAATCTCAACAAGGATCAGGCCGACGCGGCGAATTGCTTTGTTCAGATTATCCATGAACACAAACGAGCCCGTATCGGACTCGCGCTGGCGGGCAAGGATGGCCTTGCCGCTCGTCTCGTTGGAGCGATTGCCCAAGCTGGCGTCGTACATGCCCACGGTGGCCTTCACCTTGTCGGTGAACACGTTGCTCATCTGCAGCTCGGCCGCAGGCATGGGCGCGGGCTGGGCCCGCTCTGGCTTGTTGCCTGACGCGGTGCGGTTGTAGGGCAGATAGGCGTGGTTCTCGGTGTTCGAGGTGCGCCAGAAGCGCTCATGACCCTCGAACATTTCCACCTCGCCAACCCATGGCGACTTGGGCGCCAGCCCGATGCGCTCGACAGCGGCGGTGAGGAAGTAGTTTTCGGCCCGCTTGGCGTCCTTGGAATGGTGGATCAGGCCGCGATAGATGCGCTTGTCTGGGAAGTCGACGCGCTTGCCAGCCACAGGAACGATCGGGATCGTGGTGCCAGGCCATTCTGCATCTGGCTCCAGAGTGGAGAAGCCTGTCACGAGGCGCACCAGCACCTTGTGGGTTTTGATCTTGCGGCGGCGGCGGATCGTAATGCCTGCTGCTGCCAGCTCGTCCAGCACCGTGCCGTTGCCGTTGGTATCGGCCTTGGCGTTGGCCTGCTCGGTAGCATCGCCGGTGATATATTCGTCCGCGGCTTCCTGCTCGCCGTCTTTGGCCTTGGCCTTTGGCTTCTTGACCTTGAGGTCATCGGCCCAGCACACCTCGCCACTGGTCAGCTCGATCAGCTCGCGGGTGACGGGCTCGCGGCGCCAGTATTGGGCCACGCGCACCTTCTGGCCGTCGGTCCACCATGCGAAGCCATCACCCAGGTGGTCGCTGACCGGGGCGGTATTGGCGCCGGGATAGCGCTTCTTGAACTCCCGGCCGTCCATTTCCTCGATGATGAAGCCCCAATTGGCGTCCGACATGTCGGGCTCGCTCGCTTCGGGGTCCATGATGACGGCCCAGCGGTTGCGCACCGCCTTGATGTAAAACTCCTGATCCATGGTGATGCCGGCGCAATAGCGCGTGCCCACCACCAGCCAGCCCATGCCGGTTTCGATGCCATGCTGCAGAGCGGTGTCGTAGTGGCTGTCAGCGCCGCAGGCGTTCTCACCCTGGCGGATAAGGCCCTCATAGATTTGGGCCAGCGTGTAGCTGGTCTTGCCGTCCTGGCCCTTGATCTTGTTGGCCTCAGGGGCGGCGGCTGCAGCGTCGGGCGCCTTGATCGAGTCCCCGGTGCTGTCGGCTGGCGAGACGTGGATGGCTGGGCGGTTCTGCAGGCCATCGTTCAGCACTTGGTCGATGAAGGTCTGCAGCGTGTTGACGGTCAGCACCGGGCGCTTGGCGGCCTCACGGTTCAGAATGTCGGTCGGGTCCCACTGCGCGCCGTCGATGAACGCCAGGTCTTGCTCCCAGACGCGCCACTGCTCGTCCCAATACTGCGCGCCATAGGTGGCACGCTCGCGGGCTTCCTGCAGCAGACCGTCGTCGCTATTGTCCTCGCGGGTGTTGACCAATTCCTGCCGCTGCTTTGCCATTCTATGCCCCTGTTACGTGCTGCCCCAAGTGCCGCCTGTTGAGCCACCCATGGCCCGCCGTTCATCCTGCTGCTTTTTCGGGTCTTTGTCTTTGAGCCGAAGGCCGATGCTCTGCAGCGCGTCATTGGGGTGCGATGCCCAATTGTGCAGCGGCTCCGGCTTGAAAATCTCCTTATCAGGATCGTACTCCCGCTGATACTTCTTCATGGCCTCCCACCCACCGCGATCTTCGGGCCACGTGTCGTCGGGGTCGCGGCCATTGTAGCCTGCCAGCACGTTGGTCTTGAGGTTTTCCTTGCCCACCCAGAAGCGATGGAAGATTGCCCGCGTGGCATAGATCGAGTCGCGCTTGAGCAGCGGACGGTCCACCAGCTTGATGGGCAGGCCCATTTCCTTGGCCGTGTCCAAGCGGCTCTTGCCGCTCATCAGCTCGCGCACCGCCAGATCGTGCGGGCCGTAGTGTGTGCCGAATCGAATGCCGAACTTGTCGCGGAAGTCGTGGAGCCAGTTGATGTAATGCTCCATGCCATGGTCGCGGTTCTTGTAGAATCCGATCAGGCGTATCTCCAGGCCACGGCGCTGGGTCAGGTAGATGGACATGTCATCATCCATGCCCAAATCCCAATCGGTATCGACCACCAGCGCAGGCTCGATGGGGATGCGATCGAGCACCCTGCCCTCCTCGACCATGCGGGCGATTTCCTTGCGCCAGATCAGCCCCTCAAGGGCGGCCTCGTCGGGCTCCTGCTGATATTGGGAGGAATACAAGTAGGCATCCGCCTTCTTCATCGAGAGCAGCGAGGCCAGCGGCTCTTTCCATTCCCAATACGATACAGGCTCGCCTGTGAATCCGGTAGCCTTCACCATGCGCTCGCGGGTGCGCTCGGGCAGGCTGTCGACATACTCGCGGTCACAGACGGCCGGCACCTTCACGCGGCGATACTTGTCGGGCGTCTTGGGGCCCAACAGATAGTCGGTGCTGTCGCCCTTCGTGATGCGCTGCTGCATCATCAGAATGGGCACGTCGTTGCGAGCAAGGCGCGAGCGCAGGATGCGGTTGAGCTGCTTGTTGGCCTTGTCGACGCGCAGAAACGATCCATCGTCTTTGGTGGGCAGCGGATCATCGATCAGCAGGGCGCCGGTGAAGCGCTTGGCGTCCATGTAGCCAGCGCGGCGGCCCATGACCTGGCCGTTGAGGCTGGTGCCGTACATGACGTGCTGATTGTCGAACTCGTCATGCACGCGCCAGTTGTGCATCTGGTAGGGCTTGCCCGGCCGCACCGGCCAGAAGGCTTGGTAAAACTCGCTCTCGATGATCGAGCGCACCCGTTCGGTGTTTTCCTTCACCAGCTCGTCGGAGTAGCTGACCGGGAGCCAGCGGGTCGAAGCGCCGGGCAGCTCTGTTTCGCCTCGATGCTTGGCGCTCCGGTTGTCCGCGATCGAGCGCAGGATGCACCACGCTGGAAAGTGGATCGAGAACGTCTCGGTTTTGGTCGAGCCCGGCGCCTCATTGAGAATCAGGCGGTTGGTTTCGCCCTCATAGACCTTGCGCAGCTCGTCGCACACATATTCGTGGTGCCAGTTCCACACCAGCTCCTGGCCCTGCACGAACCAGAAGGCGAAGCGCATGAAGGCGGGAAAGCTCTCCTCGCAGGCGATCTGGATCGCCATGCGCTCGCTCGCCGTCAGCTCCTCCCAGCGCTTCATCGAACCCCTTCAGCCGTTCTCGGACAGGTAGGCATGCTCCAGCCGGGCGATGCTGGCAATCACGCGGTTGGTGCTCGCTGCAGTTGACCAGCCGTAGCTCGTGCAGCCATCAGCCCATGCACAGCCGACGGCCACCGCCTCCAGCTCGCCGGTCTTGGCCGAATCCAGCAGGCGTTCGAGCATGGCCACCAGCTTGTCGTTGGGCATGTTGGCGCGCGGCACCAGCTTGAGCACCGGCGCCGGGTCGATCTTCTTGCCGTTGCCGCAGGTGGTGCAGAACTCGCCCTGATAGTCCTCGTCGCAGTTGGCGCAGCGACGGGTTGCCGGGGCGAAGGCCATCACCAGTCCCTCACGACGTCGGCCAGCTCTGCAGCCAGCTGGGTGAAGTCCCATTCATCCCAGCCAGGGTTGGCAGCAATAAACCGGCGCCCTGTGTCCTGCAGGCGCTCGGAAATGAACAGGTCGCGGCCGTTGCCCTTGCCTGCGTTCTGCAGCAGCCGGGAAAGCTCAAGGCGCACCATGCGCTCCGTGAGGTTCTTGCGGGCCATTATGCGTTCCCCTCGGTTGGCGTCTCGTCGGTCAGCTCGATGGATTGCGCAGGCGCCTGGCCCTCGATGCCC
>Ga0100403_1003961_pt1 | contig 10729 bp, 7 predicted proteins | sample CryGeymet201501t_FD_83663 | JGI IMG/M metagenome (GOLD analysis project Ga0100403, IMG submission 83663) | Groundwater microbial communities from Crystal Geyser aquifers in Utah, USA - Crystal Geyser metaG 2015-01t | ecosystem: Environmental > Aquatic > Deep subsurface > Groundwater | place: USA...
CTGTCAAGTTGAGCTTTCTTAATCAAATAGTTTTCATTAAGCTCTTCAACTTCACGTGACATCTTCTCGGCTAGAGATTTTACATCAACATCTTCTGCTTCGGCTTCTTTTTCGTAACGAATCTTGATAGCAACGCGACCAGCTTCGGTCTCGGCTTCTAGGTCAGCTAAATATTGGTCACGTTTAGCTTCATCAGACTTCAAGATTACGTAAGTCGCAAAATAAGCAACGCGTTCAAGGTTGCGTACTGTCATACCTAGTATCAAGCTCATAGCACTTGGAGTACCACGCATAAACCAGATGTGAGCGATTGGAGCAGCCAAGGTAATGTGGGCCATTCTCTCACGACGAACGATAGACTTAGTAACTAGGTCACCGTTCTTGTCGACAGCAGCTTCACGAGATCGAACACCCTTTAGCTTGTTATCGTGTGGGTTAATGTCTTTTACTGGTCCGAAAATTCTTTCACAGAAAAGTCCATCACGCTCAGGTTTCTGAGTACGATAATTAATCGTCTCAGGTTTTGTAACCTCACCATTGCTCCACTTCAAAATGTCCTCTGGACTTGCTACTGATAGGCGAACTGCATCAAAATCAGCAATACCGTTATTGACTAAAATACGACTCATATTACGCCTCCTCCTTGATTTCGTCTATTTCATCTATATCCTGTACAGATACACCGTCTTCGAAATCTCCGAGACCATCTGCTTCATCTAAAACTGTTTCAATTTCGACTTCATCACCCAGTACATCACTAGCTGCTACTGGTTTGCCGTTTATTACATTACGTATAACTTGTTCTGCGTCAACAATAGCGTCTTCAGATTCATCAAGCAGATCAACACGTAGACCAAGTCCTTGAAGTTCTTTAACAAGTACGTTAAATGATTCTGGTAATTTTGGACCTACGATCAAATCATTTTTAATGATTGATTCATACGCTTTGGCTCGTCCGTAAACATCGTCGGATTTGATTGTAATCATTTCCTGAAGCGTTGCGGCTGCACCGTAAGCTTCAAGAGCCCAAACTTCCATCTCTCCAAACCTTTGACCACCGTTTTGAGCTTTACCACCAAGTGGTTGCTGAGTAATCATAGTGTATGGACCAGTTGAACGTGCGTGAATCTTGTCGCTAACCATGTGGTGTAGCTTAATCATGTGCATAACACCAACTGTTGTTCGTTCCTCGAAGGCACTACCATCACGACCATCATATAGTTGGAATTTACCATCTCGAGCAAAACCAGCTTTTTCAAGTTCGTTACTGATAGTTTCATCAAGTACTCCGTTAAATGGAGGAGTTGCAACCTTATATCCAAGTGCTTTTGCGGCCATACCCAGGTGAGTTTCAAACAACTGACCAATATTCATACGGCTCGGCACACCAAGTGGGTTCAACACCACATCTACAGGAGTTCCATCTTCCATAAATGGCATGTCTTCGACAGGAAGAATTCGAGCAACAACACCCTTGTTACCGTGACGACCAGCTAACTTGTCACCGACAGAAATCTTACGTAGCTGAGCCACAAAGATCTGAATCTGCATCAACACTCCAGCTTTAAGCTCGTGTCCATTTTCTCGAGAGAAAATCTTAACACCTACAACTTTACCGCCACCAGCATTGTTCATACGCTGTGAAGTATCACGAACATCCTTGGCTTTTTCACCGAAGATTGCGCGTAGTAGACGTTCTTCACTGCTCAACTCTTGTTCACCCTTAGGTGTAATCTTACCAACAAGTACATCACCAGACTTAACTTCTGAACCAAGTTGGATGATACCGTTTTCGTCAAGGTGACGTAGTGACTCTTCTGATACATTTGGAATATCACGTGTTACGATCTCTGGACCTAACTTAGTTTCACGAACTTCGACTGTATAATCTTTGATATTAATACTTGTCAATGTGTCATCTTGAACAAGACGCTGTGATAGAACGATAGCATCGTCCATGTTGTATCCACCCCAAGGCATGAATGCAACAGTCAGGTCAGCACCTAGAGCCAATTCGCCTTCTGCGATTGACGCACCTTCGATAAGTATGTCGCCAGCTTTAACTTTTTGACCACGCTCAACACGAACCTTCTGGTTGATTGAACGGTCGTCATTACTCTTTGTAAAGTGAGTTAATTCATAAACTTTAACACCGTCTGAGTATTTAACATGGATCTCATCACCATCTGCGCGAACCACTTCTCCGCTACCACTAGCTGTAATAAGTTGGCTTGTGTTACGAGCGATCTCGCCTTCGATACCAGTACCAACAGTTGGAGCAGTAGGCGTAAGCAATGGAACTGCTTGCTTCTGCATGGCAGAACCTGTCAAAGATCGGTCAACACGGTTCTTCTCGATAAATGGAATCAAAGCCGCACTTGAACCAAGAATTTGCTTGTGAGCTGCGTCCATAAACGTAACTTCACTTACATCAACTTGCTCTGGCAATATTCCGTTTCGGGCGCTAACACGCTCTGCGGTAAATGTACCGTCTTCGTTAACTTCAGCACCAGCGTCAGCAATAACTTCTACGGCTTCTTCAGATGCATCTAGGTATACGACCTCTTCGGTAACTTTACCATTTACAACTTTTAGATATGGAGTTTCGATAAATCCATAATCGTTAACACGTGCATATGAGGCAAGGTTTAGTACAAGCCCGATGTTAGCACCTTCTGGAGTCTCAACAGCACATAGACGGCCATAGTGAGTCGGGTGAGCATCACGAACGTCGAATCCTGCACGTTCACGAGAAAGTCCACCAGGACCCATTGAGCTTAGACGACGTTTGTGTGAAAGCTCAGCAAGAGGGTTTGTTTCGTCCATAAGCTGTGAAAGCTGGCTACTTGCAAAGAATTCACGAACAGCAGCTACAACAGGACGGGCGTTTATCAGTTGAGTTGGGCTAACGTTCTCTAGATCCGACATAGACATACGGTCCATGGCATTTCTTTGCATACGAAGCATACCAACACGGAATTGACGAGCAACAAGCTCACCAACTAATTTTACGCGACGGTTTGATAGAGCGTCGATATCATCTTGTGGCTCTTGTGAATTATTAAGACGAATAATCTCACGTACGATAGCGATAAGATCAGAAATCTGAAATACACGGTTCTGAGTATTGTTTGGAAGCTCAACGCCAAGACGTTGGTTTAGTTTAAATCGTCCAACGCGACTGTAGTCAAAACGTTTGAAATCGAAGAACATTCTTTCGATCATAGATTTTGCATTGTCAACAGTGGCAAGATCGCCCGGACGTAGACGTCGATAAACTTCGATTAAAGCTTCATTTGTACCGTGAGCAGGATCTTTTTCAAGAGTGGCATCGATGTATTTAACATCTCCTGTGTCGATATCGGCAAATAGACTCTTAATTTCTGATGTCTTGTTGTGGCCAAGAGCACGGAAAAGAGTTGTTATAGGTAGTTTACGGCGACGGTCGATTTTAACGTAGATAGCACCGTTACTAGCTGTTTCAAATTCTAGCCATGCGCCACGGCCAGGAATAAGTTTTGCACCATAGTTATTTCGTGCGACAGTTTTGTCAGCAGTGAAAAATACGCCAGCGCTTCGGATAAGTTGAGATACAACTACACGTTCTGTTCCATTGATAACAAAAGTACCACGGTCAGTCATCCATGGGTAGTCACCTAGGTAAATTTCTTGTTCTTTAACTTCACCAGTTACTTTGTTTGTAAGCTCAACGTTTACAAGTAGAGGTGCGTCAAAAGTTAGATTGTTTTCTTTTGCAAAGTGTTCTGTGTTTTTTGGTTCTTGGAATGCATAGTCTTTAAATCTTAGTGCTAATTTCTGTCCCGTATAGTCATCGATTGGGTTCAACTCTGCGAAAATTTCGCTTAGTCCCGTTTCGACGAACTCACGCCAACTATCTTTTTGATGTGCGATTAGATTCGGTAATGGCAACGCAGTATCTTCTTTTGTAAAGAATACTCGTGCATTACTAGGCTTAGCTTTTGCCATAAATATGCAAACTCCTTGTTTTGAATTGTATTAGTTAATAGGGTTGTCTTTGGCGCCGAAGATTCCCTTAACATTGGTCAGTCCATATGTGATGCCACTCTCATTTTTGGACATAGATAACCAAAGCTACACTACTTCTTGGTACCCATTGTGCAGGTTTGATTATAAAAAGTCAACTATTTTTGCTCTTGGTATATAGTTATTGCCCATTAGAGTAAAGAATGATATTCCAATAGCCATCTTCCATATTCTACAAGCTAAATTTAGGCTTTTTCTATAATTTCGTCTACAAGACCGTATTTCTTGGCTTCATCTGGACTCATCCAATAATCACGCTCCATATCATTTTTTACTTTGCTGACTTTCTGTCCGGTGTTTTTTGCGAGCAATTCTGCAAGCATTTCTTTTACCGACAAGCCTTCTTTCAGGTCAATCTCCATGTCCGTAACCTTGCCCTGCGTACCACTACTTGGTTGGTGAATCATAACCTTAGCGTGTGGAAGCAAAAACCTTTTGCCCTTCTTGCCACTGCTGAGTAAAAACGCACCCATACTAGCTTGTAGGCCTATGCCTATGGTTTGAACATCCGGCTTGATATATTGCATAGTATCATAGATAGCCATACCGTCATAAACACTTCCGCCAGGACTATTAATATATATCTGTATGTCTTTTTTTGAGTCTTCGTTAGCCAAGTGCAACAGTTGAGCCACGATGATGTTGGCAGTATGGTGATTTACGTCTTCACCAAGGAATATAATGCGATCGTTCAACAGACGAGAGTAAATATCGTAAGCCCTCTCGCCGTCACTAGACTTTTCAATAACTGTTGGAACTAGATAGTTTGTTGGTCTACTCATAATAAATCCATTATATATAAATGCTAGCACTCGAGTCAAGCGAGTGCTAGCATGTGTGATTACTTGATTACTTGTTTAGTTCAACAAGTCGTTCGACAGTCTTTTCGGTAATCAAGCGATTAGCGATGTCACGGTGAACTTCAGGGTTGTCAAACTGCTTCAAGGCTTCTGGGTTTTTACCATATTGCTCTTTATACATGTTTATATGCTCTGCAAGCTCGTCGGCAGTCGCATCAATCTTCTCGGCCTTACTTAGCTCTGCAAGCACTAGACCAGCCTTTACGCGCTTCTCAGCAGCTGGCTTGACTTCACGAGCATACCAGTCGTCCTTGTCTTTAAATTCTTTGTTCTCCATGTACTGCTCAATGGTTATACCCTGATACATCAAGTTCTGAGCAAAATCCTGTTCGATAGATTTCATCTGATCTTGGATCAAAACTTCTGGAACAGGAACAGTACTTACATCTATAAGCTTATTTACGAGAGAGTCTTTAAGCTTTTCTTTGACTTCTCGTTCTTTTTGGTCAGCAATCTCACGTTTTAAGTCAGTCATCATCTCAGCAACGGTCTTGAATGGACCGGCTTTTGCAGCAAAAGCATCATCTACTTCTGGCAACTTTGCCTCTTTGATAGACTTCAAAGTAGTAGTAAATGTAACTTTGGCGCCCTTAAGATCGGCGGTGTGATAATCTTTTGCAAACTCTAGATCTATATCAAATGGCTCACCTGGTTTTTTGCCAACGATTCCTTCTTCAAACCCTGGAATAAAAGAGTTACTGCCAAGTTTCAGATTGTAATCTGTACCGGTACCGCCGTCAAAAGCGACATCATCTCGTTTTCCAACAAAGTCGATGATAGTGTCATCACCCATTTTAGCGGCTCGAGTTACATCATTCTTTTCAGCGAGACCAGTTCGAATACGCTCTAGCATCTCATCGACTTCTTTAGCGGTGACGGTAACTTTTTCTACTGCGACTTTAAGTTTTTTATAATCACCTAATTTAACTTTTGGTAGAACTTCAGCTTCTGCAGTAAATTCAAGAGTCTCACCTGGAACAAATTTCTTAACTTCAACAGCTGGACGCTCAAGAACTTGGATTTTGTTTTCTACAAAGGCCTCAGCTACAGACTTACTTATAGCGTTATTTAGGGTTTCTTCTTGTAATAAACTTGGGTCAATGTTTTTGATCGCAACATTCGCAGGAACTTTGCCTTTACGAAAGCCTTGGACTTTTACGTCCTTGCTTAGCTTGGTTAATGCAACTTTTTGTGCATCATCAAGAGCGGCCTTATCGACTGCGATAGTTAATTGAATTTTGGTCTCGGATAGGTTTTTTATAGATGTCTTCATACTTGTCCGAGTATAGCAGAGATGATCATTTTTCAAAAATCACACTAGCCTCGAAGAGCAGTGACAATATCTTTAAAAGATAGCTTTTGTTCATCTTGAGTTTCGGTATTCTTTAAAGTGTATATCCCCGATTCTACCTCTTCTTGACCAACAAATATCATATTTGCTATTTGTTTTTTTGATGCGGTTCGTATTTGCTTATCAAGTTTTCGTCCAGTTACGTCGAGTTCGATGTTTAGACCTACTTTTCGCAGGTCAGCTGCAAGTTTGGCACTAGCCTTTGCTGTATCACCAAGAGATATGACATAGGCATCAGTTCTAGACATAAATACCGGCATAAGATTGTGTGAATTTAGAAAATTCTCCATAGTAGTTGCGCCAGGAGCCATACCGACTGCCGATATCGGTTCAGCACCAAATAGACCCACCAAGCCGTCGTATCGGCCTCCACCGAACAATGAACGATTGTTGTCAGGATCAGTATCAAACACCTCAAAGACGGTTCCGGTATAATAATCGAGGCCACGCATCAAGGTTATGTCAAAGGTTGCGCTCTTTACTCCAGCCCTATCTAGTAATGTAAAGAGTTCTTGTACCTCGAGTACTGCACTACTAGAACGAATTTCTTCTGGAAGATCGGCCATAGTCCTTGCTTTTAATAATCCTTGCACCTTTTCAAAACCATTATCAGCGTTATCACCTAGTATTTCTCTAGCTTGGTACTCAAAATCACCTTCACTTATCTTATTTCGTCTATCAAAAAGCTTGACCATTAGACTTGCTTCAACAGCCTCTAGGCCGAGGTATTGGGCCATCATGAAATTGATTAATTTACGATTATTGATCTTGATCATATAGTCACTGTCGTTTGCTCCGTAGGCTTTCATAATCGTATCGGCCATCGAAATAATCTCAGACTCAGCCTGAACACCATCAACTCCAAATATATCAACATTCAACTGCCAAAATTCACGCTCTCGTCCACGTTGTGGTCGCTCATAACGCATAAAGTTTGCAATCGAGAACAATCTAGCAGGATATGCCATCTCTTGACGTCTAGCGGCTACAAGACGACTAACGCTTGGTGTCATCTCGGGTCGGATAGCCACGACTCGTCCCCCACGATCATCGAACGTATAAGTCTGTTCACCTGCTAATTCCTTGCCACTTTTTGCTGTATATATTTCCAGCGGCTCCAGTATAGGAGCTCCGTATTCTTCGTATCCAAAACTTTCAGAAACCTTTTTCCACACAGAGAATATATAACCCTGAATACGTTTATCCTCAGGATAGTAGTCTCGAGCGCCTTTGTACGGTTGTGATGATAGATTACTCATTTTAATTTCCTTATTCTTAAATTGTACCATTTTCTTCTCCTGTTATTAATTTTTAGATAATAAAAACGCCGAAGCGATTTCGGCGTTATGTATAATTTCAATAAAAGCTAACTAACCGATTCGCTCCGACGATATGTCTAGACTATGAGTCTTTATCCAGTCATAGATAACTATTCCACTCGCTACTCCGACATTTACCGAACGAGTCGAGCCAGATTGTTCGATCTGCACCATCATCTGACTAGCTTTGATCATTTCTGGAGATAGTCCAGGACCCTCACCTCCGAATACCAATACAGAATTTAGTGGCAATACTGTTTCGCTAAGATTTACGGCACCAGGTTGATTATCAACAGCAATTATCGTCTTTTTTTGCATGTTTTTTACAAATTCATCAACATTAGAATGATAATAAACATGCATATATCTATCCGTAACCATAGCTCCACGTTTATTCCAGTGTCGTTTTCCGATTATATGAACAGCAGATAGATTAAACGCATTAGCGTTTCGAACAATAGTGCCTATATTTATATCATGCTGAAAATTCTCGATAGCAATCTCGAGGGGTATTCGAGTTTTATCGAGGTCAGCTTTTATAGCCTCGACAGTCCAATATCTATACTTATCTTCTACGTTACGGCTATCACCTGTAGCCATTAACTCTTTATCGTATCTATCGTCATCCGGCCACGGCTTTGGATATGGGCCGACTCCTATTATTTCTGTCATATAGACTTTATTATATCTCAGACATAGGAAAAGCCCGCATACATAGTACGCGGGCAGGTCCCAGAAACTCCTTTCAATCAACTCGTTGGCGACGTGAGCCGATCCCTTTTGCGTCAATCGGAATAGCCGCGCTTGGCTCTGACTTGAACTGGTACCAGACGATACCGCGCTTGACGTAGACCTTCAAGGTCCCTTTGTCGAGGCGGATGCTCGCCAGATGGGAATCCAGCTCAAGATCACGTAGCCTCTGCGGCCACACCGTAAACGATGTACCGACTGGTAGGACGAACTTGCCAATCTTTGACTCTTTGTCGAGGCGAACGCGACGCTCAGTCGATTTTGAGTGCTTGTTAATACCTAGGATATCCAGGAGCTCAAGAAAGTCTTCTACTCCCTCGCCTAGGGTTATCTTGTGTACAGAAAAACTAAGTGGTCCAGCCACTATTTCTCCTAATTTTCGAAGTTCTGGAACTATACTATTATAGCAAATATATGGCTAAATGTCAATATCAGTCAATCTTAAGGATTAGGCCAAAAGGTCACTTATATCATACGAATGACGTAGGCTGGCTACCAAAGATCTGAGTTCATTTTTTTGCTTAACTTCTGGATTGAGTGTGCCGTAAGGATCAAATATCTCCCTGATATCTGTATATAATTTTTGAACATCATCGTCTAATAGATTATAGGCAGCATTTGCCTTGAGACGCCCTTCGCCACCGTCAGCCACAAAAGTACCGCCGAAGCCTTCTACCAGCTCAGAATATTCATTGATAATTTTGAATAACTTTTGTTTATCAGCTACTTTGGTAAGATTCAAGATCGGTCGCACAGAAACGATTCCATCGAGGACTTTTCTGCGTAGTGGCATAGCTACGTGATGTTTATCGGCAAGCTTATCAAGCTCCAAACAAAACTCCTCATAGCGACCCGCTGGAATATGAACACCGTCAATAAGTGGCGGCATCGATTCATTATCGGATTCTAACAACATAGCCGCAAAATCAACATCAAGTACCGACTCAAGCTCCTCAATTGGGATATCCTTGGAAGTAACATACCGAGATTGGAATGAATCAAGTATTTTGATGGCCTTTTTCATCTTCTTGTTGCGAGCTCTTTCATGAAAATCATCAAACTGGATATATACCACAGAGCCGATAGGTTGATCGACACTGTCCTGGAATGGATATGCCTTACCTGTTTTACTTGCTTGTTCAAATATTCCACCGCTAAATGTTTCTAGTATCGTTGGATCAAGTTTTACTAATGCATCGACAGCATCACGAGCTGAACTATCGTTTTCTATAGTAGCTACTAATACTAATTTTTCAGGACTTACAAAATCACTCTTGAGTACGAGCTCCGATATAATACCGAGCGTACCCTGACTGCCGATAAAAAGCGGGGTTAGGTCAAACGAACCATCGTGTCGTCGAACCTGGCTGATGCGTGAGTAGCCCGCGTTATCTAGCCCGTCATCATGTACTTTTTCTTTTATAAGATCTTGATTGTCTTCTAATAAACCATCTAATTTTCTATATATCTCACCTTCAAATGTTTGAAGACCTTTTTTCTTGCTAAATTCTTTTTTGTTCAGCCTAGTAGTTTCTATAAGATCACCATTTGCTAGTACGACTTCAAGTCTTATCACAGAGTCACCAACAGTTCCATATTTTCCAGAGTATCTTCCACGCGAGTTGTTAGCAACCGAACCGCCGACCGTACCGTAAACTTCATCACCACTAGACGCAGGTATACACAAACCATGCCAATTAAGAGTATCGTTGAGGTTTTTTAGGCGTAGACCGGGCTGAACATGTACAACATGCTCTTTATCCTTAAGTGCTACGTGAATTATATTATTTAAATAACGTGAAGTATTGATGATCACACCTTTACCTATAGAGCCACCTGTAAGATTGGATCCTGCGCCACGAACAGTTACAGGCATAGCGTGTCCTTTTTCGGCTAGTTGCCACGAGAAACGAGCTGCTTTTCGAATATCATTCGTGACTCTCGGAAACATAACAAGTTCGGGCTTTATACTAAGCACACTGCCGTCACGTGAATACCTATCTAAGATAGCGCGATTTGCTGTTATCTCGCCTGTTATGTGCTCGTTTAAATACTTAGCAACTTTATTCATCGATATTTATCCCTATTAGTCTTATTCCGTCTACTAATATGATAGCACAAGCAGTTATATGAACGATAGATTTATAGTATAGGTCTTTATCTGTCGAGCAATATTTGATATAATTATTCAGTTACCAAATATTTATATTTTTATATATAACTATTGTACGCGCGAGTGGTGGCCCTATGATAGAAATCGTAGACACGCTAGCGTGAAACAAGGTATGCGCGCGAGTGGTGGAATTGGTAGACACGCTAGCCTTAGGAGCTAGTGCCTCCGGGCGTGAAGGTTCAAGTCCTTTCTCGCGTACCAAAACATGAAG
>Ga0100403_1003963_pt1 | contig 10726 bp, 6 predicted proteins | sample CryGeymet201501t_FD_83663 | JGI IMG/M metagenome (GOLD analysis project Ga0100403, IMG submission 83663) | Groundwater microbial communities from Crystal Geyser aquifers in Utah, USA - Crystal Geyser metaG 2015-01t | ecosystem: Environmental > Aquatic > Deep subsurface > Groundwater | place: USA...
AAAATAACTTTGACGAAAGCTACGTTGATCTAACAACGATCGTATCTATAAACAAAACCCTCTTAAATATAGATAACAGAGTATTATCATTATCGGCATACTCACGACATTGGTTACAATATACGCTTTCGGCTTTCCTTGGTAGACCATTTGATCAGGACAAATGATATAACAAATTATGAAAACAATAGAGGAACAAGACAGAATCAAGGAGCAGATCCTATTTTATTTAAACGAAGTTCTTAACAAAGCTCGGAATGAAAACATGGCTAAAGTAACTGATGCCATGATTATTCGTGAATTAAAAAATAAAGGATACGAATCTAATGAGGTAACAAAAGAACTTATTTATCTAGTAAGTGCAGGCAAGGTCAAAAAGCTTTCAGAAACATACACAGTAGAAACAACAGATTATAATACAGGAAAAAACAAATCTATTAAGATGAAACAAATCTATTACATAATATCTGATAAAGGAATTGATTTTGTTGAAGGTGATTCAAAATTTAAAAGAAGTAGTTTTATTGGAGGTATAAATATCGGGAATATACAAGGAGCTTTAGTATTAGGAGAAAATAACACTGTCATTGTAAATCAACAACATTATGATATTTACAAATCTTTAACAGATTTAGAAGAAGCAGTTAAAACTACAACTAATATCTCTGACGATGACAAAGCAGAATATTTAGGAGATATAACCACCTTAAAAGGTCAAATAGCAAAGAAAAAACCAAATGTTTCCATTGTAAAGTTAGCTTGGTCTGCAATATCTGCTCTCTCTACAATTGAAGGATTAAATCAATTTATTGAACGAGTTTCTCCTTTAATTCAAAAATTCATTAAATAATGTGTTTAAGAAATAATAGTTTTATTAGTAATCGAAATTGTTTAACATTATTTTGCCAGAAGAAAAGCGGAAATGTAATTTGACCACCTAAACGATAGTATTGTAAAATCAGTTATGAAAGAAAAAGCAGGTTCTTTAAGTATTTCGGGGTTTACTTATAGTGAAGGGAATATATCTGAAACCTTAAGAAAGATTGGACTAGAACGAGAAAAGAAAGGTGCTGCGAAGAGTTTAATTCCCATAATTGACGATGTTCGAAGTCAAGCTGTTAAAGCTCAGGATTTTACAAGCGCTACTGTTTTGTACCAAGAAAAGCTGCTATGTGCACAACACATAATTATGGAAAACAGAAGGAATCCGGCGAAAATTGTCGAAGGACTTTCTATCATGGTACCAACAAGCAAGGAAATGATCGAGTTTCAAAAGAAACATGAAGACAAAATAGACCCGATTGTTGCTGCACGTAGTTTTCGCTTCCTAGGTCGCCAAGCAGATCTTTTTCATCAGTATGGAAAATCGGAGAAGTATTATCGCCAATGCCTACAATATTTTGAAGGTCTTGAGCCTATTGAGCAAAGATATAATAGATTGGAACTATCTGGCTTCTTGTCCTACTCTCTTTTAAAACAGAGGAAGCCGGGATGGTTTGACTTAACTCAGAAAACGCTTTCTGAATTTGACACTTCTGAGGAAGGTAAGTGGCTTAAAGATAATGACTATTATCCTTGGGCTGTTTGGAAGTCTGGAATAGAAATTAGAACTTCTGATGAAGTTCTTGGATCCAAGAAACTAAGGAGTCAGTATAGGGTGAATGTTGGTGAATGGTTAGGTGACGCTGAAAGTATTCTTAGAATGCCTGATGGTGACACCGAAGTATTTGGGATTAGAAGACAGGAGCTAAGTGAGGTGACTCAGAAATCAAGAAGAATGAAATTAGATTAAGTACAGTTTTTGTAGCCTCACTTAAATATTGAAACGGCAACCCACAGCTTATTTAGCTGGTTGATAAGGATAACCAGTCTTACAGTCGCCAGATTTGAGATAACCAGCCTCTTGGGCTTCTTGCTCACTACAAAACCATTGATCATCTTGCCATAAATCAACAACAGTCCGACCATAGTTAGTACAACCTGGATATGAGTAAAGCTTTTTATCCTGTCTTTGGTCGTGATTACCTTTAATGACACAGTCGGGATTTGGGGTATCTTTTTGAGAACAGAGATGACTGTAGATGCCTAGTTTATGATCACGGGCGTAAGTATTAGCATCTTGAAGAGCAGCTTTGGCGGAGAAATTGTCATAGGTATCAATAGCATAACCATTTCTAACCATAAGCTCGTTAATGATTTGACCATCACTTAAAACTAGAGCCATGACACGACCAAACTTATCGGAGTAGGGTTCTAGGATGACGACTCTTTTACCTAGTATTAATTTTGATAGAGCCTCTTTGGCTTCAGGGCCATAGCACTTATCGAGGGCGGGTGCGTCAACTGAGGCGAGACGGATTGTTTGTTTGTTTTTAATCTTAAAGGAATCACCATCAATAATTTGGGTGACTTTATCCCCAACTGAATTATCTTTAGTAAATTGTATGGCGGTAGCTAGGCTGGGAACTAGGATTATAAGAGCGGTAACAGCTAACTTTTTTATCTTCACAAATTAGTATAAACAAAGTAGATGTTTTTGAATACATGTTAGGAAAAACACCCAAGTAAAGCTTGTTTTGAGTGATATCAAACTTAAAGATATTGACTATAGGATAAGCCTGGATATAATAGGCTTAAGATGACATTAACAAAATCAATCGAAATTGAAAATTGTAGGAAAAGATTTACTACTTACGCTTTTGTTGACCTGTCAGAAGAAGGCAAGCTTGGCCAACACCCTAATAGAGCAACACAGTGGTGTAATGAGGCCCCACTTGAGAGAGATGTTCAACTAATAATTATTCCTCCTACTAGGGTTGTTATAGATAACGGCACTGAGGTTGCGGATGTTGGTATTATTTGCCCTGAGTCTCGCTGTCCTTTTCACATGAGATATTTCTCGTATTAATAAAATAGTAGTGTCAGTCCAGATTTCTCCTCGGAGAGATCAAGTGCTAAGATTAATTATGAAAGTAGAAAATATTAAGGCAATCTTTACTAATATATTATTCGTAATTGGAATTATTTTAATGGTTTATGGATTTATTCAAGGATCACTGACAGTAGTGCGTAGCATGGTCTTTGATAAATATCCTTTACAAAGTTACGAAGAAAGAAGCTGTGAGTATGAGAATAACTATGTGGACAAGCCAGAAGAAGGAAAAGAGGAAGCAATAAGCCCTGAAGAGAAGATGGAAAGAGAAAGGGTTTGTGAAGAAAAACTTGATTATTCTCGAAAGGTTGTGCAAACGGAACACATAGTAGGATCACTAAGCTCTTTTGTAGCCGGACTTGCATTAATAGTGGTCTTTAAGAGATTCATATTTAATTAAAGAACTTAAATTAACGGCGTTTTTTGGATTTGAAATGGCCTTTTTGGTGGTAATAACTTCATTAGCAAGTACTGATATAATTATCACAAATGATGAAAAAAATATTTGTATTTCTACTAGTATTTCTTTTATTGGTTGCAGGAGCTCTTTCTTACATTGGAGTAGTGCCTTTTATTTCTCCACTAATTGCTAAGGCTAAGGATTTAGGGATTAAGACAGACAGAGAACTGGCGAATAAGATTGATGCAAAGAATGGAATGAAGAATGAGTTGCCGGGTGGAGGGGTCGAAGAAGGAAGAGAGCCAAGTTATGAGGGAAGTGTAGAGCTTGATATTAGTTTAAGTGGTGAAGAAATTAGTTCAATTTTAGAATATTGGAAGTCTCAGTATGGGAAGACTCCAATTCGTGATGTACAGGTAAGGATAAATAAGGATGGAACTGGCGAAGTGTCAGGGATACTAGAAATTTCGACAGCGGTGATGATGGCAAAGAATTTGGGATACAGTAATTCTGATATTGAAAAGGCAAAGGGTTATGCCAAGTATGTGGCAGGAGAGCTACCCTTTTATATTAAAGGAAAAGGTGGAGTAGATAATAATAAGGTGAGTGTGATGGCTAGTGAAATTCAGATTGGTAGAGTAAGCTTACCGGAATCAATAAAGGAGGCAGTAGCTAAGGCAAGTGGAGATGTGGTGGAAAGAAGGACGAGACAAGTGCCTGGAGTAAATATTGAAAAACTAAGTCTTGAAGACGGAAAGGTTAATCTAAAAGGAAGTATCCCAAATACGGTTAAGTAGTCTAGGGCTTTAAGACTGGACTTTTTATAGGAAGGGACCGAAGTTTATGCCTTTACTTTCGGATAAGAAATAGTGTTTTACTGCTATTGGCGTAGTATATCTAATTGACTTATATATTGTGGCAACTACAATTATAGTATCTGTTGTTAAAGATACAAAACTATTGTGAGGGTATTTGCCAAAAAAATATTTAATAAAATACCCGAAAGGATCAGGGACGGTAGAGTAAGAACTTGGACCTGGATATTATTTTTTGCTTCCCTTTTAGTGGTACTTTCGGTTTTTCTTTCAAAATTTAGCGTTAACAAGGCTTTAGCTGACACAAATCCGGACGAGTGGAATATGGCGGGAGGAAATCCTCAAAGAACTTCTTGGATTACTGAGAACGTGACAACGGCGACAGGGATTACTTGGTATAGACCAATTGAGGCCTATATAGATCAAGAAACTCAGATCGTAACTGGTAATGGCAATATCTATGTTTCGACTAGCAAGGGACTCTTGGTTTTGGACGCAGAGAATGGAAGTCTAAAATGGAGATTTGATACTGAGCTGCCCTTGGGTCAGTCCCCGACTATTGTGGGAGATATGGTGTATGTAGCCGGCTTTGACCACAAGCTCTATGCACTACAAGACTTGGGTTCTTCTTATGGTTTGGTCTGGACTTTTTCTGAGGCTGGTTTTGGTTATAGTTCTAATCCCCTAGTAGTAAACGGGACAGTTTATATTGGCAATAGGGATGGTTATTTTTACGCCGTGAATGCAACAACGGGAGCCAAGACTTGGCAGTATCCGAGTGCAGGGAATGACCCAATAGGGGCAATAGCTCAGTCTGCAGCTTACTCAGCTGCCAGTGGTGATATTTATTTTGCGTCAAGAGATATGTATGCTTATGCGTTGGATGCGACGACGGGGGCTTTAACTTGGAAATCGAGTAGCAAGTTACCAGGAGAAAGATACGAATCCTGGTGGCCAGTGGTTTGGGGAGATAAGGTAGTGTTTACAGGCTCTTTTCCATTTAAGTCAACAACGAATCCTGGATCTGGCTCGGAAACCTGTGTGATAGGAGCAACACCAGGGGCTTGTTCTAGCTTTAAGTACTTACAGGACGAAGACTTGTTTCCAGGAGCGCCATCAACAAGTTCTTTTTATGCGGGGGTGGGTTCAACTTCGACGGGAGCAGATGGATGGACAGCTGGCAATTCCTTAATTGATTCACAGACTTCAGTTGACCCGAGCTATCCATCTTTGCAGTCCTATGCTGATACTTATAGCGATAGAGCGGTGGTGGTACTTTATGATCAAGCAACAGGAAATAAGCTGAGTAATGCCCCAATTTTGTTTGAGGGAACTTACAGTGGCGCTAAGTATCCACCAGTGATTGATCCCAGTGGACAGACGGCTTATATACAAAATTATTATCAGAAGACGGCTGGGGATGGAATTGCTAGAAAGATAACGGTGGGGTGGAAGTATGGAAACAGATATCTAAAGATCAAGGGAAGTCATTACGCTATTGATGAACCGGCCGCATTGTCAGGTATGGGAACAGACTCGGTGCTGTTTAATTTATTAGTAGACAGAGAGGCGATAGTTTTAGGAGAGAATAGGGTGTTTTGGAATTACCCAGATACGTTGGACGGAGTATTACCTTACACAACGGGGGCAGTGGGAGAATATGATCCGATGTGGAGGTTTTATACAAATGAGGGTGAATATGAAAGATTGAAGGGTTACTACAAAGGAAATATTGATTCTATTAATGGTGTTTATGGAAGTGCTGGACAGCAGAATCCACTAGTCCCCTATGCCTTTACCAATGGTTCTAGCCAGAGGGTGGAGAGAATTTTTACTCACAGAAGTAATACGATTATTGCAGTTGGAGAGAACTCTAATAAGACAGTACTACCTTTGATTACGGTAGATGCGGTGGATACGGGTGGTGAAGGGACGAGTATAAGCGATGCTACGATGACGACTAGGCTGGAAAAGGAGGTAGATAAAATCTTGGATATTTATGAAGCAGATAATACGAATGGTTTTCTCAAGCCTGGATACTACAACCACGATTCTTTGGGGAATATCGATAGGTTTAGTAATTTCTATTATGATGTACCTGGAGATACTTTACTGGCCTTAGCACAGGCTTATCCTCATGTTAGTGCGGCAACCCAGACAAGAATGCTTAGCTACATGACGGCCTATTACAATCGCTTCTTTGATAGTTCAGTGGTCTTGAGTATAGGCTGGTCGGGTGGTTATGACAGAACTGACATGGACTATCCTTCACAAATTGACCAAGCAATGTTACTACTCGGAGATGATACTTCAGGAGCCTTTCCTCAAAGAAGTTTTTACGCCTTGTGGAAATATGTAGAAATTATGAATGACCAGAACGTGGCTTTGTCAGTCTACAACAAGGTCAGTCCTTATTTGACTTACCCACCTAACCCGACAGATATTGGCTCAACTCTACACATGAGGAGTCCTCAGAAATATCATGAATATATCCAGGGTTATCAGGGATTTTTAAACATTCAGGAGATGGCTTTGGGTGGAGTTTATAACTCGGGACAACAGACACAGAGGACTAATTTGACCAACGAGATAGCTAGTCTGGAAAGCTATAGGGTAAATAATTTTTCCAAGGACCATTTTATTGCCGGTACTGGAGATAATCCGGGCGGAATTACGATTACGGCTTACAACAGGAAGTTTAATCTGGCCAGAAATTTCTTATTTTTAACACCTGAGATTGGTAGTTATTTTGCCTCTAATATTGCTAGTGAAGTAGCGAGTGCAGTTGATGAATATAGCTACGTCGGCCCATGGTGGTTTGTAAATGGAAATAGAAACTCTTTTCAGGAAGGAGCGATGGACCATTTGTATAATGCCAACGCTCTGTTGTCGGCTAAGGCTTATGTAGAAGGTAGGTCTCAGGATGAGCTATCGAAGTATATTGATGCACCAGTTTTCCCTAGAGGAGATATGATGTATATCCAAAACTTGGTCATGGCACTGGAAGCCTCGACAAGTTCTCTGACACGGGCAGAAAGTCCAGTATTCAGTGTTGGTTCAACTAGTTTTAGTGACACTATAAGCATAGGATTGAGTTCAACAACAGCAGGAGCAAGTATTTATTACACCACTGACGGAAGTACACCAAGTCAGTCATCAACTTTGTATAGTGGGGCTTTTACACTTAATAGTACAAGTACAGTGAGAGCCATAGCTTATGCAAGTGGTTATGATCCCAGCTTGGTGAGTACGGCTACATACACCTTAACAGTTGAAGCACCGGTTTTAAGTCCAACTACAGGGACTTTTACGGACAGCGTAACAGTCAGTGTGGGGAGTACTCTGTCAGGAGTGAGTCTTTACTACAGCACAAATGGGGTTGATCCGAATAATGGGGATACTTTGCTGGTAGGTAATTCGTTGACGCTAAACTCGACGACTAATTTAAAGATGGTGGCCTACCTTAGAGGTAGCTACAGTAGTGTGACGAGTGAGACCTATACAGTTAATAGTTCTAGCAATGTGGCACCGGTATCTAGTTTCAGTCTAAGTCCGGCAAGCGGGGTGATACCACTAACAGTAAGTTTTGATGCAAGTGGGTCGAGTGATAGTGATGGGACTATTGTTAGTTATACTTGGGATTTTGGTGATGGGAGTAATGGGACGGGGGTAACAACAAGTCACTTGTACACAGTGGCGGGTAGTTACACGATAAGCTTAACGGTAACTGATAATGATGGGGCGACGAATACGAGCACTGACAGCATAAGTGCTAATGCCGGCAGTGCTCCGGTAATTTCAAGTATTGTGCATAGCGGGACTGGTAACAAATTTGAAAAGTACGAGGTTAGTTTTAATGTAAGTTCAAATGTGAGTGGATTGAATCCGTACTTGCCTTATATCTCAAGCGTGGGTGCTTCTGGAATAGGGGGAGTGGATGTTTATGCTGAAAAGGGAATAGATGTGGTGGGAAGTTTTCAGTACAAAGGAGTAGGAGGAACTTTGTCGGGAGAGCCAGTTTATCAGGTACCGGCTTTTTATAGTGAAGAGCAGACTTATAACAGTGCTAATAATACACCGGGTTATGATTGGATTTATCCAAGCGGTAACAGTGGATGGAAATTAAGATTTTCTCCAGACAGAGCCGGGGTATGGGAGATGAGTATAGGAGTAACAGATGCGAATGGAAGTACAAGCAGTAGCAGCAGCACCTTTACTGTTTCTGATAACAGCAAAAAGGGTTTTATTAAGGTAAGTAGTAATGATAGTAAATATTTTGAATATGAGAATGGGGATTATTTTAAGGGCTTGGGTTACGCGGTATCGGTTTCAGACAGGAATCCAATATCAGACTCAACAGTGGTGGCGGCCAAAATGGGTTCGGGAGGTATGGACTTAGCTAGGTTCTGGCTTTCTGGATGGGGGGTGTTTGGAGGAGCTTGGGCTCCACCTTTCAATGAGCTGGCTTATGAAGATGGCTACTTACCCTATCAGTCTTATACTGCTAACCAGCATGATAGTGATTCAGAATTATCGATAAGAATGGGTTATTACCCTTCGGGCAATCCAGGGAACTCACCTATGTGTCTACTTTATGGAGGACAGTCCCCTATTATAGCGGTGGAAGCTAATACTACATACAGGATTACACTCAGATACATGACTTCAGGGGTAAGTGCTGTTGCAGGTGGAGGTTTGGTAGTAAAGATGGATCAGGGAGTATATTTGGACAGAGATACTTGTGCTGATACAGCTTTTGGAACTGAGGTGACGGTACCTGTGACGGGAACGAGTAGTGGTTGGCAGAATGTAAGCGGAGAGGTTACAACTGGAGCTAGTCAAGAGTTTTTGAGTAATATTTATGTGACACTTGATGGGGTCACGGCGGGAAGTGCTTATGTTGATTCACTACTAGTGGAGAAATTAGATGGACCAGGGGGGAATGTGCTTTACCAAGTAAACCCTGATTTTGGTGCTGATGTACATACGAGTTTTAACCAGAGAGATGCTTATGCCTTTGATAGAATGCTGGAGAATTTTGAAGCTAATGAGGTGGCCTTAAAGTTAGTCTTACTTGAAAAAATGGATAAGGTGGGAAGGCAGTTTGATAGTAATGGTAACTGGGCAGCTTCTCCGGATCAGAATAATATTTACGGGAATACGACTTCTCCTAGGTCTGATACTAAGACTAGATGGCTTCAGAAAGCGTGGTGGAAATATGTTCAGGCCAGATGGGGTTACTCGACGGCGATACATTCTTTTGAACTCCTGAATGAAGGAGATCCAAATTCAGCAACTCACTTTGCTTTGGCAGATGAACTTGGCAAATATATGAAGTGTGGAGCTTACGGACAAAGTGTGGGGACAGGAGATGCGAGTAGTTGTAACTATGATCATCCGAATCACCATCTGGTAAGCACTTCAACCTGGCACTCTTTCCCAGGCTATTGGGCTAGCGCAAATTACCCAAACATTGATTATGCTGATATTCATCAATATATCCCAGCTGCTTATTCGAACTATTTAGATAACTTTACTTTTGATAAATACAGATACTATATTCAGAACGTACAACCAGCCTTGGCGTCAATAGACTTAAGTAGGACAAGCGTAGCCGGAATTGGGAAGCCAGTAATTAGAGGTGAGGTTGGATTTACTAATACAGGGACTGAACCCTACAACAGTGCCATGGACTACGACACTAACGGGATATGGCTACATGACTTTATTTGGGGATCTTTGAATGGGGGTGGAATCATGGAACAGTATTGGTACACGGGACAACAAATTAGTTCGAATAGTCTGGACTTAAATCATTTATATGGGGCATACAGTAAGTTCATAGGTGAAGAGAGTTTAAATGATGGTGGTTATAGTGAAATTAACTTTAATAATGTGGCGGTGAACAGTGCAGGACAGAACTTACCTAATCCTAGATTTGAACAAGATCCGAATCCATTGACAGCGATCACGGATATGGATGATGTAATCATTACCGGACTTAAAAATGTCAGTTTAGGAAGAGGAGTGTTTTGGGTTAAGAATGTCCACCATAATTGGTGTGTTTTAAAGACCTATAACGAGGCGGGGGTAAATGCCAGCGAGGTAGCTAATTGTGATGGGGAGCAAAACTACACGACAGTGCCTTATAACTTCAATATTGAGTTAAGTGGTTTCACACCAGGGGCTAGTTATACTTTAGAAAAATGGAATACTTGGACTCCATGGACGAGCTTGCGAAGTGAGCAGATTGAAAGCACAAGCACAGTGACGGCGGATGGAAGTGGAGTGCTGAGTATTAGTCAAACTAACCTAACAACAGACGCTGCTTATAAGTTGATTGAAAGTGGAAGTGCGAATGCAAACCCAGTGGCAAGTTTCACTAAGAGCCCTGCGTCAGGAACAGCACCGGCAACGATAAGCTTGGACGCGCAAGGCTCAAGTGATAGTGACGGGACTATTGTTAGTTATACTTGGGATTTTGGTGATGGGAGTAACGGGACGGGGGTAACAACAAGTCATACTTATGTAAATGCTGGTACTTATGCAATTTTATTGACAGTAACTGATGACCAGGGT
>Ga0100403_1003965_pt1 | contig 10721 bp, 7 predicted proteins | sample CryGeymet201501t_FD_83663 | JGI IMG/M metagenome (GOLD analysis project Ga0100403, IMG submission 83663) | Groundwater microbial communities from Crystal Geyser aquifers in Utah, USA - Crystal Geyser metaG 2015-01t | ecosystem: Environmental > Aquatic > Deep subsurface > Groundwater | place: USA...
TGCTACCCTCAAAACCTCCTCAATTGTAGTTGTCCCATCTAAAACCTTCATGAACCCGTCCTGAACCAAAGCGATCATTCCCTCTTTTATCGCTTGTTGCTCAATCTCTTGTGTTGGCCGCTGCTCCAAAACCAAACGGGCGATCGTGTCTGACATTAACAACACCTCAAAGATACCAGTTCTGCCTGAGTATCCGCTACCCCCGCACTTCTCGCACGCCTTCCCCTTGGACCTGCCTTGAAACAACTTCAGTTTACCGTTTTTGACAGTTTTTGGTGCCTGTTCATAAAGTGAGCCCAAAACTTCCTTGAGTTTTTGCTCCCCCTCAGCGGTTGCTCCATAATCACTTTTGCATTCCGGACAGAGTTTTCTCACCAACCTCTGGGCCTCAACCGCCACAACGGTTGAAGTAAGAAGGAAAGGCTCTACCTTCATATCAATTAAGCGAGGGAGCGCTCCCGCAGCGGAGTTTGTATGCAAAGTTGAAAAGACAAGATGCCCAGTTAAAGCAGCGTGAACCGAAAGCGCGGCAGTCTCGTTATCCCGTGTCTCACCAACCATAATGATATCGGGATCCTGACGAAGCATCGAGCGTAAGCCGGTAGCGAAAGTTAGCCCCGCCGCAGGGTTAATTTGGGTTTGATTCACCCCTGGAATTCGTACCTCAACCGGATCCTCAATGGTGATAATGTTCACTTTCGGGGTGTTGATTTTGGAAAGAGCGGAAGCAAGAGTTAAAGTTTTTCCAGATCCAGTTGGTCCGGTAATATAAATGATCCCAGTTGGACGCTGTAGCACCTCCTCCATCCTCCGAAGAGCCATCCCTCGCATTCCCAGCTCGGAAAAAGTGGGGATCTTTTCCGTTTCCTCCAAAAGCCGAATCGCAACCTTTTCCCCAAGGGAAGTGGGCATGGTAGAAACCCTTAAATCAATTTCCCGTCCTTCGTATTCGATCTTGAATCTCCCATCTTGTGGGATTCGCTTCTCATCAATTTTAAGATCGGAAAGGATCTTAACACGGGAGGTCACTGAGGAATGAAGTTCTTTGGGAAGAACCAACCTTTCCTGAAGAATACCATCGATCCGGTACCTGACCCGAACTTTTTCTTCCGTTGGTTCAATGTGAACATCGGAGGCTTTTGAGCGTGCCGCATAGCGCAAGATCGCCGAAACAATATCCGCCACCGGCGATTTGCGGATCATCTCTGGCTCCCGTTCAATATCCTTAGCTTCCTCAAGCTTAAGGGGAGCTTTGACCTCCTCAAGCGCCTCCGTTACCTCTTCCCCAAGCGTTTTCTGGTACTGCCGGCTGATCGCTTTTTCAATGGCGCTTTTCTCGGCGTGGAATGGTTTAACCTTAAGCTTCGTTGAACGTTCAATAAACTCAATCACTTGAAGGTCCAGAGGGTCCCACATCGCAACCGAAATAACACCGCCCTTCTTTTCGAAAGGAATGAGGGTGTTGCGCGATGCCACCGCCTGAGGAATCAGTTCCAATACTTCCGCAGGGATATCTACCCCCGAAAGGTCAGTATAAGGAATCCCTAAAAACTCGGCTTTCGCCTGCGCTAAAGCTTTAGGGTCAACGAGCTTTCGCTCTTCGACAATTTCCTCAGTAGGACGTCCAAAGCTGATCTGCTCAATCTTAAGGTCGGAAACCTGCTCAACGGTCAAAAGACCACGCTCTTGAAGGATATCCTCAATCCCCTTTTTAACCATTGAGGTTGCTCCTGCCATCGATAGGAAGTATCACATAAAAATACACCGCCTGACAACATAGCATAAAGGGTAGGGGACGTGATAAATTTATAAGTGTGATGTCAAGCGTTCTCCTTTGCGGTGGCGATTGCCAAAAACGAAAAGAGATCGCCTCTCAAATCCTTGCTGATCAAGGGATTAGACTAGATTATGACATTATTAATGTTGGAGAAGAGGCAAAGAAGATTGGAATCAACGAGATTAAGACACTTCTTCCTCATCTTCATATAAGAGGGAAAAACGAAAAGAAGGCGTTTCTCATATTTGAGGCACAACGTCTCACACCCACCGCCCAAAATGCCCTTCTTAAGCTGCTTGAAGAACCACCGACCCATCTGACCATTATCCTCTCCGTTCCCAACCCAAGGCTTCTTCTTCCCACAATTGTCTCTCGTTGCCTGATCACCGAAGTAAAAGCTGATAAAAGGGGTAGGGTAGGAGGTGATGTGATAAAACTCCTGGAAGCACAGGGCGGCCAGCGGTTAATGCTTTTTGAAGAAAAAGTCGGCTATAACCAGCAAAGTATCTATTCCTTCCTTGATGCAGTTGAGGCCCATCTTAAGGAAGAGTTGAACCAAAAAAGTGCTCAGATGCTGCTGAAACTTTGGCGTGCAAAAGAGCTTTTGCGGGATGCCTCTGCCAACAGTAAGCTAATCATTGATGAACTCCTTCTTTCTTGGTAAAATGGGCAGGTCAAAAACTGGTATCCAAGTTAAGCAAGTTTATGCCAGGAAAAAACCCAAAGGTAAAATCTGAATATACCGCCGCCCAAATTAAGGTTTTAGAAGGCCTTGAGCCGGTCCGTAAAAGACCAGCGATGTTTATCGGCTCAACTGATCAATCTGGGATTCACCAATTAGCGATTGAAATCGTGAACAACTCAATTGATGAGGCGTTAGTGGGCGCTTGTGATCAGATTGAGGTCGCCCTTAATGAGGATCACTCTACCACGGTAGAGGACAACGGGCGGGGGATTCCCGTTGAGGAGATGCCACGCTTTAAAAAATCGGCCCTTGAAATTGTGATGACCAAGCTCCATGCCGGAGCAAAGTTTGGCGAGGGCGGTTATAAGGTCTCTGGGGGTTTGCACGGGGTAGGAGCTTCGGTAGTGAACGCCCTTTCGGAATGGATGCGAGTTGAGGTTAAACGTAATGGGAAGCTCTGGGTCCAAGAGTACGAAAGGGGAGTACCGAAAACAAAAGTTAAGCCAGTTGGGAAAGTATCTCCTGAGGAAACAGGAACAATCGTCACCTTCCGTCCTGACCGCCAGATTTTTGGGAAAACGATTGGTGCGGATTTTGACTTTCTTTCAGAAAGGTTCAAGCAGTTCGCCTATCTTACTCGCGGTCTTCTTATCAGAATTAAAGACAAAGTTTCCAATCGGCAGAACTCCTACTTCTTTGAAGGAGGAATACGCTCTTATGTTGAGGCGATCAACCGCAACAAGAAACCACTTCACCCAACCTTTTATACCCACCAACAAATCGAGGGAATCGATCTGGAGATTTCCCTTCAATACAACGACGGATTTGCTGAGAACGTCTTTTGCTTCGCAAACAACATCTTCAATACAGAAGGGGGAACTCACCTTACTGGATTTCGCGCTGGCCTAACAAGAACCCTTAACGATTTTGGAAAAGAAAAAGGTCTTCTCAAAGAAGGGGAGGAGAATCTTTCTGGAGAGGATGTTCGAGAGGGGTTAACCGCGGTGGTCTCCGTAAAACTTGATGTTAAAGATCTCCAGTTTGAAGGGCAAACCAAAGCAAAGCTTGGAAATGCCGAGGTCAAGCCCGCAGTGGAAACTGTTCTTCGGGAAAAGCTTTACGAGTTTTTGGAAGAAAATCCCCACGTTGCCCAAAGGATCATCCAAAAGGGGGCTCTTGCTACCAAAGCACGCTTAGCGGCGCGGGCAGCACGCGAGAGCGTCATCAGAAAAGGAGTTCTTGGGGGGTTGGGCTTGCCTGGGAAACTTGCTGATTGCCAAGAGGAGGATCCCAATTTAGCCGAGATTTTTCTTGTTGAAGGTGAATCTGCTGGTGGTTCCGCAAAGCAAGGGAGAGATCGGCGTACCCAAGCAATTCTCCCTTTATGGGGAAAGATTTTGAATGTTGAAAAATCACGTCTGGATAAGATGCTTGAACACCCCGCTATTCGCGACCTTATTATCGCCCTTGGGATGGGAATTGGAGAGGAATTTGATATCTCACGCCTTCGCTACGGGAAGGTTATCAGCATGACCGATGCAGATATCGATGGGCAGCATATTAAAACCCTCCTTCTTACACTGTTCTTCCGCTATATGCGGCCTTTAATTGAGCAAGGGCATATCTTTCTTGCCCAACCACCTTTATATAAAATCACCCGTGGTAAGGAGAGCGTTTATGTCTACACCGATCAAGAGAAAGGGACGGTGTTGGAGAGGATGCCCGGTGCCTCCGTCCAGCGCTTTAAAGGATTAGGAGAGATGAACCCTGGGCAACTTTGGGAAACAACGATGAACCCTGGAACAAGAACCCTTAAGCTTGTGACAATTGAGGATGCACAAAAAGCTGATGAAATCTTTACCGCACTTATGGGAGAGGAGGTTCCACCAAGGAAGAAGTTTATCCAAACCCATGCCCTCAAGGCGGAGCTGGATGTCTAGCATGCCTAAAGTAAAAAGGGAAAAGATTCTGAAATCCGAAACACTTTTCAAGGGGAAAAACCTTAATCTGCACCGCCTCACCGTAGAACTTCCCTCCAGTAAACTGTTTGAAGATGAGATTATTGAGCGCCCAAGCGAAGTAGCGATCATCCCACAAATTTCCAGAAACGAGATTATCTTAACTAAGCAGTTTCGAAGAGGGGTAGGGGAGATTCTCCTTGAGCTCCCATCGGGAAAAGTAAAAAGAGGGGAGACCATATTAACCGCTGCTCGGCGGGAATTGGAAGAAGAAACCAAATATAAAGCAAAGAAGTTAGAAAAACTGACCGAAACTCTCGTTGCTCCCAGTTGGTCTACCTCGAAGTGCACTTTCTTTTTAGCGCGGGAGCTAATCGTCGGTAGCCACCCAAGACCTCACGACCCAGACGTAAATATAGAAGTTGTTAGATTGACTTTCAAAAAAGCCCTAGCCAAAGTCGCCTCTGGAAAGATTAAAGATACCAAAACCATCTTAGGCTTACTTTTAGCCAAGAGATTTTTTGCTTAACTAATGTCGGAAGAATATAGCAAAGAGCACAGAAAGAACAACCAAACAATAAAACCGATCTCCATCACCGAGGAGATGCAGAAAGCCTATCTTGACTACGCCATGAGCGTGATCGTCTCCCGAGCCCTACCTGATATCCGCGATGGGTTAAAACCTGTCCAGCGACGAATCATTTATGCAATGCACGAGCAGGGGATGGGACCAACCGCCCGTTACCACAAGTGCGCCGCGGTAGTTGGGGAAACTCTTAAGAAGTATCATCCCCATGGTGATATGGCTGTTTATGATGCCCTAGTTAGGATGGGGCAGAGTTTCTCGCTGCGGTATCCATTGATTGATGGCCAGGGCAACTTCGGTTCAATCGACGGTGACTCCCCAGCGGCAATGCGCTACACTGAGTGTCGCCTTGCTCCTATCACTGACGAGCTTCTTGCCGATATCGAAAGGGGAACAGTCGAATTCGTCCCCAACTATGACGCCTCAACAAGCGAACCAGCGTATCTCCCCGCCACCACCCCCAACCTTCTCCTCAATGGTTGTTCTGGGATCGCGGTGGGAATGGCAACTAACATTCCCCCGCATAACTTAGGGGAAGTAGTTGATGCTTTAGCAGCGATGGTTGATACCGCCAAAATCGGAGGTGAGGTAGATAACCTCGCCTTTGATACAGACCTGACGGTTGATGACCTTATGAGATACATCCAGGGTCCCGATTTCCCCACTGCTGGAGAAGTTTATAACCCTGAGGAGATCACAAAAGCTTATGCCACCGGAAGGGGAAGTATTGTCATTCGTGCCAAAACCGAAATTGCCGAGGAGGGAGGAAAGACCAAGATTATCGCCACCGAACTTCCTTACCAGGTGAACAAAGCTCAACTTATAACCCAGATGGCAGAGTTGGTAAAGGAGGGGAAGGTAGGAGAGGTAGCTGCTCTTCGGGATGAATCTGACCGAGAAGGAATAAGGGTCGTTGTTGAACTGAAAAAAGATGCCCGCCCCCAGGCGATACTTAACTATTTCTTCAAACACACCCCGTTGCAAAGTATTTTCCACACCAATATGGTTGCGCTTATTGAAGGACAACCGCAGGTTGTTACCCTTAAGGGTATTCTGGAAGAATTCCTCAAACACCGCTTCATTGTTGTTGTTAAAAGAACAAGATTTTTACTCAAAAAGGCTAAGGAACAAGAGCATATCCTGCAAGGCTTAAAGATTGCCCTTGATCATCTTGATGAGGTTATTGCCACCATCAAAGGATCAAAAGATACAGATACCGCCCGTGCCAATCTGGTTAAAAAATTCGGCTTAACCGAAATCCAAGCCCAGGCAATCCTTGATATGCCTCTCAAGCGACTTTCGCAACTTGAGCGGGCGAAGATTGAACAAGAACTTAAAGATATTTTGGAAGAGATTGTCCGTCTTGAAACCCTCCTATCCTCATCGAAAAACATCTTTGCCGAGATAAAGAAGGAGCTTCTTGAGGTCAAAGAAACCTATGGTGATAAGCGGCGTACTAAGATCTTTAGGCGGGGGATTGGCGAATTCACCGAAGAAGATTTGATCCCCAAAGAAGATGCAATTCTTACCCTTACCCGCTCTGGATACATAAAGCGGCTTAAAGTCGAAACATATCAACGGCAAAGAAGGGGAGGAAAAGGTGTAAAAGGGATGGAGACCAAAGAGGAGGATGTGGTTTCTGATATCTGGATCGTTTCCACCCATGATGACCTCTTCTTCTTCACTGATAAAGGACGGGTTTACCACCAGAAAGTTTATGATGTCCCCGAGGCTGGAAGAACTGCCAAAGGAACTGCCATTGTCAACCTCCTCGATCTTGCCCCTGAGGAGAAGGTGAGTGTTGTTCTTCCAATTACAAAGGAAAGTGGGATCAAATATATCTTTATGGCTACTAAAGGTGGTGTGGTAAAAAAGACGGCGATTGAGAATTTTGCCAACATTAGAAAAACCGGGATTATTGCCATTCGACTCAAAAAAGACGATGGCCTCTCTTGGGTAAGGGGAACAACGGGAGAAGATGAAGTGATCCTTGTCACAAAAATAGGCCAAGCGATCCGCTTTCCGGAAGGGCAGATTCGACCAATAGGTCGCGCCGCCGGAGGAGTGCGAGGAATTAATCTTAAAAAAGGGGATGAGGTAGTTGGGATGGAGATAATCACCGACCCCAATGATCAACTTCTTGTCGTTTGCGAAAACGGCTTTGGCAAACGAACACAACTTTCTCATTATCGCCGGCAAAATCGTGGCGGATCAGGAATCCTCACCGCGAGAATAACCAAAAGGACAGGAGCAGCGGTTGACGCGAGAATCGTCAAACCCGGCTTCCACGACGTCCTCCTCATCTCGGCTCAAGGAAAGGTAATTCGACTCCCCCTCAGGGGCGTCTCCGTCCTCGGCCGTGCTACCCAAGGGGTAACTCTCATGCGGTTAGACAAGGGTGACACGGTTGCCTCCTTAGCAATCTTTGTTAAAGAAGGGGAGGAGCCTGAGGAAAAAGCGACAGAAGAAGTAAAGGCTACAAAACAGGAGAAACCGCACGAAAAGGCTAGGCCTTCCGCCAAAGACGGAGCCACCCCTGGCGGGAAACCTAAGGTAATGAGGATAAAAGCGAAGAAGGCAACGGCAAAGCCAAAGCCAAAAGCGAAGGCAAAGGCCAAACTCAAACCAAAGCTTAGAGCAAAACCTAAATCCAAGCCAAAGAAGAAATCTCCAAAAACCCGCCCTACAAAATTCAAAGGAACTCCCCGCAAATCACGGAAACCCAAAAGCAAACGTTGACAGATCTCCTTTCATAGCCCATAATTTGACAGGTAGACTCGCATAATTTAATAGCTCTTAATATTCCGAATACCAAGGAGGGGAGGGGACTGATGTTGAAGAAGTGGAGGAAAATGAGAGCTAAAAGGCAGATGCTCAAGGAGCATCTCACTGGGCGAGGAATTACTAATGCCCGTATTTTGTCCGCCTTTGGCGTGATTCCGCGCGAAGAGTTCGTTCCTGAGCGGTATCGCAATCTCGCTTACGCCGATATGCCTCTTGAAATTGGGGAAGGGCAGACGATCTCTCAGCCATATACCGTTGCTTTTATGACTCAACTGCTTGATCCTCAGCCAGAGGATGTTGTCTTGGAGATCGGTACTGGTTCAGGATACCAGGCAGCAATCCTCTCTGAGTTGGTAAAGAAGGTCTATACGATTGAATATATTGAATCTTTAGCTAAGGGAGCAGAAGAGGTTCTCAAGAGGCTTGGTTACGAGAACATCAAGGTGATCGTGGGAGACGGGAGCAAGGGCCTCCCCGAGTATGCTCCCTATGATGGAATCATCATCACCGCCGCCGCCCCAGGGATCCCCAAACCTCTCTTGGAACAGCTTAGGGTTGGTGGGCGGCTAGTGGCACCGGTAGGATGGCGATTTCTCCAAACTATGGTAAAGGCCACAAAAGCAGAGGAGGGCCTAGAGGTGGAAAGCTACCCCGCATTCCGATTTGTCCCCCTTGTTGGGGAGTACGGTTTCTCTGCCACTTAGAAAGACTTAACTGCTTGCCCCGAACGGCTTATCGCTCCGGGGCTTTTCTTTTTATCTATTTCCTCGGTGGTATTTGCGATGAACCTCTTTTAGCTGGGATTCGTAATGTGGGTATAAATCTTGGTGGTGGCGATATTTTTGTGCCCAAGCATTTCTTAGGAGGGTGTGCCGGAGAAGAAGAATGCGATCAATAACGAGGGCGACCTTTCACTTTGCCCTCTTTGGTTAATCCATGAAGCTTACGTAATTCGCTTTTTATTTGCTCTAACCGTACTTCCTCGTCTCCAGTGTAGGCAATTGGCTTAAATAGGTCGGCATGTCTCTTCTTTACCGGCGCCAAGATAAAAACAGCCTCTTTCCATCTCCTGAAACTCTCAGCTTTCTTAGCACGCAATTTATGCCTATCGAAAAACGGAATCACTTTATTGAGAATATCGCCAAAATCATTAACAGCATAATATACCCCTCTGCCTCCTTTAAGAACGCTTATTATGCCGCATCCCAAGGTATCTCTAATATCCTCCACTATTTTCTTATCATCAGAACTCATACTAATAGCAAAGACTGGTATCCATCGGTGATAAACAGGCCGGCCTTTCCGCTTATATTTAATGTCCCGCCTGAAGTTGAGTCCAAAATGACCCTCACCATCAACGAAACCAGCAATGTAATCTCCAGGTAGTTTACCCACTATTTATTCCCTCGGTGATACTTCCTATGAACTTCCTTTAGTTGCGGATTCGTAATGTGGGTGTAGATTTGGGTCGTAGCAATACTGGAATGGCCTAACATCTCTTGAACAGCGCGAATGTCGGCGCCGCGTCTGAGAAGATCTGTGGCAAAGGTATGACGAAGGGTATGAGGAGACGGTTCCACCGCAAGACCAGCTTTCCTTGCATATTTCTTAACTATCTTTTGAATACTCCTCACAGTTAAACGCAGGTCATCACCATCTGAGGCGGATGCTTTTCCTCCGGCATACCTTATAAAAAGGGGTTTGTAAGCATCCTCCCTTATTCCTAAGTAATTCGCCAAACTGTCAGCGGCGTCATCTGAAATAAAGACAACCCTTATCTTCCCACCCTTGCCCATAACTGACATCTCACGTGTCTTCAAATTGATGTCATCAACGTCCAGCCCCGCAAGCTCGGAAACACGCATTCCTGTTGAGAAAAGGAGCTCCAAGATCGCCTTATCGCGAAGCCCTCGCTTAGTCCTTGTATCTGGAGCAGAAAGTAAAGCCTCCAACGACTCTTCATTGAGAACCTTTACTTCGCGGTCAGGCTCGTCCATCAACTCCACTCGATCCGGCGGAAGAACATCCATTCCCTCTTGCTGAGCTAAATACCGTAAGAAGGATCTGAGAGCTATTAAATGGTGGTTTTGAGAAGACCTCTTCAATGACTTCCTATTCTTATCCCTATAACGGCTGAGGAACAGTTTATAACGTCGAACGAGAGTGGGGGAGATCTCGGTGGGGGAGTCAATTTTAGCAAACTCCAAAAATCGGTTTAAAAAAAATGTATAATTGTCGACCGTTCTGAGCGATCGCCCTTTTTCAATCTCTAAATATTCCAAAAATCTTGGAACGTAGTTTTTCATTACTACTGTCGATAGGGGAGAGAGCTGGCATCCAAATCCCCTCCCATGTGCTTGTTCGCTTACCGTAGATTATATGAACAACTTCTACTGTACTTAATTGAAGGAGGTATTGTCAATAGAAAAGACGGAGATCTGATATTAATCAAAAAACAAGGTTGGGGTAGAAACAGCGTAACGCTTACCGCCAAGACTCAGATGTAGAATCGCCCGTGTAACCCCTAAACTTATCACGCCCAGACGACTAACTTATCAGCCCTCACCAAAAACGTTGCTTAAAACGCATTCTACAGCGCCGCTTGCTTTGAGCTTTTGCGGCAATCCCATAGATGTTTCTGTAAAAGCTCCAAACCCCTCATGGCGGGGAATATGGATCTGGCCATTACATTCGAGTGTAGCGAGAAAGCAAGGAGTGAAGCGACGCCACATTTCGACGTGAGGAGAAAAGCAAGGAGCAAAGCGACGCCACATCTTGCTTTTTGGAAACCGTTTCAATTACCAAAATTCAATTTTGATTATTTTAAAAATGCTCTACCAACCTATAACTATTAGAATTCCCCCTATTAGCACTATAGGTTTATCTGGCACTCCCCTACTCCGAGCGCCAGTGAGGAGCAAGATTCTCGAA
>Ga0100403_1003966_pt1 | contig 10721 bp, 15 predicted proteins | sample CryGeymet201501t_FD_83663 | JGI IMG/M metagenome (GOLD analysis project Ga0100403, IMG submission 83663) | Groundwater microbial communities from Crystal Geyser aquifers in Utah, USA - Crystal Geyser metaG 2015-01t | ecosystem: Environmental > Aquatic > Deep subsurface > Groundwater | place...
AGGACTTTTTCAAGCTTGCTAATGGCACTATAGATTTCAGTAACTTCACGTGAATAGGAACTCACTACTGGGTACCCATCAGTAAAAAATGTCAAAGCAAATCTGTCAGAGAACACGGAAAGATCTTTGATTACTGTGTCGGCAGTTTCGTGTAGTATTTCTGAGAAGCAAGTACAGCCCAGTGTAGTATCATTTTGACGTACAGCGTTTTCGATAATAGTGTAATCACTAGGGCCAGAAATCTTGAAGCCCTTTAGGATAAAATTGAATTGTCCCTCAGAACTAAACCACCCGATACTGATAGTATCACCTACAGGTATAGTAGCACAGCGTTTAATGAAGTCCTCAGTTAAACGCCTAAGTAAGCCGTACATACTACCACTCCTATCATAGATAAAAATGTGGTTAGTGCAACCAAGCTCTGCCCCATCAATAGCCTGTGGTGCTTCCTGTACTTCCTCTTGGACTAGGTACAAGTTTTCATTTACTTTTAAATGTCTGCGGGTCATTCTAATCTCCTTTTACTTTGGGGATAACATGGTATACATACCTTCTCCCCTTTAATTAAATAGTACATATCTACCACGTGGATTGAACCACATTGATCTCCATTAACTTGTGTGTAATCAGGGCTATGACAAGGGTGACATAGCCTTTTACCGCATTGAGTGCACCTTACTTCTGAGGTACAGTTTCCAGTACTTAAACAGTTCTGCATTAACTCACCTCTACATCACGCCTAGGCAGTAGTATTGTTTGTTTACCGTCTATAGGGCGGGGGTTCAGTAAATTATTTGCAAAGATAATACTACGCCCAGAAGGGAAACACACCATGTCCCCCTGGAAACCAGCAGGCCTAGAAATATGCATGTTCATTACCACTGGAGTCTGTCCCACTAATAGCTGGACAATCTGGAACCTTACTAGGTGCAAAATTTTAGATACTCTATATAGTGCTTTGTTCATTTTATGTACCTAACCTCAATTTTTTGTTGTTCAAATAATGTCGCAAGGCCCTTAGTTAGCTTACCAGTACTAGGGTACTTAGGAACCTTGCATTTAGTACCCTTAAGTGACTGCACAAGTTCCTTGTAGCATTTCTTAGATAACTTAGGTGCCTTGGGCTTTTCACTAGGATGAATGTACGGTAAGTTATCACGTTCAAGGTAATCAGCAAGATTCCTAAGAAAATTTGGCAGTGTGATATTGAACTTACTTAAGCCGTACCGTTTCCAGGCGTTCCATATTTTACCTTCCATGGAGTTTGCCTGGAATTGTATGCAACCACGGATTAACCCACCCCCACCTTCCCCTATAGGCTCGTGCTTGGCCCTGTGTTGATGGTCAACGACACATTTAATTACAGGGAAGTATTGATTTAGCAAAGGGCAGATACCCTGTTGCTCTTTATGCAACTTCTCTCGGAGGGGTGCTAAGTCTTTCTGATTTAGTTGTACGGGGTTACCTAGTGCCTTCATCTGTCCTCCCTTCAAAGCGGCTAATTGCTTCTTTAAGCTTCTTTTCGGTTGGTAGCACCTTGTGGTATATGGTAGTACTCCCAGAGTACGGCGGTGAAGGAATGGCGTACTGAACAAGCCTTGTACCTAGTGTTATGCATGCACCCATGAAGATTGCAACAACGCCCCATACCAAAATGGAATTACTACATTGGAATTTTCGTTTTGGTTCCTGTGTCATATTATTGCCTTTATGTGCCCGTGCACTGCTTTGTGAAGCCAGTTCTTCCAGAATATATAGTCTGGTTTTTCTGGCAGGGAACTTTTCTGGGATAGATCTTCTACTATATCCATTACGTACTCAAGCTCTGGCATTACGTTAGTCAGGAAATCGAGTTCTCCTTTCTTAACATTTAGTAAATAACGAGCTTCCATTAATGGGTACTGAATAGTACCGTGTTGTAAGATACTTTTAACTTGATAAGCAGCCCTAAGGGCGTGTGACATAGCTTTCCAATCAATGCCCTCGTTGTTTGCAGCCATGCGCGCACGCTCACCAAATTTATCCACAAAGCCCCGTAGTATTGTATACGCATACTGGACTTTTTGGCTGGATTGCAATATTTTACCGCAAATACTGTACTGCTTCACACCATTTGCATTATCCTCAATGAAACGCGCATGTTCATTCTCAGGTAAGGTATCCCACACAGTGTCTAGGGTTAAGAACCCATCTGAGTTACTTAATATATTAGCAACTTCTTGCGCTACATTTAACCTTGAACCTTTTAGGCCGTACTTTGCGGCTTGTCCACGAGCATACCCAACAAACGATTTCAAGTTCTTTGTATAGAACTTTGCACGGTTTTGCTGTAGCTCAATCCACCAAGAACTCGTATGGGTGGTCATGTTATCAGGAGCATGTAACATATCCAATGCGGCTGTCTCTCCTTTAAGGGCAAGCTCAATGAAGTAATGTAACGAGTAAAACTCTTCATCAACATCATCCTTTGTATTTTTTTGCCCCTCTGCTTTACGTTGGGCATTGTTAATGCTTTTAGGTATAGTGCCTAACATAATATCTTTAGGGCTAGGCATGAACACACCCTTATAATCTGTGTCAGACTCAGGTGTATTAGTACCATAGAGGTGCGAACCGAATTTCATTTTTACTACTGTTTGTGATAATGGTGGTAATAACATAGTAACCCCTCAATCGTATTGTTTGCATTCTTTTAATGGACATTTTAGTTTCCCAGCAGACGGAGCGTTCCTGCAATCCTGTAGCATTTCATCAAAGCCAGGAAGGTTCTCAGTGAAGTAATTTGTGCAGTGCCTATTTAAACACTGCACAATGTAATCTTCTAAGTACGCGTTTAACACTGTATGTTTGATATTAGGATTACGTCCCATTTTATCCCAACGGCCTAACATAATTAACTCTGGTAGCCAAGGGTGATTGATTAAGTCCATAACGTATGACTTCTTTTTCATCTCACCCTTGAGTAAGTACCAAATTCTTACATGGTTCTCTATAAGCCACTGGGTCTTTTGAGACACATACCCATCAAGTAAAGGCCTAGCTTCCTTTTCATGCCCATGACTTATAATTGATTTGCCAACGTCATGTAAAAGAGCCGCTAGGAGCGCATCTACGCCCCATGCTTCACGGTTAGCTACCATGAAGGTTTGTATACTATGATTGAATACAGTACCCTCAGGGTGATATTTTGGGGTTTGTACAACAGGTATAAGCCTACGGAGCAATTCAAACATTACTTGTATTTCATCATCATCTTTATGGAACACGTTCATACTACCCTTTCAGAAACAATATGTCAGCTGTGTTTTCAAGTATCCGTAATAACTGTGGGCTAATACCAAAACGGTTAGCATTAATCTCAAGGGATTTACGGATGTTACCGTCATTGTGTCTTTCACTCGCGGCTTTCCAATCGCACATAAGTTCAACTAAGTCTATCAAGTTCATGTCATCTATCCCATTCTTATGATGTTCAGGATGGTGCCGATTATGTGCATTATGATGGTCAATAGCTGGTTTCATGGCTAACATATTAGCCTTGTACTCTTCAGAACCATACGTACAGTGTGCTAATTTTGGGGTGAACTCAGTAAAGAATGCAACCTCAGGTTCTTTGAGCTTGGTTTGATCGTGTAGCTCACCCCTAAGATCAAGCTGGTATGTACACTGATTCAATAAGTTACGTACTCGCATAATGTGTTGTAACGTATCTGCATTTGTGGCTTTTTGTTCAGTACTTAACATTTATTCTCCTTATTTTAAGCAATATTAGTTGAGGGTGTTAATTAGGTATAATACAACAAAGCTTCCGCGTTTCTCTTAATTTCTCTGCGGGGTCATATTAGGCCTTTGTCTTGCGCTAACCAGTCAGGGACACCAATGGTAATAACTTCCCCACGTTCAAACTCATCCCAATCTTCCTCAGCAGTGCATTGTGATTTAGGTAATGTAATGTCTTCATCACCATCATTCACAAATATAGCTAACTCAGAACTCCCCTTAAAAGTAACCGTGTACTCTTCCATTTACTCTCCTTGGGATTCGTACTTATAGAACCCTGTTTGGGTCACACTAAGCAAACCCCTTTGAACCATTGATTTAATAATACTTAGTGGTACATTCCATTTTTGGAACCCACTAACCCGGAACATTTGCCCTTCTTTATTTAAACAACCCCAACCTTTAACACCAGTTAGGACTTCTTTAATATCACCTTCCCAATCTATATCAAGTACAGCCCTACGCCTCATATTCCCTCCTAACAGAAACATTCAATGTAATCTTTAAGCCTACCAAATACCGTGTACGATTTTAAACCCCATACACGGGCTACGCGCTTAAGTTTATTGACCTTACAAGTATCCTCATGTAGCGTAAAAGTACTAACACCATCAAAAGGCAAGGTAACTAATTTACGTGTAAACTCGATAGTTCCTTTGCCGTTAACGATCGTACTGTAAAACGTAGATGTAGGTTTCATTTTACCATTCAAGTACGTTGCGGCTCTACCGTACCCTATGCCAGGAAGCCCTGGAATTTCATCTGTAGGACACCCAGCTAGGCTTTTAACATCAGCCCAACGGTCCGGGTACACCCCGTATGTACTGAACACGTACTCCTCATTCATGAGTAAGTTCTGTTGCCAATCAAACATAGTAACTCTAGAGTTAATCATTTGTAGCAAATCCCCATCCCTGCATATTAGCTTAATACGTGCTTTAGGGTTAGAGCGTACAATGCTAGCTATAATATCATCCCCTTCGTAACCTTCTTGAGAGAATATATTGCTGAACCCTAGTTCAGGCAGGATTTCATCCTTGAGTTGGCTGAACTGCTTAACAATCCTAGCAAATTCTTCCTTTTCGGGCTTAGTCATTTCCTTACGGGTATTTTTACGTTTGATTTTGTACTCAGGGTAGTACTCAGTACGCTTACAATATGGGGCAGTATCATCCCATACAAACACAAGTGTGTCAGCCATTTCTGATTTCTGAATATGAAATAAGGTATTTAGAAATCCATAAATTATGGCAGTACATTGTTCTTTATGACTGAGGTTAGGGAGCGCATGGTACGCCCCCCAACAAATTCCGTTACAGTCAAAAACAAGCATATTTTTAGGTGTTGCTGGTACCAATGCTTTTGGAATCACTCTCCGTTTCAACCTTACCCCCCTACTAACCTGCTTAGTTTTTCTTCAGTATAAATACGCTTACCGCATTTATCACACTTTCTGTACCTACCATGTACGCTGTTTTCAGGGTACTCAGCATCTGGTTTTGGTATTGAGTTTTTCACTCTAGTTTTTCCACTACAATGTGGGCATAGAATACCAGACCCTTGTTGTGGCCCTACCGCTTTTTGGACTTCCGTACTTGTTTGAACTTCTCTTCTATTGCTTGCCATAACTCTATGACCTCCTTACGGAGAGCCTCTTCCAAGTTATTATCCTCAATGTACTTTATCGCAGCATCCAAAGGAACGTACTCCTTGTCTACTGCTTTATACTTCGTTAACTCAAGGTTCTCCTTAAGCCATTGTAGGTTTGCCCGGACATCGTCAAGGCCGTAATCAAAAATAATATAAATGGGGACTTCCCGGAATGGTTTATCGATGGAGCTTTTGGTAATGATGCACTTTGATTCAATACCAATAACCCGTTTGATTTTCTTTTTCTTGTCTTTATCAATTGACTTTTCTTTTTCAATTTTTGCTACTTGATTGACACTAATACGAAGACTAGAATAGAATTCAACGGCTTTGCCACCGGGAGTAACATCCCCGAAATCCCCTTGCCGTACTTGATTGGAACAAGCGATAACCCAGTTGTTCTCTTCAATCAGACGACAGGTTTTGCGTAAACCCTCACTAAATTCTTTTGCCCTCCGCATACCCATCTTGTCTCCCTTTTGGAGTTCCAATTCGGTACTTAATGCGGCTAAACTATCTGCGGCTAACACGTTTATATGCGCCGGATTTGGTTTCCACGTTGTAAGTAGCTCAAACATTTCCGTCACTGTGTTGGGCTTATGGTAACATGCTTTATCAATAATAAGGCCATAAGTTAGGCAATGATCGTGATCCAATCGAGCTTCAGGATCCAAAAATTTTACTTCACCACCAAGGGCTTGAGCACTACCACCTAACTCGCTCAAAATTGATGTTTTTCCGCTACCACTTCTGCCGTACACTTCCATTAGTATCCCACCAGGAACGCCACCACCGTACACTCGGCTAGAACTAATAGCTAAGTCAAGTAATGTACTTCCAGTGCTAAGTACTTTTCCAGGTGCCCAGTTATAAACAACGGCTTTACTGGGGGATTTAGTGTCTGCGTGTTCCTTAACGGAACTTACTGCTTCATCTACAATTTTACGTTTCATTCAGTACGTCTCCTAGGTACAACAGCCGTAGCTGTATTAATAATATCATATATAACATATGGGATACCACAAGTCAAGGTTTTTGTATGTGTAAGACACAAAAAGCTAAACAAGGGAGCCCCTGCTTAGCTTTTTTTGATAGTGCATTGAATGAACTTAGTCAGTGTTAATAATAATACCGTCAGGTGCCCTATAGTTGTTCCTGACAGGCTGCACATTATATTGGGTACTTGGGTCAGCACTGTTTGAACTTGCCTTTAAATCAGTGTTTTGGGCCTGTAATTCAACCCCTTTTATAAGGTTCCTAGCAAGTACTTTTGCTTCTTCCTTAAGTGCCTGGACTTCGTTACTCTGTTGAACTTTGATAGAGTTAGTTTTTGTCAAAGCCCCTATGTGGGGTACAAGTATCGCTGCAAGGATTCCAATTATAGCCACACAGATTAGTAACTCTATTAAAGTAAACCCCTTATTAGTTTTGTACAACTTCGTTACTTTGTACATGGGTATCGGCTCCAGTATTTGGGGTAATGCCACGGTCATACGCGAGCCGTTTGGCGAAATCCACAGTCATTAGGCTCATAAGTGTTTTTGCTTCTGTATCGGAACCTACAGGTGTAGCACCGTTAGAACCAATTACAGTACTAGGCACTGCCCTTGATGCGTAAGCATCAGCCCATACTTGCTGGATTTTAATTTCAGCTTCAAGTTTATCTTTAAGGGCGTTATCAGCAGTCATAATAGCTTTCTTACGGTAGGCTTCAGCATCTGCGGCAACTTTAACAGATTTAGCATCAATTTCAGCCTGCTCAAATTTGGTCTGGGCGGTCATTTTGCTAATAAGGGCCTGTTCTTTAAGTAGTGTTGCTTTAATAAGGGCTTCCTTCTTTGCAGTTTCAGCCGTAGTAGTAACTTTCATTTGCTCAACTTTCATGTCTGCTTGTTGTTCTGCAACCTGTCGATCCCCTTTAGCTACAGCAAGTAGACGTTGTTCCTCTTCTTGAATCTTTTGCTCCCGAGCAACCGCACGGTCTGCACTTGCTTTGATCTTAAGCTGGATCTGCTCCAAGAACTTCTGTGAGGTGGGCTTTACTTGAGTAACGCGGGTTTCGACAACCTGGATACCGTAATTCAAGAACTCTTGAGGGGAACGTTTTGGTGTAATACCATCATCTTCTAGTACTTTAGTAACAACAAATTCTGTTTTCATACCATCACCAAATATATCCTGCACACTTGGGTCAGATGCATCGGCTTCAGAAGTTTGGTCTTTGCTAGAATGGGTTTCCACTTCTTCACGCTTTACAACGTATGAACCTTTTTTCATTTGGTTGCTGAACTCGTTAATGAACTCAGTACGGCCCCCACTAAAGTACTCGTTAGCGGTCATAAGGGAAGCGGTAGCCTGCAATGTTTCCTGGAAGGCGGGAATAAGCGACGCCCTTAACAGGTTTTCAGGTGTTCTGTAGTTATGCACTATACGTAAAAATGATGCCTCATCGGTAGGCAACGTGTAACGGATCATTGCGTCCGCATTTGCATCAACTTGGTCAAGGAACATAATATCGTCAGATGGCATACTTGCACTAACGTCCGGGCCACCCTCAGAACCAGCAAGTACAGTCATACCCTGTTTCCAAGGTGTGTACGAGCCAAAGCCATACCATACGTAACCTGTTTTTCCAGCGGCGTGCGATTCTGTACCACTAATAGTTTTGATGTGGTACACCATAGAGGGGTCGGCATAGAAAAACACCTTGTTGAACATCCCCAAAGCAAAAAACACGCACACGCATGTCCAACCAACACCAACTACTATTCCAGGGATAGGCACTTTGGCACCATCAATAGCATCTTTACAGTATCTGTCCAAGTCTGCTTGCATACTCTGTAGTTCTTCAGGGCTTGTACCGTTGCGTTCTGCACGGTTGTAAGCGTCCTTTGCCTCACGAGTAACCTTAGACCGCATCTGGGACTGGTTTGTTTTGTTGATAACGCCTAGGGCAACAAGCCCTAATGTGAGCAATACGCTCAGAAAAATCCAAATCATGTACCTTCCTCCATTTTAAAAAGAAGGGACGCACTATGCATCCCCAAAATTATATCATATACTCGGAGTGGATGGTGTTGATATCCTTAGGGGTAATATTACCCTCCAATCCGAATATAAAATCAGCTTCTGTAGGGTCCCCAACAAGGATACCCCTGGCTTCTCCATGTAACATCCCAAGATCGTACAAAGTAGGCTTGTTGTCAAGGCTTAGTAAGCTCTCTAGCACTTGTTCAATACTAGCCTTGTTACCTTCTACTGTCCTTGCCCAACCGTACCTATCAACATTACCTAACTGGTTAGGTTTGAGGTCAGCCCAGATAACTTCTTTTTTTAACAAATCAAACAGCACTGGGACAGAATGTGTGCTGTCCATAGTTAAGTCAATTTTGGTTTGTACCGTGGCAGGATCGTATATCTCATTGCTTTTGGGCTTTGATCTGTACATCCAACCAGCGTAACAAGCCTTATGATCTTTAAAGGCTGGGCCACTGTATACAAGAACATTCATAGCCACGTACCGAACTCCAGCACTTAAGGCACCACCAATAGAAATATCAATGAACTCAGACGCCCCATTAGGTGCGTTAGTGATATCACCACTTTGATACACATCGAAATAATGGTCTGCCACGTTACGCCAGCTACAGTTTCCTAGGGTTCTGAAATTAGCATCGTGTAGTGTTGCGCTTAAATCAATGTCCCTACCAACCCAGTAAATAAACAATCTAAGGGTATCCGCATCTTGGGTACCCATAGGTAGCCTAGTACCACGGGTGACCTCGGAACCTGTACTTGCGCTTCTTTGTTGTGCTGGTACTGGACACCCTTGTAATGCAGTATCTACAAATACCTTGCCGAGAGGTTTTAAGGTACTGAACCTATCCATAAGAACCTTACGTATGCCTATTACTACTGAACCAGCATCTACAGTTCCGGATAGTGGCTGTAGTATTCGAGCTTTTTGTGTCAGACCCTTAGGGAACACAACACGGTTATTTCCATTTGACCTATTATAAAAGTGCGCTAATACCTGAAGTAATACACGGGTACTAACCTTATCAGCTACGGTTAAGAAGGCATGCTGCACCCACTTAGCACTTTCACTAGGACTTATACGTAACAAATGATCCAACCTACGTGCAAAGTCTCCAGGACGAGTCTTAAGTAATGCACTAGCCCCTATGTAGTCACCAGTATTTATTTTATTCTGAATAACCCCATTAGTACTGTAGAGCTTTTCACCGCTACGTACTTTATTGGCAATGCATTTAACCTTAGGAGCAAAACTGTACTCCCCTACGTGTAGGTTATGAAAAGCACGTTTCCATTTGTTTTGGTGCCTGCGTATATCTTCTTCAGTAATGACACGCTCAAGGGCACGTACAATACGTTTCCGTATAGGTCTCTTAAGACTATCAAATTTTGTGTTAGAGGCCAATGAAATGTCACCACCACTCATATAGGTTAGTACCCTTAAAACGTCAGTACTAGTCTTTATGAGGCCTTCAAACGTAGTACTAGGGGCACCCCCCTGTAAAGCCCTGCCAGCAAGAACGCACATGTTCTCTTTGAAAGGAATGCTTTCAGGGAATGATAAGTTTGTGTAGTTATTCATGTACCATTCCGCAATAGCAATATCCGTAACTGAGATACTATCATTAGCACTTACAATGCTTGAGAAAATACCCATGAATTCTTCATCGGTAACTACACCGATTTCCTTAAGGTTAGTACTTTCTAGTGCAAACTGCCGCATGTCCTTTGCGTATTTAGGTAGCCATGTTCCTTGAGACCAGTAATGTACCATGGCATTGATGTACAGTTCAAAGTCCGAGGCCTCCATTACTTGCTGTGGAAAGTTCGGGTAAAATGGAGTGTATTCAACGTCAGCACCTTTCATTTTCTTAAGGGTAGGTATGACACTACGCACTATATGAGACTCTAGTACGTTTACTGGAGTCCTACATAGTAAGGTGTGTAGTTCATAGGACATTACGAATCCTAAGCGCATAAACTCCACGTTTAAGGTAGCAACGGCATATCCATTATACCCAGTAAACTCAAAGTTTCCTGGGGTAATGCCTGATAATTTATATAACGATATTTCAGTTCTGTTCATAACGGACTCCTAATAAAATGTGGGAAGTACCAGTACTAAATAAATGTAGCCCTTTTTAGGCTACTCGCAAGAATAGAAGGAAGTACTGGTATAGCCCCTATGGAGAAAATGTTACGCTTGTGGACTTTTTGATGTAACGGATTTGGGTTTGGTAGCAGTAAGCTCCCTA
>Ga0100403_1003967_pt1 | contig 10718 bp, 8 predicted proteins | sample CryGeymet201501t_FD_83663 | JGI IMG/M metagenome (GOLD analysis project Ga0100403, IMG submission 83663) | Groundwater microbial communities from Crystal Geyser aquifers in Utah, USA - Crystal Geyser metaG 2015-01t | ecosystem: Environmental > Aquatic > Deep subsurface > Groundwater | place: USA...
CTTCTTCGCGGCCTCGAGCATGCACTCTTGATGTGCAGTCAGCGCCACATCCAGATGATCGACCGCTTCGCCGAAGCGGGCGACGGTCATCTTCTTCTGCCCCTTCGAGCCGTACTTGTCGACGAACTCACATGTTCGCCCGAGCTGGATCACGTCACGCTGCAATGCCAGGCACACCTGCTCCAAGGAGGTGAGCCGCTTGATCACCCCACTGGGCAGCGGGATATCGATCATGTCGATTGGATTGATCATGGCCATTCTCCTAGAGAAGGTCGGGGAGCACCGCGTAGCAGACGCGGAGATCGAGGGGGGAATCCCCGGTGGTGATCTCGCCGGTGTCCAGCGAGAGCACCACCGCGGCATTCGACACCGGGGCGATCGCAGCGGTGGCCGCACCTCCCGCGACCACCGTACCCGTCGCGAATGTGATCCGCTGCGTGTCCGCTGCCTGATCGAGGAAGCCCGTCGTCTCGATGGGCGGCAACGCGTCGGCCCCGCTCCCGTTCGTGTACGCGACGGTCAGATCCTCGCCCGCAGCGATCCCGGCGTAGGCCGTGGTCGCGTAGTCCAACGCGAGGTAGAGCGAATGCACGACGATGAACTTGTTCGCCCCCGGGGCCGCGATGATCTCCTTCGGCGTCGCGTTCAAGGCGAGCAGCTCAGCGGAGCTCACCGTCACCGTCTCGCACTGGACGTAGGGGTCCCCGTCGACCTTCAGAGCCCCGGTCACGTCGAGGTTGTCGATCTGGCTCGTGGCATTCAGCACCACGGCCTTCGACGCAGCGGAGGTTCCCGCCACCACGGCATCGAGGAACCCCAACTCGGTCGCGTCGAGACCCGAGAGCGCGTGCAGCTCGTCGAGCACTTCGACTGTCGAGGTTCCGTTGTTGACGTTTACCGCGCCTGCGAGCAGCACACCGTGCTTGTGCCGATCGCGAACACGATTCTGCCCGAGCGCCAGGCCCGGGACGATGACCAGGGCGAGAAGCCCCACGAGAATGGAACGACGCATTTTGCCTCCTTCAGGCTTCAGGTTGTGATCAGGATTCCGGAGAGTTGAGCAGCTCCAGCAGATCGGGCTTGGTCCAGCTGTCATCAGCATCCAGACCCGCCGCCTCGCACGCAGCGAGGATATCGGCCTTGGGACTGGCCATGCTGACGCCGAGGATGGCCGCCCTGGAGCTGCCACCGCCGGCAGGATGGGGGTCCTCGAAGAGCTCCAGAAGCAGACCCTTCTTGTGGAGCTTCGCGACCTGGCGATCGTCGAGATCGATCGTCTCACCAGGAACACCCGCGACCGTCGCACCATCGACCTTGTAGTGCAGGCCCTTCTTCAATACCAATTTCATTTTGGTTCTCCTATTGAATTTGAGTTTCGAGAACACTGGCCGCGCCCGAGCCGGGGGGATCCAGGCGCGGCCAGCCCCGCTGTAGCCTGATAGACTACGAGCGGATGTTTGCGATCAGGTACCCGCCGGTGGCTTTCAGATCCGTGGTGTTGTCCACGTTGATGAATCCGAGCCCGTACTTCCAGTCCGAGTCGGTCCAGGTTCCCTCGACCTCTTCGTCTCGATAACTGCGAGTGCGCATCTCCTGGGAAATGAACGTTCGGAGGAAGTGCGATGACTTCCGCCCCATTCCCGCGCCGCTGTAGAACAGCACCGCGTTCTCTCCCCAGATGTCGCCCTGGGTGTCCGTCGCCTGCCCCTCGTCGGAGCTGACGTAGACCGCCTTCGACACGAGAATGTCGGTGAGCCCCAGTACCCGGGCGACCATCGTCGTCGACGGATCGACGGCCATCCCACCCGTGTAGACGTACAGCTCTCTGATGTCCGGATGGTACTTCAACTTGTCGAAGTCCTTGGCCGCCATCGCCATGTAGTTCGGGTACCGACCGATGGCCGACCGCACCTGCTCTCGGCCGGTCCGAACGTCTGCGATCGGATCACCATTGACGTAGTCGTCCCACTCGTCGGTGAGTGAGATGCTGTGCCCACTCGCGTAGTTGCCCGAGGTGGTCACCTTCGTGTAGACCGCCAGCTCGTAGTCCAGCGCGAGCTTCTCGGCGATCTCCTCGGCGTCGTCCTGCTGCATCTGCGCGATGGACGCGTCTGCCTCGTCGACATCATCGTCGAGCGCGATCATCCGCCCACCATAGCGCGCCGTGGTGTAGGTCGTCGAATCCAGATCTCGCGTGAACGACTTGCTCGGTGAGCCACGACCCTTGATGGTCCCGTCGATCCGCAGGTTCGACCGACTGTAGATGTAGTAGGAACCCGTGACCCTGACGGTCCCGGGGATTCTCGGCGCGACCCGTCCCGCAATGAAATTCTCTGGGTCGTTGAAAACCTTGACCGTGAGATTCGTGAGCGGTGCGCTCGTGTGAATGGTACTTCTTCCGAATGACATTTTCGACTCCTTTGCCTGGTTGGGCTATGCGATCTTCGCCGCGGGATCTGCCACAAGCAGAACCTCGATGATGTCGTCCGCGTCGCCCGCCTCGAGCGCGATCGCGCGAATGTAGTTGCCGGCATCTGGGTCGGCGCCTTCGCCTCCCGGTCCGGCGGTGATGGCACCACCCAACGCGATGGCCTCGTTGAGCTTGAGCTTGAAGACACCGCCAACGCGAACGTCCACATGCTCGGCAGCCGCTGCGACGTGCTCGGTGATGCCGAGTGCCCAGTCGTTGTCCGCCTGGAGGTCGGGCAGCTCGACCTGCGTCTTGTCCGTCGACAGGATGTTGACGAACAGGAATGCGCCGAGGGACTCGTTGGCCTTTCGTGAGACCTGGAACTCTGATCCAATGGATGCCATGATTTTTCTCCTTCTATTCTAGATGCTCTGCCCGTCGAAGACGGCGAGTGTGGGGTTCTCGGCGGTCACCTCTCGCAGCGCTCGGCTGTAGATGTGCCGCTCCGAATCGGTCGGGTTCTTGATCCGCAGCACCTCGAAGCGCTGATCGATCAAATCGTTGAACACCAGGGCCTGACGATCTGCATCCTCCAGACCAGCGTCTCCGCCACCACCCTGCTCGTCGATGGGCGCCACCGGATGCTTCGCCGCGACCAACGCAGCGAAGACCTCTGGGTCACGCAGCGCAAGGGTCTGGTAGACCTCACTGTCCCGCTCGGCCTTCGACAATTTGTGGCTTCGAACGGCGGCGTCCAGGAGGCCCTCGGCCTTGACGGCCTTCGCGTCGGCCTCGATCTGGGCCAGACGATCGGCCGCGTCCTTGAGTGCCGCCGTCTGTACGCCCACGGTGTCTCGCAGCAGCTTGACCTGCTCGTCGTCCCCCGCCTGGGCGTCGGCAAGTTGCTTGATGAGCTGCTTGTTCTCGGCCTCGAGCTCGATGGTCTTGGCCTCGAGCTTTTGCGCCTCGGCCTCATCCTTCGCGATCTTCTCGGTGAGGAGCTTCCGCGCCTCGTCTGCGTCTTCCTCGGCCACACGGATCTTCTTCCCGCTGACCTCGATCTCGATGAACTTCATATCAAGTTCTCCTTTACTGAAATGCCGCGCTGCCTCTTCAGACAACGCAACAGGTTGCATACCTCCTTCGAGGTTCTTCAAAAACGGGCGGTTTGTCAACGCAACGCTGTGCAGCCATGGCCCGATCTTCTTCCCGCCGGCCGCGGGGTGCTGGTAGTCGGCGGTGTACGCCGGCGAAACCAATCGATATTCACCGGCTCGGATTCGTCGTGCTGCCTCGTCCGTCCACTGCACGACTGCATGTAGCGCGTGATCCCCGACGACGATCAACTTTTGGATCCAGCCCGCGGCCTTCGCCGACTCGGCATCTGCGCTGGGCCGCTCCGATCCATGGTTGAAGTCGAATGGGATCCGACCAGCCATGTTGAAGCGCTCGAAGTTGTGGCGAATGGCCTCCATCAGCTTCTTCGTGATGGTGATCTTTCCGTACTGCTGATGCTCCCATTCACCGGCAATCATGATCTCGACCGTCGAATAGTTGTTCTCGTTCGGCTCGTTGAGTAACGCGAAGAACGCTGTGCGGTTGAGAAATTCGTAGCTCATGACTCATCTCCTCCGAGGTAAATAAGAATGCAGCGACACAGGCCGCCACCCGCACAAGCCGAGTAGGGACACTCGTATTCCGTGTGCTCCAACGATCCGAAATCGAAGATCCGCTGATCGGCTGAAGAGCACTCTGCACACGTCCGCGCATCCATTATCGAGGAAAACTGGACCTGCTCCACGTTGAGCGCCGCTGCGGCCTGGTCACGCGACAGATTGAGCGCGGTCGCGGTAAGTCCCACTGTCCCCTGCCGAATACCGATCGATCCAGGTGCGAACATCGCCACGGAGATCCCACTAGGGCTCACCGATCGGATCGCTGCGATCGCCCGAGTCTTGACCGCAGCCTCTGCCGCCGCTGCGATCTCCTCTGCCACCGCATCGATCGCCGCGTCAAGTGCTTCGCGACGGAGCTTCAACCGCTTCTGCATATTCGTCTCGTTCGGATCTGCGAAGCGGCGCACCGCCGCCGCGGGCCGCCGCGACATCCGCTGCCGCCGAACCTCACCGTGGACGGTCGCAGCACCAAAGGTCATCGTCGCGTCGACCCCCTCCCCCAGCACCTCGCGGATGCGAGCAGCGAGTCCAGGTAATCTTTTCGGGAGCCTCGACACGTCCTCCGCCTTGATCGCGCGTCGGATCTTCGGCAACGCAGCCTCAATCGCGACATCGATCACGGCCAGCACGTCTGCGGTCATATCCTCGGGCGCCGTGTCCAGGCGCATCGCGATCTCGGCAAAACGAACGTGAACCTCCGCACCGACAAGGGGGCGCGGAGGAATGAACGCGAACGCCCCGGGCTCCGCAAGCAAAAGATCACGGGCCTCTTTCACGGGGTCCTCTTCGTCGTCCTTCGCCGCGTCCTTCGCCGCGTCCTCCGGCTTGTCCTTCGGCTTGTCCTTCGGCTTGTCCTTCGGCTTGTCCTCCGTCGGAGTCGCGGGAACGCCGAGATACGCCCGCACGTACTCTTCCACAACGTCGTCCGAGTTGATGAATCCGCCGAGCTTGGTCATCGCCTCGGCGAACGCCGCAAGGCTCTTCGCTTTCACGTTCTCGACATCGAGCCAGGGGTAGGCCCGCTGCTCACCGAAATTCAACGCGGTGAGCTTCCGAATCAACCCGCTGTCCGATCCAAGGCCAACGCCGTTGAACGCGGAGGACAAATTCATCGCGATCCCGCGCAAGGCAAGATAAAACAGATCCGTGTGCTCACTCGCCACGGCACGAGACCCCGACGACGTAGACCCGAGTCCGAGGAACTGCGCGAGTCCGCTCCCGAGCGTCTGCTCGTCCAGGTAACGCAGCGCCGTGATGATCGCCTCGCGCGCGGCCGATCCGCCCTCGTTGAAATACCACTCAAGGCTCCAACCCGTTGGTAAGATGCCGTACGACTTTTGATGCGCTCGCAGATTCTTGAGCAGGCTCTCGACATCGTCGTCTTGCGTCGCGTCGCTGCCAGCCTCGGGCCGTACCCCAATTGGAATGCCCAGCGCCTCGCGCTCGAACGCGATCGAGAGGAGCTTGAGCAGCATCGTCTTGATCTCGTTGATCGCCCAGATCGGTCGATACAGGGAGGACCCCTCGTAGTTGTCACCCTCGCGCTCGTGCGTGATCAACACGAGCCGCCCCGCTTCGATCTCGACGGTACGATAGCGCGAGGTCTCGGGATCCAGGTAGGTCTGCTGCACCGCTGCGAGGCGGCGATTCTTGACGATCCACTTGTCGATCGTCTGTGGCAACCTCGGCGCGATCCGCCGAAGCACATACGACCCATCATGATCAACCTGATAGACGGGCTCGAACAACATGAAACCGAAGTCGATATGAAGCAGCCCCTGCCGTACAACGCTGCGCCAGTCGTCGTCCGGCGTCTCGAAGAGCGCGCGTGCGACCGAGGCCGCGTGCCCCTCCGCCTGGTCCTGCACCAGGCCCGTGCTCCCATCTACAGTCGCGGGTCGCACCGTCCAATCCGCACCAATGATCGGCAGCTTGATCGCGAGGCTCAACGCCTGGATCTGCGGGTTGGTTCGACGCATCCGCTGGATGATGCCGACGCTTCCAGTAGCACCGAGCATCGCCTCGCGCGTGAGCTTTGAGTTGTGCTCGATCCCGTAGATCTGCCCGCTGGAAATCTGCGTACCCGATCCACCGATCTCGTCGCTGGACCGCAATGTTTTCTCAACCAGACGGATCGATCGGTTCCGGCTCACAGGTCCATCTCCATGATGGATGCACCCGGGCTCTTCTCGACGGAGCTCGAACGCGTTTTGCTACGACACGCGGGACCGTAAGCCCGCACGCCCTCACGAGAGAACCACCAGGCCATCAGTCTGTCCCCAGTATCTGACATCGGATCGTAGTAGACGGCCTCTCGCGCGAGCTCTTCGGTTTCTGGTGTCCTCGGAATGAGCCATAGCCCATTCTCAAGCTCCACCGCAAGTGATTCAATGCCGAATTCTCGATCGAGCTTTTTTGGACCCGTCGTGATGAACCCCGACGCCGCCTCTCCATAGTCCTGCACCCACCCTCGCATGTACTCCTGCGCCGCATTGGTCTCGATCATGACCATCGAGTTATACGCCCGTTTTTCGGCGATGATCTGGCGCACGATCTCGTGACCTTCCCATCGACCGCCATGCAGTGATGCGAGCACGCGCTTGCCGTCGGGCTGCAGTAGCGTCGTCGCAAGCATCGTCCGATCGTGGAAGTTCTTCCGGCCGACCGCGAGATCGACCCCGGTGAACGCAGGATCTGTAGAGGTGCCTCGCCCGAGTTCTCGCCCAGCCTTCGCTGCGGCGTCCCATGCACGCTCGAACCAAATCATCTTGAACCGCGACATCCCGTCGACGAGAGGTTGGTTGAGCATCTGCCGCGAGAACTCCAGCTCGCCGATCTCGCCGTAACGCTTTTCAAGCCGCTGCGATGACCACTGCGTAGGCCACAGTGGATCCGAAAAGATCCGAGCACCATGCCGCACCGTGACGGTACACGCGCGCTCTCTACGGGACACGAACGCCGGGAGCTTTTCGAGCCGGTGCATCGCATCGTCACGATGCCATGCAGTACCGATCGCCTCGAGGCGCCCGCCGTCGACGATGCGGCCTAGCAGAGTCGAGATGATCCACCGGTAGGATTTCTCGCGCTGCTCGCTGGTGATCGTGTTCAGGAAGCTGATGATGTCGTCGAGCACGACACGATCGATACGCGCGCCGAGGATCGCGCCGAGCACGCCTTGACCGAGCACGCTCGGATCTTTCGAGATCGTTGGGCGCTGAACGGTGAACGAGGACTCGCCCCACTTGCCGCGCTTCGGCTTCACGCTGGGGAAGACACGCTGGTAGTCATCACTCGTCTCGATGTAGCCCTTGATGGCCGAGCAAATTTTGTCGGCCTGCGTGCTCGTCTCGCTGATGATCGCCTGCCGCAGGTTCGGGTTGCCACCCAAGAGCCAGAGTGTCTTAGCAATCGATCGCTGCTCGGTCTTGCCGTGCTCGATAGGAGCCCAGAAGATTGCGCGATCGTGAGCTTCGAAAAAGGCATCCCACTCACGATGCACCTGCGCGGGGACCCATGGGGCGTTCGTCTCCGTACGCATGACCGCGCGCTGGAAGACGAAGAAGTCACGCCGCGCCTCCCGGTACAGCAACTCTCGCTTGCACTCGATGATCTTTGCGAGCACGCGGAGCTTCTCGTGCTCGCGCTCTCGATCATTGATCACTTGGGCAGGCCACCGAGATTGACGAGCTGCCCCATTAGAGTTGTGATTTCAGTCCGGATGGCCTCGTCGCTCTTGGACCCCAAATCCACTGAGACCAGAGGACCCCCCTCCGCTCCCGTGATCGCCTGCGGCGCCTTGCCGACGAGGCGATCGAAGAACTCGGACAAGGCAAGCAGAGCCGTCTTGTCATCGGGGGAGGTGGCGAGCTCGAAGAGCCGCTGGCAGGCGAGCTCGACCTGATCGCCGGCGGAGAGTCGAGCTCGGACCTCGGTGACCAGGGTGACGCGTCTCTTCGACACGCCCCCCGGATTCGGGCTCTTCCCCGGGAGCCATCGACGACCGACAGGCATGGCCTTTTTTTCCCGGTCAATAAAAAGTGGGTCACGGGCGCAGAGATGCATCGATAGGCGCTTGAAGCCCCGACCGCAGGTCGGACAGCGTTCAGTCACTTTTTCGAGAGATCGAGGGGCGCGAGGCCCTTTGTCTTTGCCTCTAACGTTGGGCATGACCATACGTTGCCATACCTCGAAGAGGGGCGTCAACCGGGGCACGAGGTTCCCCCCTGCGGGGAGATCTTGGCTTCCGAGGGGTAGGGTCCCACCCGCGAAGAGGCGCCAGCACAGAGGCGTACAGGCGTCCGCACGAAAATTGAGGGGTAGGGGGGGTATTGCTAGCAGATCCTGGGGGTGGAGATCGGCACTGGGGGATCTCGGAATTGAGCTCGAAATGCAGGAGGTAGTAAATTCAGGAGGTTACGGACCGAGGTGGGCACGGAAGTAAATGAGAATCCACCCTGGGACAAGAACCTCGCATAAATTCAATAGGTTACGCGTGCTGTCCCGGCCGGTCCACCCTTTGTTACGATGTAACGGGACAGGATTTTCGACTTGCGGCGGGGGTAGCGCAGCGTCTAGGGGGGGGTGGGCCACCGGTCCAGGCTATGTTGACCTCTTAGCAATGGGTTCGAGGGGAGGGGGGGTAAACATGAAGTTCGCCCCCCCCCCCCCCAAAACCAATGGTAGAAGGTTAAAGGGGGGGGTGGGACGTGGCCCACCACCGGCGGATCGCTCCTATCCCCCCGTAGCTCCGCGATTTTGCCATATCCGCTGTCCCAGGCAGCTTTTCGCTGGTTGGACCGGCCCCTGATTTGCCAGCTACCCCCCCGTAGCTCCACGATTTTTCAGGATGAGCCCTCCCCGAAGCGCTGCTCGGGCCCCGATCCGACCCCCAGGAATTCAAATTATTTTGAACTTCTGGCCCCGAAGTTCAAATTATTTTTGAACTTTCGGCCCCGAAGTTCAAATTATTTTTAATCTCTGACCCCGGAATTCAAATTATTTTTGAACTTTCGGCCCCGAAGTTCAAATTATTTTAAATCTCCAGCCCCAGAATTCAAATTATTTTGAACTTTCGGCCCCGAAGTTCAAATTATTTTTAATCTCCGGCCCCGGAATTCAAATTATTTTTGAACTTTCCGCCCCGAAGTTCAAATTATTTTGAATCTCCGGACCTCATCTCGCGATGACGATCTTAGCAGCTCCTGTCGATTTCCCTTGCGCACAGGTCGCGCTCAGGGTAGACGGCTCCGCATGCGACGACGAGCGTTCCTATCGGGTCTCCGAGGCGGCGGGTGATCCCCCGGTCGTCGCAGGCTATGGATTCCGTCGCCTCGGGCCCGACCTTCACGAGATACTCGTCGAAGAGCTCGACCCGGGGACAGGTAGAGACCCTGCCCTGGGACCAGTGGGTGAAGATCTTCTCCTCCCACGACCTCCGAGGATCACCCGCCGACTCGGCGGATCTACGCAGGCTGAATCGGGCGAAGGACGGGCCCGCGGTGATCTTCGGTGAGGTGCGGGGCAAGCGCTCGAAGGCCCGCGTTGTCCGATCGCACGCGATCGGGCTCGATCTTGAAGCCCCGCCCCCCGATCCAGAGTCATCTCCCGCGCAGAACCGCCGGGTCTGCGCTGAGTACGAGGCGAAGATCGAGCGAGCCTTCGAAATTTTGGACCCCTTTGAGTACGCGGTCTGGACGACGCACAAGTCCGGCGCGATCGCTGTGGGTGGAGGCCTGCGGCTTCGAGTCGTGCTTCCCTTCGCGGCACCCATCGAGCCCGCCGACTACCTCGAGGTCTGGTTGCGGCTGAACCGGATGATCGGCGGGATCAACGACCCCGCGACGAAGGACGCGTCGCGGCTGAATTTTTTGCCTTCAACATTCGATCTCGAGAGAGCGGCGGCCTGGCGACATCCGGGGCGATGGATCTCCGCGCGGGATCTCCCCGAGGCTGCACCTTCGCCATGGGATACCGCGGGGGTCGATCATGCCGCGGTCGATGCGATCCTTCGGAAAATCCGGGGATGCCACGAAGATGTGCTCGGCCCGGTGCTCCGCGCGATCGCCGCCGGCGCTGCCTTCGCATCCCCCGGGGATTGCCATAGCAAGATCCTGCAAGTGACCTGGTGGCTCGCCTCGCGGGATCCACGGCTGTCCGCCGAGTCCCTCCGGTTCTTCTTCGCGGCGTCCTTCCAAGCTACGTGGCCTGGCGAAGACATCGAGGATGGGGTGCAGTCCGCGATCACCGCTTACGGTGGCGCCGTCAAGAAGATCGAGTGGGAGCAGACCGAGAAGAAGAGGAAGCGGGCCGTCGAGCTCCACCAGGAGCAGGCGGGGGAGCTCGGCCCCTATAGCGCGGAGGATCTCGAGCGGATCGCTACCGTGCAGCGCTGTATGGTGGAGGACCTCCAGCGACGATGGATCGTCACGAAGGACGGGGCGTGTTGGTTCCTGGGTCCCGACGGCGCATACCACGGGCCGCACACAACAGAGATCGATGTGAAGATCGCCAGTCGGCAGATCCTCGCTCGATCACCTGTTCGACTTCGTGTACCGACCAAAACTGGATATCTCTGGCGCCCTCTCGCGGACGTGGCGACCGAGGCGGGGCAGGTCGCAGAGCTGGTGGTCGTC
>Ga0100403_1003973_pt1 | contig 10706 bp, 11 predicted proteins | sample CryGeymet201501t_FD_83663 | JGI IMG/M metagenome (GOLD analysis project Ga0100403, IMG submission 83663) | Groundwater microbial communities from Crystal Geyser aquifers in Utah, USA - Crystal Geyser metaG 2015-01t | ecosystem: Environmental > Aquatic > Deep subsurface > Groundwater | place...
GAGATCACGTCCACTGGCGCAGCCAATATCGAGAGTGAGTTCTTTAGGATGAAAAAAAGTCGCAATGAGTTCGTAAACTCTTCGAGGTTTTACGCTTTTATAATTGTCGATAAAGACATGTGCATCTTGTTGGTAGCGCTCAATTGTTTGTTTATCCATAAACGAATATTAGACCAAGGGCATGAAACGAACAAGAAGTGTTAACCTATTGGTTAAAAAAATAAACAATATGCATTAATAATTATTCTCAAATGATAGTGAACATCTTTATTTTAGTGGTTTAGCTACTTAACGCAAAGTTAACAAAATCGACAATCAACATTTCAAAGAAGAGGAAAAAAGGGATTTTCTTATCTATAAAACGTTCATTGAAAAAAACGGGGACGAGCAATAATGCTCAAACTTTTTGGAGGTTTAAGATGAAGAAAATTATGTTTGCAATGTTAATTGGTTTGATTACTCTCGGTGCACATGCTGATAGTGGAGCAGGTGCTGATCTTAGAGATTACTGGAATTTTCGCTACACCATTCAAGATAAGTTAACTGAGCAGGAAGGAATTCCTAACACAGGCGTTTCAACTGGCTACCAAACTCACTACGTTAAAATCATCAACGTATGTCAGGATGGAAATGAAGTACGAACAATTCAGCCAATCAGTACATGTGCTGAATGGGGATTCAAGCCGTTATCTCGCGCACAATGTGACAATCGTGATCAAGCTTTTCCTTGCTACGATCGTGAAGAAAGAGTTTGTACAAAATCTGTGATGGCGATCGGTAAATCGCCTATTAAGTCTAAGCAAAAAACATGTGCTAACATTTATGATCGTGAAGCACGTGAGTGGAACAGAACTCATAGTAATGAAGATCGTTTCAGAACTGATTACCCTAACTGTTCTGTGTTCAAGACATTTGATGCAACAAAGAGAACATCTTTCACTTTCAACATCGTTAAAAAAGTTGGCGATAATCACCCTAACTACGAAAGACGTTACAATGGCGACTTCCTTTTCGAACTTGATTTCGAAATCCCTCAATGTGAAGCCGCTCTTTAGTTAACGCTTTTGTATCTCTCTCCCTCTCTCAAAGGCCCAGGCAAATGCTTGGGCCTTACTTTACCTGAGGTTAACGAAATAGCCTCATTTAAAGGAGTAAAGGCTCAAAGTGACGATTTTTCAGCTATTTAATTCTTAACTCGAGGTTAACGAAATGATGAAAAGTGCTGCGCTTAAGATAGATTGAAACTTGGATCTCAGCTAGAAGTTGCTAACTAAATACGAGGACTTTGAGTGTCTAAAAAGTAGTCACTCTTTGTAAAAGGGTTCCCTCGAGCTTAGAAAACTTCAAAATATGATAGGTATAAGGAATGGAACAAATTATCTCTGAAAGCTTGAATAAGTATCTTGGCTCAACAAAATTGAGTATGGGACAGATTGCTAGCCGTTGGGGTGTTTCCACTCCTTTATTATCGCAAATTAAAAGTGGTAAGAAAAAGGCAGGTTTGGAGCTTGGTCTTAAAATTTTAAGAGAAGCTGGAGTTGAACTCACCGAAAGACAAAAATGGCTTGAAGCTAGGAAAACTGAAGGTGAAGAAAGTGCCAAAATATTTGAAGATTTGAAGAAAGAACGTACTGAGTTTCGCTTACAAAAGAATATCTGCGATCATTTAACATCAAATCCTATTTTAACTGATCTTTTTTTGGATATTTCATTGATGAAAGACAAGGGCTTTTCTTGGAATGGAATTCTTAAAAACTATGGTGAATATGGTTTGGAGCAAATTGAATTTCTAATGTCTTCAGGTTTGGTTAGAAAAGAAGGCGATCGCTACTATATTATTCAAGACAAATTGCCACATGCCTTAAATGCAGAAAATTCATTTGGACTTATGTCTGGAATTTTTGAAATCTTTAAGCGCAAAGTGAAGAATGAAGATTTTCGAGGTGAATTCCACTTTGACATTACAGATGTTACACAAGAAGGATACGAAGAATTAAAAAAGTTAAATATTGAATATACTAAAAAGATGGTGGCGGTTATTAAAAATAACGAACAGCCACGTGTGACCGGGGGAATTCGAGTGATAGCGCAAAATTTAGTAGGAATCTTAAAAATATTAATCATTGTGGTACTGACGGGCTATTTTGGCCAAGAGTCCTTTGCTCAAGGTAATGGATTAACGGGCGGAGCATCTGGACGAGTCATATCAATAGACCAGATCAATGTCGGTGAATTATTTGGAGTGGGAAAGCAATCTTTTTCTTATGGAAAAACTCCTCGTGCCATTGTTGTTGATAGCGAAAAAAAGCTGAAAGTCGAATTCAAGCCAGCTTCACTTGCAACACCACTTTTTGAAAGTAAAGAAGATGCAATTGAAGGTGCCGTTAAAGTTAATCAATTATTTAAATCGGGATCGATTTCAAGAGATGAAGCTCGATCACTCGCCCGTAGATATCAAATCTATTGCGGAAATGGAGCTTCAAGTAATGTCATGGTCATGAACGAAATAGAAAAACAAATCCGAAATGGAAGTGTTGTTCCAGTTGGCTTTACGGTTGAGCAAAGCTTTACTCCGGATGGCAAACCTTTATTTAGAGCAATTGGAAACTACCTTCTTCCTTGTCCAAACGATAAAGATTAAGAGCGAGTCACTTCTGGGATCCAACAATTGACGGCCATTTCGCCGTCAATGCAACTAGAGATTTCAATCGCTAAGTCAATGATCTTATCCATTTCAGCTTGTGTGAAGTCTGCTTCTTTTAAATAAAGGATGGCAACGAAGGCTTGAAGAATGCGGTCTTTAATCTTGAGGTTTTGAAACTCCTCATCTTTTACTTCCATTACGTATTGAATGCTTTGATCTTCCATTTCGACTGGGTAGGCGAAAGTAAGGGTTTTGCGTAAAGAATCTTCTTTTTTATGAAGGCGATAATAGCCTCTCATCTTTTGGACACTGTAAATATCAACTTTAAGTATGAAGGTTCCAAGAATCGATGGTCTTTGGGTCTTTTCAAGAAGGTGTTTTTCAAGCTCGAGAAGGCCTTTAAAGAGTTCTACATCATCAACCACATTTCCCCTTGCTCCTTCAACCGGAGGCATTGTCATGACTCTGTTGCCATTGATTTGAATGGCATTGAGAAGGTTCTTCTTTCTGATGATCTTGAGAAGAAACTCAGTAACTGCGCCGTTGTCGTCTAGCATACCAATCAGAGGGGAGAGCTCGTGGAATACAAGTAGCGAAAGATCTGTTTTGAGACTGATATGTCTTTCCCAGGCATCTTTATTAAGAACCACTAACGGTAAAGAAAGGTCTTCCTCTGCTATATCAATAATAGGCGAGCTTTGAGGATCTTTTCCGTTTGGGAAGTTTAGGGCTTCTTTAACTTGTGAATTTTTGTCAAAGAGCTCTTCATCTGTTGAAACGACAATATATTCTTTGCCTCTTTGTTCTTCAATGAGCTTTTTAAACCGCGGCAAATCGAAGTTTTTTGGCATTTCAATATTAAATTGTGGATTTGTTAAATTTTCTTCCAATAAAGAGAGTACTTCTCTCGCAGCAGCTTTAAAGTGTACTGAAAGATTATCGCCACCGTTACCAACTTCATCTCCTCTTCTCATTCTTGGATTAAGAGACAATTGAGGTTTAAGCGGCTTTACAGGTTTGAATTGTCTGTCAATGTTAAAGGTTGCTGGTAGCTTTAAAGGGGCTTCTTCAGCAACAGCACTGAAACTTGTTAAAGATACCAATAGAGCAAAAATCATTTTTTTCATTGGAGACACCCTTTGTCGTATTCGTTGATAACTCTTGTTAATGGGATCAATTGAATATTGAGGTTATAAACTTCATCAGCTTCTTCGTTTTCCATAAACTGGGCAAGACTTCTTCTGAATTCTTTAATTAACTCTTTGATCTCTGGAAGTTTTTCTCTTTGAAGGCGGCAAGTAATAGAGGTGATATCTCTTAGTTCAACAGGAAGGGTTTCTAAAGCGACCATCGAATCTTGAAGTTTTTCTCGGTGAGCATTCTTTATGGCCCTCGATTCAATATCTTGTGTGGTCCTAAGCTTCTTTTTAATTCTTGTGTACTTGCCCTCATTATTTTCTATAAGTCCTAATCTTTCGAGAAGCTCTAATGATTTTTCAACTGTGGACTCTGGAAGATTGAGGCGCATACCTATCCAATAGGGATTTGATTTGAACTCTTTAAGCTCCATAAGATTTAAGATGGCATAATATTGTTGACGTGAAATGAGCTCAAAGATATCGAGATCCAGCTGTTGATAATTAGATTCTTTTTCTCTTTGAAGAAGATGAAAAAGTTGAGCTTTTTTGACTTCGTTACCTTCGTTATTAATAATAGCATCTTTGAAAGACTTCTCAGTTTGCGGATCCATGGCCAAAGCTTCTGCCAATTTAGAGGCCATCGTAGTGGTTATTTTCCTCTTTCCTGACATATACTCTGAGAGCCGCCCACTACTTATACCTAAGACCTGTGAAAAGGCCCTATAAGAATAGCGTGGGTCAAACTCCTTTCGTCTAAAGTATTCTTCCTGTATCCATTCAATTGGTTGTTTTGTATTCATGCCGACTTTATAGCTTAATTCGGGAGAACCATGCTCCCGTTTGAAAAGTTCACAGTATCCAATGCTTACGTCTTGTAAACGGCCACGTTTGGGAATATTCGGGAGCAAGAAGGAGAAATTCCCCGAGTTCTCAATTCCAATTAAAAATTTAAAGTTCACGTTTATGCTGCCAAAAAATTGGGAATCACCCCAACGTCTTTTTTAAGGAGCAACAAATGAAACTTTTTCTCATCCCATTTATGTTAGTCAGTTTATCAAATGCTACATATGCATCATCAGTTAAAGAGTTAAGCTTTACTCAAAGTCCAATATCTTCTGATGAAAAAGTTTTAGCTGCAGATAAGGATTATTTCACAGTTACAAAAATCACTGTCACTGAACTAGAAGAAGAATATGTGACAGAAAAAGATGCAGCCTCAATGAATAAAGGGCTCGGAGAAATTCTTATGATGGGTGATAAGCTCATTGCTTTTGGTCAAAAGGTTTGGGATATCGTAACAGCTGGACGTCCAACAAATACCACGAATTTCGTAAAGCCAATTAGTGTTCTTCCTGGTGTCGATAAAACAGGGCAAGCTTTTTATGAAATGGAGAATTGGTCAGTTCCTAAAGTTAAGAAATTTGAAGTTAAATATGAAAACCTTTTGGGTATGACGGTTATTTCTTTTACTTATGGTGTTCATTATCAATCAGGTGGAACTTATCAAGGAAAAGGGAACTACCTTACAGGCGTAAATATTGAAGCATCAAACGTTTATGTTGCTTGGGGATTTAGTTTAGATGCAACTTCAAGTTTAGTAGGAATCAGCAATATGGGAAGTTCATCTAACCCAGATGCTGCAGCTACAATGAAGATTAACTACTCAGCAAAATCAGTTCTTCAGACATTCAGTGCTTCAGAAAGTTTTCACGTGACAGGAACTGGGCAATTTTTCCCGATCCAGTAAACTTAAAAATTTCCCCCCATCGGCCCGGCGAATGTCGGGCCTTTTCTTGTCATACACTTTCAATATCAATATCATGAATCATGATAAAGAATTCACGATATCTTTATGTTTTCTTGGCACTAATTTCCTTGTCTCCTTGGATACAATCTAGCGTTGCTCTTTTAACCGGATTGGTTTTTGCCATCACAATTGGGAATCCTTTTCAAGTGCATACAAAGAAATTAGCAAGCCAATTATTGCAAATTGCAGTGATTGGCTTAGGCGCAGGAATGAATTTAGAAATCATTGGTCGAGTCGGAATTTCCGGTATTGGCCATACTTTTACAGGAATAATGCTTACCCTTCTCTTGGGAACATTCCTTGGTAAATTTCTTAAACTAGAAGAAAAGACATCAATTTTAATATCTGTTGGGACAGCTATCTGTGGTGGAAGTGCGATTGCAGCTGTTTCCCCAGTTATAAGAGCACGTAGCCATGAAATTTCTGTCTCATTGGCAATCGTTTTTGTACTTAATGCTGTCGCTTTGATTCTTTTTCCATTTATCGGTCATGCCTTAAATCTTAGCCAAACGCAGTTTGGTCTTTGGAGTGCTCTCGCTATTCATGACACAAGTTCTGTCGTTGGGGCAACATTACAGTATGGAGCTCAGGCCCTTGAAGTTGGTACAACTGTGAAGCTGGCAAGAGCTCTTTGGATTATTCCCGTTGCTGCTTTTTTCAGTATGAGGAAAAAGAGCGCCCATGGTGAAAATCAGAAATCTAAAAAGCCTTGGTTTATTTTAGGATTTTTAATTGCAGCAAGTGTTGTCACATATTTTCCTGAAATGAAAGAAGCCGGACATTGGATTGAACTCATGGCCAGAAGGCTAATGGTCCATACCTTGTTTATTATTGGATCAAATCTTACTGTCGAGTCGATTCGAGAAGTTGGAGCTAAGCCTTTTGTTTTAGGTGTCTTGCTTTGGATTATTGTTGGTATATCTAGTCTTTCCTTCGTACGCTTTTTTTCATTATAAATTTTATCTATCACATTATAAAATATATAGATTTCTACTTTGAGTCGGTTTAATCCTATACTGACATCAACAATAACCGTTCCAATGGAGGACATATATGCAAACACTTATCAACTCAAAGCTTCCTGAATTTAAGGCACAAGCTTATGTTAACAATGACTTTACAACAATTACTCAAAAACAACTTTTGGGTAAGTGGTCCATTCTTTTCTTTTATCCAGCTGACTTTACATTTGTATGTCCAACTGAGCTTGGAGATATGGCCGATAAGTATGAAGAGTTTAAAAAGTTAGGAGTAGAAGTTTATTCAGTAAGTACTGATACACATTTCACTCACAAAGCTTGGCATGATGCTTCTGAAACAATTAAGAAAATCAAGTATCCAATGTTAGCTGATCCAACGGGACATTTAACAAGAGCTTTCGGCGTTCATATTGAAGAAGAAGGTCTTGCTTATAGAGGAACTTTCTTAATTAACCCAGAAGGTTTAATTAAACTTGCAGAAGTTAATGACAATGGTATCGGTAGAAATGCTGATGAATTGCTAAGAAAAGTTCAAGCTGCAAAATTTATTGCTGAACATCCAAATGAAGTTTGTCCTGCAAAGTGGAAGCCAGGGGCTTCAACATTAAATCCAGGACTTGACCTTGTAGGTAAAATCTAAGTTTTGATCTTTTGCCGCTGTCTGAAAAGGCAGCGGCTTCTTTTGTCTTTAGGAGTATTTATGTTAGATTCACAAATATTAGATCAACTCAAAGATGTCTTTAGTAAACTCGAAGGAACAGTAGAGCTTACGATAGATCGTTCTTCTCATGAGAAAAATTCAGAATTAGTTGAAATGCTAACAGAAGTTGCTTCAACTTCAGACAAAATCAAATTTCTTGAAAGTGAGACAAATTCAAAACATCCCCGTTTTGAAATCTCACATAACTGTCTTAAAAATGGAATTATTTTTAGCGGAATACCTGGCGGACATGAGTTCACCTCACTGATTCTGGCCATTTTGAATTCTGATGGTAAGGGAAAAATTCCTGATTCATTAATAATAAATAAAATTAAAAGTCTAAAGGGACCGATTCGTCTTAAAACATATATTTCTCTCTCTTGTGAAAATTGTCCTGAGGTCGTTCAAGCTCTGAACTTAATGGCGATTCATCATAAGGATTTTCAACATGAAATGATTGACGGTGAGTTTGCCCAAGAAGATATTGCGCGACTTAAAATTCAAGGTGTACCTAGCGTTATTGCAAACGATAAATTATTAAGTTCGGGTAAAACTACCCTGATTGAGCTTCTCAATAAGTTAGAGAGTGAGTTTGGAGTGGAAACATCAGAAGTTTCTCAACCAATTGATCTTGGTCAATTTGATGTTGTGGTTATTGGTGCAGGACCTGCTGGCGCCTCTTCTGCTATATATTCGGCTCGCAAAGGACTCAAAACCGCTATCATCGCAGAAAAGATGGGAGGACAAGTTCAAGATACCAAGGGAATTGAAAACCTCATCTCTGTAACTTACACAGAAGGTCCAAAACTTGCGGCGCAACTTGCTCAGCATATGGCCGAATACCCCATTCATATTTTAGAGCATAGAAGAGTAGAGAAAATTGAAAACCAAGAATTAAAAAAACTCTTCTTGAGTAGCGGTGAATTTTTAACGACCAAGGCCCTTATAGTGGCGACTGGGGCGAAATGGAGAGAGCTCAATGTTCCTGGTGAAAAAGAATATTTAGGACGAGGAGTTGCTTTTTGCCCTCATTGTGATGGACCTTACCACAAAGGCAAAGACATTGCTGTCATTGGGGGTGGGAACTCTGGAGTTGAAGCTGCAATTGACCTGGCCGGGATTGTAAAATCTGTAACTGTGTTTGAATTTATGCCGGAAATGAAGGCTGACCAAGTTTTAATTAATAAACTTAAATCACTTCCTAATGTAAATATCATTACTAATGCTCGTACAAATCAAGTTGTGGGAAATGGAGATAAAGTTACCGCCATTGAATACGAAAATCGCGAATCAAAGGAACTTGTTCAATATCCCCTCGATGGAATTTTTGTACAGATCGGCCTTCTTCCGAATAGTGGTTTTATTAAAGAGCTGGTTGAAACTAATAAATTTGGTGAAATCGTTATTGATACTAAAGGAAGAACAAGTGTTCCTGGAATCTATGCCGCAGGTGACGTGACGACAGTTCCCTTCAAACAAATTATCATTGCTATGGGAGAAGGGGCAAAAGCATCATTGACGGCATTTGAAGACCAAATGCTCCACTAGAGCTGTTCTTGTATTTGTTGCTTTAAAACTTCGGGATCAAATTCTCGAAGAGGAATTCCGTTGATAAAGAAACTTGGAGTTCCTCTAATATTAAGTTTTACACTATCAAGTTCATCCTGCTGAATGATATTGGCAATGGCCGGATCTTGCATATCTACTTTTAGTTTTTCAATGTCAGCTCCGCTCTCGGGGAGATACTTCCATAAAACATCGACTTGAGGATTGTGATGATCTCCCCATTCTGGTTGGTAATAAAAGGCGACTTCTAAAACTTCCCAAAATTTACTTTGCTTGCGAGCAGCTTCAAGAATTGAAATTACATACTTTGAATTGCCGTGGTACGCCTTGTAGCGAACGACTAATTTTATTTGATTCGGAAAATCGGCCATGATCTTTTTAACATAAGGATAAAAGGCCCTACAGCTTTCGCACTCGGGATCAAGAAATTCAACCAGGGTTACTTTTGCAGAATCGGGTCCCATGGTAGGAGAGTGAGGTCTCACGAAAACTTCTTTTTGATCTTCTACAAGATTATTCATATTCTGAGCGTGCTTCGATTGATAATAAAACTTCGCTGCAAAAAAAATGATGATTAAGCTTAAGAGAGTCGAGAAAAGGATAATTTTTTTCTGATTGTTCATGTTTCTTTATTCCTCATAATGAAAAAACTAATAATGTTGATTAGGGTAAATGCGATTAGAGATAAAAACGGAATTGTTATAAATCCCAACCATTCAATATTGACGTCAGCGCAAGAAAGTCCAGCTTGGCAAGGAGAGAGGTTCTCAGGAATCACGCCCCAGTAAATGAGATTATGATAAGCGGCGATGATCCAGCCAATAATACTTAAACTAAAAGTATAGCGGATTACATTATTATTTTGATCAAATAGATAAGTGAAAAAAATCAGAACAAGAGGGTACATACAAATTCTTTGATACCAGCACAGGATACAAGGGGGAAAACCCATGACTTCGCTAAAGAAAAGGCTACCCAGAGTCGCAACGAGACTGATAAGCCAGGTAATAAAGAGTAATGACCAACGTGACATAAACAAATTAAACCACAAAATGTACACTTTTTGGTTGTACATTCGCTCCCATTTTTATTTTGTAAACAATGCGTCGAGAGATGTTTACATTTTTTGACCAATTTTTTAAAAGTCAGGCATTCTGCGCTTGCGAATCAACACTTTAAGGAGAGCTTATGAAATATTTAATTCTGTTGTCTTCACTTCTTAGTTTCAATCTTTTCGCTCAAAGCGATTTTGATCAGCAGGCGTTTCAGATGTCAGGATTTGAAATTACCGGCAATAATTCAAAAGCACTTGAGCTTAATCATCATACCGGACTAAAGATTGTTATCTCTAAAGATAAATTTAGAACTGAAAAAGAGGCGGCACAATTTTGTTCGAATCGAAATCTCAAATTGGATACTGAAATGCGTGCTCTCTTATTGGCGATGTCTGGACTTACCAATATTAGTGAGTTTATGAAAAGTGCCATTCTTTTCGATTATGGATTTTCTTCTGGACTCATCAGCTGGTCAGGAAAAAATACTGAAAGAGTTCAGCTAATGATCGACGGACAAAGTACAAGTGTCCTGGAATTGTCGGTTGCTGAGCTTCATGAAGCCATCTCAAGAGGAAATATTGGAATTACACCAAGAGTGACTTTGCCTGCAATTTGTACTGAATAAAGCTCAAAACCGTTTCTTCTGGTCGTCTATTTGTGAAATGCACTTAGGCGACTGTTCTACTCTGACTCTTAAGTAACCTTCCAAGATGCCGATCAATACGGCATGAAGAAGATTACACTATTAAAAGTTTCGATGTTTGTTCTTACTTTTTCTGCACTCTCATGTGTGCCACAGGACCCGTGTGCCTCCA
>Ga0100403_1003974_pt1 | contig 10706 bp, 9 predicted proteins | sample CryGeymet201501t_FD_83663 | JGI IMG/M metagenome (GOLD analysis project Ga0100403, IMG submission 83663) | Groundwater microbial communities from Crystal Geyser aquifers in Utah, USA - Crystal Geyser metaG 2015-01t | ecosystem: Environmental > Aquatic > Deep subsurface > Groundwater | place: USA...
CATCACTTCGAATTTTGGATTGAGAAGATGAGATTTGACAGGAAGAATTTGGGCAGTTGCGAATCATGCCTTAGATGAAGCAATTTAAAGTTGATAGAAATGGATTTAAGTCATTGAAAAGAAGGGCTCAACTTAGCACTAAATAACAAAATGAAAGAGCGATTGATACTTTCTGAACACCATCAAAGTAGTCCAGTTTTTAATTAAATTCTTGAAAAGGTAAATCGTTCCGCCCCTTCCAAGAGTTTAAGGCCATATCCCCAATCTCATACTCATCCTGATTCTTTTTCAAATCGATTTGAGCATAGGTTAAATGGCCATCCATGGTTGATTTACCAAAGTCGAGATGAAACATTCGCGTCCAAGTTCCAGTATTGATAAAGGCGGTACCATCAGCATATGTTCTAAAAATAGGCTCATGAGTGTGTCCTACAATGAGAATTTTCAGGTCTGGTCGCTCTTGGAAAATACCTTCAGACAAAGCTTCATAGTCTCTAAAAAGTTGAAGCTCTTTCAAACTACTTTTAAGAACTTCCTTAAATCCTTTTCCTTGACGAAAGAAACCCACAAATCGCACCATAAAAAAGTAGAAGAAATTAGAAAGTCCAAAGCGAACTGTAAACAATGTGTCGTAAATCAGACCATTAATGATAAATTTCTTAATTGGCCGTACAGCATTGACGAAGCCCCGCTCTTCTTTAAATTTATTAATCACTCTCGTTACATAATAAGAACCCCAAGGTGGAACAAAGTGTGGCTCTCCATCAGAGTCTACAGCAATGCTTTTCTCAGGATCAAAATCATTGGCGATTTCGTACTGATGACCATGTTTAATAACAACACCTTTGACAGGTACATACTCTCCATTTCCTTCTAAGAAAACTTCAATATTGGCCCTATCCTTTTCGGGAAATTGCTCTAGAAAATATTCTCTTAGCGATGGAAAGACGAGTTCAGCATCATGATTACCAATAATATAAATTATTTTCTTCTTTTTAATTGATATAAATTTTGCAAATGCTTCCATCACTTCCTGATGGGCTTCTATAATAAGCTTGAGTTTTGCCATAGAAGCTTTTTCACTCCAAAACTCATCATCAAAAAAGGGAACATGGGGTACCGCCAAAAGATCGAAGAGGTCTCCGTTGATAATAAGTTCAACTTCCCTATGGGCATATTCTCCAGACGAATAAAAATTTAGAAAATCGACCATCTCTTCATCGTAATGAAAATCTTCAAGGTAATTGCGCCGCTCATTTACATAAGCTCCCGCCCCTAAATGGATGTCAGAAATAACCAAGATGGTTTTATCAAACTTATTTTTGCGGAGGAATCTCATAGCTTTTCCTTCCAAAGATAAGTTCAATTTCTTGAAATGGTGGAGACATTGGGGTGAAGATTATTTTATCCCCCTCGGAGGGCTTGATATCAATTGAGCGAGATTCCTGCGGATATATTGCAGTAAAAATGGGCCCTGCAGAACCATACTCTATTTTTCCATAGATTTTTACTAAGGATTTATTTTCTAAAATAACTGAAAGTCTCGAATGAAACTTGTCAGGAGCAACGACTTTCACAAACTTGTCGTGAATCGTGACCGCAAAGGTCTCTTGCAACTCTTCTGATCTCAAGCTGAGACTGAAAAGAAGACTAAATAGGGTTAAAGGTATAAAACGCATTCTTCTATTTATCATAACTTAGAGACACTCGCTCTATAAGATTTCGGTCATTTTTTCCCCCGACTCTTTTACTCCACATAGTTATTCCAAAAGATGCCGATAGGTTTTTGCGGAGGATTTATGTCCCAAGTATTTAACAAGTTATTTAAAAACCCTACTCGTAACGAGATCATGGCCCAATTCTATCGAAAGCCGGAGCATGAATGGATTCGAGGAGATGGTCGTATTTCAAAGATTTTCGATATGCTTATATCTTCACTGCCTACTGAGTACCTCAATGAACTCTTTGTTAAAAACGAAACACTTTTTATTCTCCAAAGAGAAAGATTGAGTACTGTTCTTTGTTTTTCTCCCAAAACCAGAATTATCCTCGTTTTCGAAAATCTGATTGATCTCATAAAAACCGTCAATGCTACCCAAGCGGTTGCCGTTCTGGCCCATGAACTTGGCCACCTCGTTTTTAAGCACGATAAAAGACGACCAGACAATCTCCAAGCGCAGTTAGAAGCTGATATGTTTGCTATTCGTTTGGGATTTGCTCAGGACCTTTTAGACTTCTTATCCGATCAAATGAAAACTCACGATCTCATCATGAGAATTGGACAGGTTCAAAATTATTTGTCAGCAGCTTAAACCAACATCCTGGCCTCTGTTAAAGACTTAATTTGGTCACGAATTTTGGCTGCTTCTTCAAATCGTAACTCTTTGGCCATGAGCTTCATTTCGTGCTTAAGCTCAACTATTTTCTCATCAATACTTTCAATACTCAGATTGAGAACCTCACTGCCCTTTTTCGATTTCTTTGAACTGGAGGTTTTAGTTCCTCGCAAAGTTTCAATGACTCCACCGCTTATTTTTTTATTAATAGTCGTTGGCGAAATATGATGGAGCTCGTTGAACTCAGTTTGAATTTTGCGTCTTCGGTAAGTTTCATCAATAGCTTTTTGCATCGATTTTGTGGTCTTATAGGCATAGAGAATGACTCTTCCTTCCGAATTTCGAGCAGCGCGACCAATGGTTTGAATAAGAGAACGCTCCGATCTTAAAAAACCTTCCTTGTCCGCATCTAGAATCGCAACGAGTTTGACTTCTGGAATATCCAAGCCTTCTCGAAGCAGGTTGATACCTACTAAAATGTCAAATTCTCCTAAGCGCAAATCGCGAATGATTTCCATCCTCTCTAAGGTATCAATGTCTGAGTGGAGATATCGAATTCGCAGACCAGTACTTCTGAAGTAATTGGTTAATTCTTCCGCCAATTTTTTAGTTAAAGTTGTGACCAAGACTCGCCCTTGCGTGGCAATCACTTTTTTGACCTCGACCAGAAGATCATCAACTTGGTTTTTGGCATTTCTAATTTCAATTTCAGGATCTATTAATCCAGTTGGTCGAATAATTTGTTCGACATATTCCCCATGACACTTTTCTAATTCAAAATTGCCTGGAGTCGCTGAAACATACATCACTTGATCAAGCTTTGTTTCGAATTCATCGAATTTCAACGGCCTATTATCAAGGGCCGAAGGAAGACGAAAACCATAATTCACAAGATTTTCTTTTCGAGAACGATCCCCTCGATACATTCCCCCAACTTGCGAAACAGTAATATGGGATTCATCGATAATCATCAAAAAGTCTTTTTTAAAAAAATCAATTAAGGTAGGAGGAGGATCTCCAGGTTTGGAACCTGTTAAATGGCGAGAATAGTTTTCAATTCCTGAACAAAACCCCATCTCTTCCATCATTTCCAGATCAAGCATGGTTCGTTGCTCAATTCTTTGTTTTTCGACTAATTTTTTTTGTTCTTCAAACTCATTGAGCCTATCACGCAATTCAATTCGAATAGATTTGATCGCTTGCTCTAGTTTGTCTGAACTCACTACATAATGGCTTTTCGGATAGATTGTGACTTTAGGCAGTTGAGAAATCATGGTACCTCTTAAAGGGTCCACTAAAGAAATATTCTCAACCTCATCATCAAAAAATTCCATTCTAATCACATGAGATTCTTCATAAGGGGGAAAGACTTCGACGATGTCTCCCCTGACGCGAAAAGTGCCTCGGGAAAAATCGACATCATTGCGTTCATATTGAATGGAAACCAAAAGTTTTAAGAAGTCGTTGCGTTCAATTTTATCGCCCACAAAAAAAGTAGCTTTTTGCGAAGAGTATTCATCGGGTGAACCAATACCATAAATACAACTGACAGAGGCTACAACAATAACATCATCCCTTTCAAGCAAAGAACGTGTCGCGGAATGCCTAAGCTTATCAATTTCATCGTTAACAGCAGAGTCTTTTTCGATAAAAGTATCTGTGCCTGGGACATAAGCCTCTGGCTGGTAGTAATCATAGTATGAAACAAAGTATTCAACTGCATTCTCAGGAAAGAATTCTCTAAATTCCGCATAAAGCTGAGCGGCCAAAGTTTTGTTATGGGCCAGGACTAAAGTTTTTTTACCGAGATTTTGAATGACGTTGGCCATGGTAAAAGTCTTACCAGATCCAGTGACCCCTAAAAGAACTTGTTCCTTCTTATCTGTTTCAAAACCGCGTGTAAGTTGAGCAATGGCCTCAGGCTGATCACCTTTTGGTTGATAAGGACTATGAAGTTTGAATGGGGATTCCTTTTTCCGACTCATTTAGTAATCAATAATTCCTTGTGACGAAATCTGTCTTTTATTCAAGACTCCTGATAGCATTAATTCATATGAAAGAATTATTACCAAACTCAGAGCTTCACTATTTAAAAAATACTCTCACTTGGGGAAATATACCACTATCAAAGGCTTCCGGCCAATTGCAGACACCATTTTACCTCTATAATGAACAAGTCCTTTTAGACAATTTTAAGCGTTTTCAAGCCTCTGCTTTAAAAAATAATATCCCTAAGCCCCTCGTATGCTATGCCCTAAAGGCCAATGCCAATCCCAGATTAGTTTCTCTTTTGGCCAAGGCGGGCGCAGGTGCCGATATCGTATCTGGAGGCGAATTCAAACGGGCCATCAGCTCTCGTGTCCCCGCTCATCATATTGTTTTTTCAGGGGTGGGTAAAACTCAAGCGGAAATCGATACGGCACTAACAACTGATGACGGAATACTCGCTTTTAATGTTGAATCAATTAGCGAACTTGAATTGATTGCACAACGAGCAAAACATTTTGGAAAAAAGGCCAAAGTAGCTTTGCGCTACAATCCTGAAGTCCACGCCATGACTCATAAGCATATTTCAACTGGTCATCGCACGCATAAGTTTGGTTTGATCAAAAAAGATATTATGACTTTGATGAAGAAAAAAGCCTTGTGGAAAAATGTTCAATTCCAAGGACTCTCAGTTCATATCGGTAGTCAATTACTAGACTTTCAAGCGACTGGTAAAGCAGTTGAACGCGCTTGTAAACTTTTGCGAGAGCTTGATCACCCTTTTCATTTTCTCGACGTTGGAGGTGGATTGGGTGTTGATTATTCTCCAACAGAGCGAGCACCAAAAGGCGTTGATCGTTTGGATGATTATATGAATATCGTCTCAGAAAATATTCATCGCCATTTGATAAAACCCAAAGTCGTGGAAGAAGACTTTAGAGTTTTATTTGAACCAGGTCGATCCATCGTTGCGCGTGCCGGTCTCTTTATAACTAAGGTACTACGAACAAAAGATTCAGGGGCCAATCACTTTGTGATCGTTGACGGCGGCATGAACGATTTTGGACGAACTTCACTCTATGGGGCTTATCATGAAATTCTTCCCTTCAAGAAAACAACTCGACCAGTTCGTAAAACCACAGTCGTAGGGCCAATATGTGAAACGGCCGATTGCTTTGCTTCTGGCAGAAAATTATTACCCATGAAAGAAAATGAATTTCTGGCAGTTGCCGACACTGGTGCTTACGGCTTTTCGATGAGCAGCCATTACAATCTTAGAAATCTTCCAAAAGAATATCTCTTAACTCCAAGTGGTGATATTCAAGATATCTCTCACTTTTCGTAAGACCAAGTTGCTGTTCCATCTGGATTATCTTTAACCACGACTCCCAGTGCTTTGAGTTGGTCACGAACCTTATCAGCAGCGGCCCAATCTTTATTGGCCCGAGCTTCCCTTCTCTCAATGATCAACGCTTCAATTTGTACACTTTGATCATTGTCTCCGCCTTTACCGGCGATTATCCCGCGGGCCGTTCTCGCCTCTTCTAAAGTGGCGTGAGCATCGTGATGAACCAGACCTGTCGCCAATGAAGTGAACTCTATAATTTCTTGAATCATTTGGTGAATTTCAGGACTTGGAGCTTGATCTTTAAACTCGCGATTGTAAAAGCGAATGGTAGAAAAGAAATGAGAAAGAGCTCCTGGTGTATTAAAGTCATTGGCCAATTCTTCTTTCATTTTGGCGACGACACCTTCAATTTCTTTGGTATCAACTTTTAAAGTACCAATTCCCTGCTTCTCAAATTTGAGATAAAAATCATGAATGCGTTCAACATCACTGATCGCTCGTTCAATCACTTCTTCGTTCCAATCAAGTTTAGAGCGATAATGAACTGAGGCCAATAATTGACGAAGGATTTTTCCGCCATAGGTCTCTACAAACTTGCGAATTGTCACAACATTGCCGAGAGACTTTGACATCTTTTCTGAACCAAAATTTAAAAATTCATTATGGACCCAAGCATGGACAAATTCACACTGATTGGCCGCTTCACTTTGGGCAATTTCATTTTCGTGGTGAGGGAACATTAAATCGACTCCCCCATGATGAAGATCAAATGTTTTACCTAAAAACTTTTTAGACATGGCCGAACATTCAATATGCCAACCGGGACGGCCTTTGCCCCAAGGAGATTCCCATGAAGGTTCACCTGCTTTTGCCGGTTTCCATAAAACAAAATCGGAAGGATGGTGCTTATGCTGATCGACTTCTACCCGAATACCATGCTGTAAACTCTCTAAATCTTTTTTAGAAAGCTTTCCGTACTCCGTAAATTTTGGAACATTATAAAGCACTTCCCCATTAACCACATAACCATAACCATTTTTGATAAGGTCCTCAATCATGGCGATAATCTCTGGCATGGTATCGGAAACTTTCGGCGTATGAGTGGCCGGAAGCATATTGAGGGAATCCATATCTTTTAAACATTCATCCACATATTTTTGAGAATGAACAAGAGGATCGACTTTGAGCTCATGAGCGCGATCGATAATCTTGTCGTCGACGTCAGTAAAATTTCGAACAAAAGTCACTTGATAGCCCAAAGCTTTGAAGATGCGATGAATGAGATCACCAACCACTAAAGCGCGAGCGTTACCAACATGTAAGAAATCATAGGTTGTGGGGCCACAAGAATAGAACTTAATTTGACCTGGGGTCATAGGTTTGAGTTCTTCTTTTGCGCGATGAAGATTATTAAAGACTTGAACGATAGGTAGCATACTTCCTCCCAGTGACTGCTAAGAGGATATCATATTTAAGACCAAAAAAAAGCGCTTCATACGAAGCGCTCTTAGTCACAACTCATTTTTTTGAAAATTAAGAATTAAAACAAGCATCAATCTGAGTTTTCACTTCAGTTGGCGAAATTCCGCCAGAAAGTGAAAGTTCAGTGGCGATCAAATCTTTACATTGATCGAGCATTTTCTTCTCTCCAAAGCTTAAATTCTTCTTGGACTTAGTCTTGAGAAGAAAAAGAGCTCTTAAGACTTCCGCGATCTCAATTAGAGAACCAGTCTTAATTTTTGCAGAATATTCGCGATGTCTTCTATTCCACGTAGAATTATCAAGGAGCACATCATGATTGTTGAGTACGGAATAAACCTTACCCACTTCATCTTGCCCGATAAGCGTACGGATACCATTAGAGGTATCTGTAGGGACCATCACTATCATTCCATTAGAGAGGATTTTAACAATATAGAACGCCTTCTTTTGGCCTCCCATATCCCTTTCCTCTATGTCGCAAATTTGCCCAACACCATGGCCAGGACAAACAGCATAATCACCGATCTTAAACATGAAACCTCCATTGAGGATAATGCATTACGTTATAGCCGTTTTTCGGAGAGGTCTCAATGACCCCTGTAATTATTTCGGCCGGTGTTTATACCATGGTCGCTTTGAAATTGCATCTTTTCCCTTTAATTTCAAATACTTGCCTTATTTAATCAGTTATTGTGCCTCATTTATCAGTGTGCTATACACGCCGATTTCATTTGTGATGATTTTTTCAAGCATGATTTCAAGGCTTAAGGTTAGAATAGTCTGATGCGAATTTTAATCGTTGATGATGATGACTCTATCCGGGATTACCTCATTATCGTCCTAGAAAATCTACTCGACTCGCTCGATATAATCGAATGCACGAGTTCACAAGAAGCACTGAAACTTGTTTCAGCTGATCCTTATTTTCAACTTATCATTTCTGATTACGACATGCCCGGAGGAAATGGCGATCAGCTCTACCTGGGTCTCAAAGAGCGAAATTATGAAATTCCTTTTCTTCTTCATTCATCGCGTTCTTTAGAAGAGATCCCTACACTGACAAAAATCAAAAGTATGAGCAAAGATTTTTTCTACATTCAGAAAGGGTTAGCTTTAAATCAATTTGAATCTGCTCTCCAATCTCTTGCCCCTTTTAAAGGCCAAGCCCCTCTTCTCAATTACAAAAGAGTTCGCATTTATTTTTTCTTACGCTTTTCAAAATCACTTTGCGACGTCTACATTAAGCTTAATGATCAAAAATATATAAAGTTTATTCATAAAGACGATGCCTTTGACTCTTCACAAATTAAACGTATCCTCGAGAAGAACGTCGAATACTTATATATTACGGACCAAGACTATCTCGAGTTTGCAGTTAGTTTAGTTAAGCAGCCCTTCCTATTACAAACTCAAGACATGACTCCAGAGGATAGGATCAAGTCCTCGCAGATGATGCTTCAACATATGGCCATGACAACTGGTCTCACTCGTTCAGTCCTTTCAATGGCCGAAAGAAATATCGAATTGGTAATGATGGAAGCAGCCGATCTGGATCAACTTTCAAAACTACTTAATCAATTGCGAGCACGCCAAGATTATAATTATGACCACGCCTATTTGCTTTGTTATTTTTGTTGCGTTTTATGTGATGCACTTGGATGGCAAACTCGCAGAAGCCGCGAGAAGTTATGCTTTGCCTCACTTTTTCACGATATAACACTGAAGGATCCTGATCTTAGCTTTATTCAAAGAATTGATGATCAACGATTGGTGCAATTTTCGCCTGATGAAATTCAAGAATACAAAAGTCATCCTCAACAATCGGCTTCCCTGCTAGGAGAACTCGCTGAGAGCTATCCTCAGGTTGACCAAATAGTGGAACAGCATCATGAACGCCCTGATGGTTCTGGCTTTCCAAAAGGTCTCAAGGCCCATCAGCTACAACCTATGTCCTGTCTCTTTATCGTGTGTCATGCTTTGGTAAGTGAAATGTACAAACTTGATTTTGATAAAACTCTTTATCCCAAAATGATGAAGGATCTAAAGCTTCAATATAATTTAGGTCATTTCCAAAAGATTGTCGAAAAGCTAGAAGACGTTTTGCTTAAGGTGAGTAGTGTCAAAACGAATTGAAATATAACCATCGTGATAGGGAATAATTCTCGAATCGACCCAATATTCTTCACCATTTTTTTTCTTGTTACAAATTTCCCCATGCCAAATTTTCCCAGCTTTTATTGTCGACCACATCCCTTGAAAAAAGGCGGATGGATGTCTCTCCGATTTTAACATGCGATGATTCTTTCCAATCAATTCATCGTGGTTATAACCTGAGATTTTAACAAAGAGATCATTAAAATAAGTGATGTTCCCGTCTAGATCTGTCGCTGAAATAATTGCCGTTTTATCAAGGGAATTGAGGATGTGAATGGGGAAATGAGTGTCCCGAGAAAGAACAAATATTTCCGAAAGATTAGCATAAGAATCTTTATTTGTTTTTGAAAGAGGTAAATTGCGAATTTGAATCATAACATCTTGAATCCGCTTAAGTGAATGAGTTAACTTCTCCACCGCTTCTTGATTAGGGTGATCTTTAAGTTTATTTAATGATCCGATGGCTATGGTTAAAGGATTATTAATCTCGTGATTATAGGTCGTCACCATGGCGTGAAGAGCCTCTCTTTCACGAATTTCTAAATTTTCAATTTCTTGTTTTTTACGAGCAATTATATTCGCTAAAACAAAAGCCACTTCTTGAAGATAATAGACTTCATAATCTCTATGAACATGTCCGTGAGGGACATACAAGACGAGCACCCCCTGTAAAGTTCCAAAAGAGTCTTTAATGGGAACACTATAATGCCCATGTGGTTTCATATCTGCAAAGCCAATTTCGTGATCTTCATCGACACAATCTTTAAAGATAATTTCACCTGATAAGGCCGCTTTGCCACACAGACAGTGGTCGTATTTTATGGTTGAACATAAGCTTAGAAGGGGTAATGAAAAATTGAGAGTACTTAAGAGTTTCAGTTCCTTCTTATCATTGTCGGCAAGAAACACTCCCCCTTGAGGAGAGAGTTCCATCCATGGGGCTTTTATGACCTGGGCAAGTACATCATCAAAAATAATCTTAAGTTCTCTTCCTTCGAGAGGAATTCGAAGCAAGTTATTAATAATTTCCTGTTGGGCCAAAAGTAATTCTGAATTCATATGGAGGTAAGTATAAAGGGCAGGCAAAAAAAAAGCACCAGTAGTTTTTATTTAAACTCCTGGTGCAATTAAGTTTTGTAACTAATAGCGAGCTGTAACTTCGTTCTTATCAAAGAAGTAATTAATTTCACGCTCTGCAGATGCTTTTGAATCTGAACCGTGAACAGCGTTTGCTTCAATTGATTTTGCATACAACTTACGAAGAGTGTTTTCGTCAGCGTTAGCTGGGTTAGTAGCTCCCATTATTGTACGATTTTTCTCAACTGCATTTTCACCTTCAAGAACCATAAGAACAACTGGACCTGAAGTCATGAAAGAAACAAGAGATCCAAAGAAAGGAC
>Ga0100403_1003977_pt1 | contig 10700 bp, 14 predicted proteins | sample CryGeymet201501t_FD_83663 | JGI IMG/M metagenome (GOLD analysis project Ga0100403, IMG submission 83663) | Groundwater microbial communities from Crystal Geyser aquifers in Utah, USA - Crystal Geyser metaG 2015-01t | ecosystem: Environmental > Aquatic > Deep subsurface > Groundwater | place...
GCTGGTGCGGTTTTTTTTCTTTGTTTTTTTTTGTTTTTTTTGTGTTTTCGCAAGATTGTCTCTTGACAGGTTTTGGGTATTATGGTATAATGTGTATAGTTGGTTTGGTAGTTTTGTTTGGGAGGTGGTTTTGGTGGTTTATCGCGTGGCTGGTAGCGGTTGGGTTTTACAGCGGTCTTCTCGTCGTTTTTTGCCTGTTGGTTGGTCACCGGTGGGTGCGCCTTTGGGCGGTTTCGCGGGTGCTTTGCGGTTGCGTGTGGCCGCGGTGGGGGAGCCGGCGTCGCCGGGTTTGGTTCGGTCTTTTTTTGCGGTTTGTGAGCAGCTTTGCGGTGGTGTTGCTTTTTCGCTTGCGGTCCGGCGTGCGGTGGCGGTGCGTTTTGGTTGTTCGCTTGCTCCGTCGCGGTTGCCACCGGTTTCCGCTTTTCCGGCGTCTTTGGTCCGGGTCGCTTTGTCGGGCGCTCTACGGGCTCTGCGGGCTCAGCGGGCTGGTTTGCCTCTCCGTCCCCTGGCCTAGGGGTTTTGGGGGCCCCGGGCCCCCACTCCCCCACGGGCCCACGGCCTCGGTGTTATGTCAACTTGGTTATGTTAACTTAGGAGGGAATTATGAGCCAGTATCTCTCACGCTCTTTAGGTAGTTACATTATTTTTGTTCTGGTAGCACTTCTGGTTGGATTAGGAGTTTATTTAGTTAAAGGGATAGGAGGGGAGAAAATGATTTTAGGGATCACAACTTATAGCGCTGAGGATCACGCCGAGGCGAGAAAGATTATCTCTCAATATGGAGGGAAAATTACCTCAGATAAATCTCCAGGATTCCTTAGCTCCACCAGAGAGTGGAAACTAGAAGTATATTGCGGAAGAATAACTGGAGAGAAAATTTCGGAAAGGCTTTTACTATATCTTAGTTGCGAAGTTAAAAAATTAAGATAAATCAGAAAGGAGATATCATTATGACAGATCTTACCGGAAGGAGATTCAAAGCAAGAAGTGAGTGGAAGTTCAGGAACATATTATTTCCTCAGTATACCATCTTTACGGTTCAGGGACAGAATTTAGGAGTGGTAAAAGTAGAAGCAAGATATAAGATTCCGGGATTTTTATTTGTGAACATTTCAACTTATGTATTACCGCTCATACCGTTTCTTCAACATACAAGAGAAATCGATGAAGAAGAGGAGGTGAACAAGTGAAAATTACAGGAAAGCATACCATCAAAGGGAAGGACTGGAGTTTCGGAAATTTTATCCTACGAGCAGGAGATAAAGTCGAGGTAATCGAGTATAATCCTCGAAAAAACTCAGCTAAAATTAGAGAGCTTGATTATGGAATGGAAGTAGAAATTCCCGCAAATGTGTTACTCGATCATCTTGAACTCAGCTAGAGTCCTGTGATCAGGGAAGTGATTCCCTGATCGGCGCTATAGAAGTTAAGGGCTTTAAAGCGCGGAAAGGAGGTGGAAAAAGAATGGTTCAGGTAGGAATAGAGAAGAAGTATGATGCAGAAGTAGGAGAAGATAAGAAGGTTCGAGTCCAAGTTACCTTGCAAGAGCAAACGAGAAGAAGATTTAAAGCAATCTTAGCAAGAGAAGGAAAAACAGCGCAGGGATTTTTAACTGAGACAATCGACAATTACCTAGTAGAGAAAGAAAAGAAAGAGTAAGCAGTAAAAGACGCCCTCGATATATGGAATCGAGAGCGCCAAACTCCACTAAATTTAGTGGAAAATTAAAAGGAGAAGAAAATGGATGATAACGGAAGAGAAGCTCGTATGGATAAAGCTTGTGAGATCGGAGTCCCTTGGCCCCTATCCGCTACCAAATTTGCAGTACTATCGTCAACCTTAGATTACTTCTATCTGGTAGATATGGATGAGAATCAAAAAGAAGGAAGCTGCACTTGCGAAGATTTTCGGATCAGGAAAGAACTTAACGATTCAGACTTTGCTACCGCCCCCTGCAAACATATTTATCGAGTACTAATCTGGTATGCGGAGGAAGGCTTTGAAGCGATCCGAGAGATAGAGGAGAAAGAAAGAAGAGAAGAGATAAGGAGAAAGCATAAGGAAATTAGATATCCTGTTTCGGATGAAAAATTCTACCAATAAGGAGGAAATGAAAATGTTTGTTTTGATAAATAGCAAGAAGTATGAGATCGAGAAAGATGATCTTTGGTACCATAAGCAAAGTGGAAAGAAAATAATATCTCACTCCACTATAATGAGATTAGCAAGAGAGTCTGGATACAAAGCTTTGAAAAGTGAACTTGAAGTAGCTCCATCCAACTTAAATAATATGACGATAGTTTACGATTGCTCAATCCAATCTCCAGAGCCACAGGAGATCTTTCACGCCAAGGGAGAAGCCTCCGATCGAAACTGTCCGGAGAGATCTCCGGGATATTCTTATCTAGCCTCAATGGCCGAGAAGAGAGGATTTGATCGGGCCTTGCTCAGAGCCTGGGGATGGGATGATATGTACTCCGAGGTGGAAGCTGAGGACTTCTATAATGAGAAGCCTTCTAGGTCCGAGTCAAAAAGAGAAGTAGAGAAAGAAGCCGAGAAGGAAGAAGAAGAAGAAGAAGATACTATTACCGATCTTGTTTTCTACCTCAGAAAGGTCTCCGCTCAACTCGATGATAAGGGAGAATTTATGTCTAAGGTAATCCCTTGGGTCAGAAAGAGTACCGGACTCCCCATAACAACCTTAGAGCAAATCCCTATTTCTTACCTATCTGCTCTAATTAAAAGAGCGAAGGAAAAGCTTGAGGCAAAAGAAGAAGAGATACCCATATAGCTAAAAGCCTGATTACCCAGAGAGTAAAGGAGTCTCTTTTTTCGAGAGACTCCTTTTTTGTTTTTGTTTTTGTCATAGCTTCACCTTCACATCTTTAACCTTCTCATAATAAGCTGTTCTTTTTATGGACGCGATTCGATACCCCCCAAGCCGACTATCATTCTTTTTTAAGGCGGAAAGAACCGCATCATTTGCATAAACTGTAGCTTCTTCCACAGAAAGTTTTCCCAGCACTTTAAGAAGCTCCTCAATAACCGTGTCGATGATATCGGAAATAGGAGTATCATCAGCCAGATATTTTTGAGTAAAAGCACTAGCAAAGCGGAGAGCCTTATCCCAAAGCAAGCGATCCTCTATCGTCTTAATAAATCGCGGTAGATAGAAGAGTCCCAGAATTGGGATCAAAGCTATGAGAATGGTCTGAATCAAATCCAATATCTCAGGAGTCATATTTCTTTCACCTCCTCCTACGAAAAAATTTACTCCGCATAATTCCACGGATTGGAACGGATGAATGGATAATAGGGTCCCACGGACGGAACGGATGAATGGATAATAGGGGCCTCCACGGACTAAAAGACGCACTCCTCTCTCTTAATCCATATCCATAATAGATAACGGCTGATACTTAACTAGCTCATACTTATATCCCTCCGGAAGACGAACATTTGAGTAAATTCCTCCCGGAGGAGTCCCATATTTTGCGTTCCAACCGATCATAATATAAGTTGGACTGAACTTCCCCGTCATCCAACCCGGATATGCCAAACGAATATTATCTTTTTCTCCATCATCCTTACAGAGTCGCTCAGCATAAACATCGGTCGCGCCCCACAATATTAAGAAGTGATAAGTATAGCTAGGAAGAAAGAATATCTTCTCTCCACCTGACCAATACCCGCTATTAACTTCCCCTTCAACATCCTTCCCCAGGATCGACTTTAGTAAATCCAAGCTACCAGCATATTTTCTAATATCAAAGCGATAATCCTGGTAATTCTCAATTGTCATCCCACGAGTGAGAACAAAAAGAACATCCTTAACCGAACCAGCCTCAGAGAGTCCAGTAACATCAAACTCCACACTTCCCGAATAAATCGGCTTATCCGCCTTATACACAAAGTAACTTCCTTTATCCCCATTAGGAATAACAGAGTCACCTTCTAACTTAGATATCCTCTTTTCAAACTCACCCAGCTTTTTCTCAATGTCCTCGATTGCATCAAGCAACTCAAGATCTCTTCTTTTAAGAGCATCAAGTATCCCATTATATCCACCCCGATAATATCGGCACGAACTTATAGGCATAAAAGTCAAAATAGCATTCTCCTTTTTAAATCCCTATCCGCCGGAGAAGAAAGAACATCTTCTGGGCAGAACTCCAGCGGATAGAGATCAACCGCAAAAGCTCCTTCAGGAGCGATTTTCCACTAAACTGGAGCAAGTGCCACCCAGAGTCGGATAAAAGCGTCCGCTGGACTTGTCGAGACAGCATCACAGTCAAGCTCAATAATATCTCCAGCTGCAAAGCTAGTATTTGGTACCAGAACCTGACTTTCCAATAGGCTAGTAGCACTGTCAACCTCAAAGGCCCCCACTGTAGCAAGGTAATCTTTAGTGCCACAACTGATCTGAAAGTCAGTAGATGTTGTCGCTCCAGAGCCAAGCGTCTTAATCCAACCATCTACCGCGATAATTTTACCCGCAAAGGGTGCTTTCCACTTGGACTTCCCATCCGCCACCGTAAGCGTTCCTAATGCGATTAAATCAACAGGTACAACAGGCCATAAAGCCATATTTTTACCCTCCTTATACAGTTATGTTATAGGATACTGCGCTAACTTCATTATCAAAGTTCTCAAAAGCAAAGCGAAGCGTCCCAACAATCCTCCACTGATCGGTTGTAATTATCCGCTCCGTCTCGATCTTCAAATGTCTTCTCCAGCCTCCAAGCCATCCCCTAGTAGAAACCATACAGATCTGTCCCTTTGTATTACTCGCGGGAGTCTTACAGATTTTCCCGTCTGCTTCAGTTAGACCCATTTCCTCCGAGACAATTAAGGGGATGCCGTAACACTTGGCTAACTCTCCAGTCCGAATCGTTGCCGAGGGACCATACTGATCGATCGTTTTTACCTCAGTTAACTCAACCATATCCAAGTAGGTCGCCATATCCACAACCGCAGCCAGATAATTCGGATTGATACCATAGACAGCCATTAACCCTCGCAGAAGAGCAAACTTGGCCGCAGTTATCGCCCCAGCAGCATCATTCTTATTAGCGGTATTGGTTACAATAGCCAGTTTCCGCAACCCATCCATAGCTAGATAGTTTTTCGTAGAGACTGGAGCTTCATCATCGAGATTGATATTACCAGTTGCAGCCGTTACAATATCCCCATTCAAAAGGACATTGTCAATCCCGTGAGAAGCGGAAAGCATTAGCTGATCTCGAAGGAAAGGCAGAATCGGAACTATTGAATCCTCTACCAACTCTCCAGAATACATCGAATGAATCGCAAACTTTTTCGCATTAAGCGTCACATTATCAGTCCCTGGAGAACTTTCGGGGAAATCAGCTTCATTATAGACTAAGCTCTCAGAAACCAGGTACATCTCTGGAAGAGTAGAAGAGATAGGCACCTTATAAGGATCACTTGGCATCTCCAGGAAGCGGAAAAGAGAAGCTATTTTAGCTTCTAACCGAATCTTTTCCCAGACTTCACTAGCAAAAGCAGTTGGGATATACTCCGCTCCTTCGGTCGCCGTTGCGGTACCAAGCGCTTTCCTAAGCTCATCCGAAACTGGCTTCCCTGAAGAGATCAGTATCGCCGAAAGAAGCTCATAGTCACCTAGGCTTTTAAACCCAGCCGACTCAAACTTAGAAAAGACTCTGATCTTAGCTCCAGTAGGAAATGGCAGACTCCCAGAATTTACCGGGATTTTCTCTACTGTAGCTCTTAGATCCTTAATCTCGCGCTCTAAAGCATCTTCCTTCTCTTGTCTCTTCCTCTCCTCATTTAAAACCGCAATCTTCTTTCCAACTCTTGCCTGAGCAATCTTCAGAAGAGCATCGGACTGCTCTTCTGTAATCTCCTCTAGGGTCTTCTCCACTTCAGGCTTCACCCCTTCAGGTCCTACTCCCTCCGGATTTTTCTTCTCAGCCATCTTGGTTCTAACCTCCTTTTTAATATAAGCTGGATATTCTCCATTAGTAATTTTTGATATTGTGAAAACCGCCTCCGGATTAGCTGGGACCGTTACCACCGAGATCTCCGCCAAGTCCCATCGGTTAAGCTTCCTGATTCCATCTGGAGTAACTTCCCCAACAATATCCGAGGTGGTACAGATTGAAAACGCAGAAAGAGTTCCCTGCTTAATCAACTCCCAAATTTCCTCGCAAAGCACCGTTCCCCTAGAGATACGAGCCTTAACATAGAGCCCATTAGGCAAAATACTAAGCTCCAGTACTCTACCAATAGGCTTATAAAGATCGTGGTTGTACAATAGAATCGGATTACGAAGATAGTTTTGGAGCCCCTCTCGAAAAGCCTCAGAGTGAATACTATCCCCAGTGCGATCTACGGTATCAGTAGAAGCAAATCCCTCTATAAGCCTATCCTCTTCCACAGACTTCTCACCCGTAAAGCCCTTGATTCTTCGTAACTCAGGACATATCTCAAGTCTAATTTTCGACACTTTCTATAACCCCCTTACCATTTCCGCCAATTATTTTAAAGCCCTTCTCTATTGAATACAACTGCCCAGAAATGCGAATATAAAATTCTAACCAACATCTACAACCATCATGAGCAGGAGGACCCCAATGACCAGAAGGGAACAAAGCCAAGAAAGGGATAGGATGTATCGAAGCATTTAAGAAACATTTATTACAGGTCCGATCATCCCCGACCACATTCCACTCCTTGAAAAGCACATCAACTACACCCCGTAAAGTTTCCCATCGAACCCCTTCTCTCGTCCCTGATAATATCTTTTCTAACTCTTCTAACTCTTCTAACTCTCCATTCTCATTTTTTCTTATCTTTTCTAACTCTCTATCCCCATCTGGACTTATCTTCCTAATCATCAAAGGATATGGAGTAGCGCCTTGCTCTTTAGGATGAGGTCCCAGCCCATATCTTTTCGCTCGAACTTCATCAGGCGTTAGTATTCCATACTTCAAATCTAAGTCATCTCGTTTCAACTCCATCTCTTCATCTTTAGCCAGCGGATTCTCGAATTTGTAGCGAAGCTGTTCACCACTCAAGAACATTGGAAGCAACTGAACCGAGATAAACTGTTCCACTGAAGCCAGTTTAGGAGCAACTGTATGCTTATTGAAAATCTTTTCCTCTTCATCGGAAGTTGCTCGGAAGCGATTATAAACCCCAGTCATCGAAGGCGGGACTCGGAAGACAGACAGTATCTCATCTCTATTAAAGTCTCTCAATTCCAAGAACTTAGCATCCGCAGGAGAAAGCGATATCTTCTCATATTTGAGTCCGTGCCCTAGTACCGCGATCTTATGAGCTTGCTGAACCCCTTTATAACTCTCTTCCCATCTCGCCCTAGCTTCATCAGCACTCTCTTTACTCAGACGCTGTTCAGAAGTAAGCAACCCGCCGGGAGTAGCATCATTCTGATAAAAACGCCGATTATAACTTTGAGCATATAAGTCCGTGGTGATAGGCAAAGTAGCTGCTTCAATTGCCGAGAAGCCATAATAATCATCAAGGGGATGCCAGCGCTTAAATTGAATTATCTCATCAGGCTTTAGAGCTAAATCTTCTTCATCAACTCGATAGATATATCCTAAGATAAAATCGCGTTCCGAAGGAATAATTTTTACTCGATGAGAGAAAAGCGGAATTATACCAATAGGGATTCCCCTAACATTTTTCAAAATAAACCAGTAGCACTGTCCAGTTAATTCTAGTGAACTAAAAGTATGCTCCCAGAGAGAATGTTGAGTCAGCTTTAACTTAGGATTAGGATTAGCAAGGAGAAGATCAAGTGGATGATCTTCAACTCCTCGCCACTCCTTGCCCTCTTTTTTCTGCACTTGTCCCATTACTCTGGCACAGCTTAAAGCAATAGTCGAAACACAAACATAAACCCAGTCTTCTTTAGTATAAGCTTCAGCTTGAGTCTTTATATCACAAAGAGTAGGAACCTCACCTCCTTGACTAACCCACCTATGCGAGGCCACAAAACCCGCGGGGTCTAATTTTTTCGCTAGCCAGCTTCTCACTTTATTAGCCAATCTCATTATTTTCCTCCTAGAATATTTGCAATCCTCCCTGTAAAGCCACCTCAAGAGCTTTTTCCACCGCGTCCAGAGTATCATCGTGCGCCGAGGTCGGAAACTCAACCCATTCTTTTATAAACTCATCAGTAACTTTTGCTGATATCTTAACCCGTCCATTCTCAAGATTGACCGCCATTGCCAAAAACCGCGATCTCTTATCCTTAGTAGTCTTACTCGCTCGGACCGGGAGCATAGTTGTCTCAAATAACTGCTGATAGGCCGCTATTTGATAGGCCTGACTTTCTATATTGATAACCACAGACTTCCATTCTTTAGAACTCTCTTCAATTCTTTTTACAACTTTGGGAAAGGAAAGACGAAACCTATCAATATCAAGTAGCCATATCTGGTTAGAGGAATCTACTCCTACCGTAGCAATAACAGTAAAATCCGCCTCTTCTTTTTCAGAAGTCGCGAGATCTACCCCTTGATATATCTCCAACTCGTCGCGAGAAGGTATCTGATCAGCTTCAACAATATCAAGCCATTCTAATTTAAGAACCTGTCCCTTTCTCGCCTCAGCATTATTTTCAAACTCCTGAAGAAACAAGGGAGTCCCCATATTTAGCTTAGTCAAAAGAAGTTTTTCTGCATCCCACCTTCCCGCCCAGAGGACTTGAGATTCTCCTACGATCTTAACATCCAAAGCTTTTCCTTCTTCATTATAGATATAGTGATAATCTTTAGGCCATCTGATAAAAGCCGACTCGATATCGGAAACCCAAAGCGGATTATGGATAAGATGTCCGTATAGATCGTCATAATGTTTCCTAGTTCCTACGACGATCTCCTGGCCATCAGGTTCCAAAAGAGGTAAGATAGTCCCAAAAAACCAGTCATAAGTCTCTTGTCTTCTAGTAGCGATCTTGGTATTCTCATTGTCAAGGATATCATCACAGACAATCAAGTCGAAATGTCCACCGGTAATAGAGCCAAGAACCCCCACTACTTCCACCGTAGGGTCTTTAAGCCTAAAATCCCTATTCTTAACCACAATAGCTTTATCGGTCCAAGTTTCTCCAACAAAGTCGCCAAAGTCCGCTTTTATCCGCTCATTTTCCTCAAGCTCTCTTTTTATAACTCCCAAACACTTTAAAGCTAGCCTCTGAGATTTACTAATTATAAGAACGCGAACATCCCGATTCTTTAAGATACGATAAAGCGGATAGGAAATTGTAAAAACCTCAGTCTTTCCGTGTCCTCTAGGAGCTAGCTTCAAAAGAAATTGATAAGGTTTAAGAGGTGGAATTGGATCTATTAAGTCAAACCAGCGAGCTTGATGAGGAGGAACCGGGATACCCCGATATTTGCGCTGGAGATAAGCAGCGCTTCTAGTCGCTATCAGAGAGGGCCGCAAGCTCTCTTCCGATCTCAGCAAGCTCTTTATCAGTAAAGTCCGTCTTCTCACTTATCTCCCCCCTTATAATGTCAGATGGTTCTCCTTTAGCTACTCGCTCGATATTGACCGCGGTTGCCAAAGCCCTGACCGCTTCAGATAAGCTCCGAGGCGGTAACTTCTCTAATCCAGCCAGAATTTGATCCTGGATTTTTACCGCTCCTGCAATATGTCGTAGATTCATATCTGCTATGGTTTCTATAACTTTCTCTTCTATCTTCTCAATTACTTTCTCATCTCTTCTCTCTGCTTCTCCTTCCCAGTTTTCCTCTAATTTCCATCGCCGAACTGTCCGTTTTGAAATTCCGAACTTTTCGGCTATTTCTGGACAACTTCGGTCATCTAAACTATACCAGTATTCAAATGCTTCTCGATGTCTTACTTCTCTCTGCATCAATTCCACCTTTAGGCTTTCCAAATTCCCAGCTTACTTGCTTAACTTCCGGGAGATCAAGAGGAAGTCCGATCGCATCTTGTAATGTTTGCAAGACATATGAAATCTCTTTCTCTTTTTCCCTTCGCTTCTCAGGCTTTCCTGTAAAAACCCAGGTTCGCATCTTCAATTCTTTTTCCAATATCTCAACTGATCGATAGAATCTTAAAGCCGAAACAAACTTAGGATTTCTTTTCTCAGACATAAGTGAGGGTTTCCTTTCTTTCTAAGTGTAGTAACTCATACTTTTTAGTTAAAGCTGAGATCAACCATCCTCTAGGATTCTGAATTAGAGTTGAGAGACATCTAAATTTAAACTCCTTGATATATTGATCAATCAGTTTATGATCATATAATCCAAGGAGTTTGTAAAAAAACATTTCTCTATCGGAAACAGAATCTGGGAAGCAGAAGTAGATTGAGATATCTTGCCACCGAAGAGCAAAAGCAGAAGCAAAATTCCTTCGATCAGAAGGAATTGCATTTGCAGGCGCCGGTACCTGTGCAATGCATTTTAAAGCAAGGGCCCCTTTATGGTATTCAGGCGATAGTGCAGCGCTATCCTCTGAATAGTGACTCTCCACAATTTGCTCTCTAGCCTGTGGATAATCGCTATCCCCTGAATAGTGACTCTCCACAGGCTGTGGATAAGTGTTATCCTCTGGATAGTGACTCCCCACAGGGGGAGCGGAGTTATCCACAGGTTTAAGGTAAAGGTTCAGGTAAGCCGAGTTTCTTATGATCTTGTGCTCCTCATAATCTTCTCTAA
>Ga0100403_1003978_pt1 | contig 10699 bp, 20 predicted proteins | sample CryGeymet201501t_FD_83663 | JGI IMG/M metagenome (GOLD analysis project Ga0100403, IMG submission 83663) | Groundwater microbial communities from Crystal Geyser aquifers in Utah, USA - Crystal Geyser metaG 2015-01t | ecosystem: Environmental > Aquatic > Deep subsurface > Groundwater | place...
CTTTCCTGGGATTTCCCGGTTCTCAAGTACATAATAGGCGTCTTGAGGCGTTTTTTAAGCTCTAAGACGGCTGTACGGGTTAAATCATCCAAACTATCATCAATTACAATAATTTCCTTGGCCTGGTAATAATTAACATCTACCGAAAGGATGTTATCAATAACCTTTTTGGGTCTATTGCAAGTCGGGACTATGACAGATACAACAGGCTGTTTTTGCCACATAACATCATAATAAACCTTACCATAATTCCAAGCCATGCGCTCTTGTGAATAATGTTTAATAGTTTCCCATGCTCTTTTACGACATTGCAGTCTTAATTTCTCATCCTCCATAAACATTTTCAACTTCTCTTTAAAATTATCCTCAGTAAATATAATTCCGTTTTTCCCATCCTCAATAATATCCCTGGCCATGCCTTGGGAAGTCGCCATCACTGGCACGCCTCTAGCCATAGCTTCTAATAATGGCAAAGTCCCAGTTTCTTTTTCGCCAGTTGAATATGCCACAAAAATTTTCATTTTCTTATAAAGGTCATCTTTGACATTCGAGGGCGACATGGCCGCTCGTCCTATATTACCCTTATATTCTAAATTAGTTTTATCAATACTTTCCCAGTATTTTGTGTCTTCAATATAACCTGAACCTAAAACTTTATAATTAAATTCTTTGGCCAATTCACAAATAATTTTTAAGTTTTTCCAAGGTACAACCCGGCCGATATAACCGATTGTATTTTCTTGAGGTGGATATTCTTGAATAAATGAATATCTGTCTAAATCTATGCCATAAGGTATCTGATAGACAGTATTATGCGTCATGTGGAGCTTATCAAATCCCCAGCGTGTAGCGATAGCCAAACCTTCAAAGTCCTTCCAGTCTGATTTATCCAAAGCATAATGATTATGATGAGTAAGTAATTTCGGAATTTCTTTATACTTTAAAGGCATAGCCATTATATTTCGCGCCGAGTGCCAGTATTGAGCGTGCCAAAAATCAATGCCATCTTTTAAAGCATCATCAAGTTCAACATAACTTGCCATACTCTCGCGCGGATGTACGCAGACAATCTTAAAATTAAATCTCTGCATACATTTGGCTTGCGTAATTGAGCGAGTTAAATTGCCGATTGCCCAACTTATAATATCTGGTGTTATAAGAATACGCATTAAATTATTTCTTTCTTATAGTTATTAAGCCAGGATTAGGAGCATAAATAGTTCGTGCGCCATTTGTTCTTCCCAAAATTTATTCATAATTTTTTATTTAATTCATCTCTATTCTTACCCCAAGCAATTAATTTTTTCTGCTGTAATAAAATAATATCAGTCAATTTTTCCTTTTCGGTTTTTAAAATATTATTCTGTATCTTTAATATGCGATACTCCTTATCCTCATTAAAAACCTTTTGGACAATGGTATTATTAAGATTTTTATAACATAATCCGCAAACTGAATATAACCTAATCTCTTCACCGGGCTCTAACCTCCCGATAAATTCATTCAGTCCATGATTTCGATAATTCCTTTGACAATATGAACAAAAACCTATCCGCATCATATTTTTATAGCTTTAATAATTACCCCTAACTCAATATGGGCTAAACCTTTAACCGCATGCATACCCTCAGATTTAATAAATGCTTTCCATAATGCATGGCTTCCTGGTTTCATTGCCCGGACAACACACTCCTCAATTTTAAAATTATTTTCAGTTAATAGTTTAAGAACTCCCGCCTGAGTATATCTCAAAAAATCATTTTCTTTAGGTTCATGAGTCGGATAAAGGAAAGGAAAAGTAATATAAAGAACGCCATTTAATTTTAGGGTTTTCCATATATTAAATAAAGCTCTGTATGGGTTAAAAATATACTCCATAACCTCAAGACAAAAAACTATATCATATTGCTCACCCGTTCCTGTATTACCTTCCTTTCCCCACATTTTATTCAAATCCATCATAAAATCTGGTAAATTATCTAATTTAGATTTTTCAATTAAATTATCTAAAATCCTATATTTATTTACATCCCAACTCTTAACCCTATCTTTAACCGGCAAGGCCGCGCCGCCCACATCTAAAACCCTGTCGGCTTTAATATCTAAAGTCTTTATATATGCTTCTAGCTGATCACGATACCATGACATGTTTTTTCTTACTATTAGACATCGTGCTTAATTTTATAATTAGCCGTTAAATTAATCGGATGTTCGTTAAATTCCTTATTCGATTCCCAAATCTGTTTTAAAAACTTAGGCGTATAACCAGACTTTTCGCAAGCAAAGATAAATCCAGCCAAATCTTTAGGCAAACACTTACCGCTAAAACCACCAAGCATTGGGAATACCGCTGTATGCATTTTATCCACTCTCGGATCTAAACCCCAGCCATCTCTAACGGTCCAATAATCCGCACCCAAAGCCTCGCAAGCCCTTCTAAATTCATTGGCAAACGTAACCTTCATGGCAAAATAGATATTTTCCATATACTTAGCGATTTCCGCGTCTTTACTAGACATTTGCCGGTAATGTTTAGTTGGCCCAGCAATAGGCACGATTATATCCATAATGTATTGACACGCATTTTTAGAACCACCCAGAATGAAAAATGGACATTCCTTTTCGTCATCATGGAACTTATAAGGCGACCAATACTTGCCCTCGCCCAGGTATTCAGGCGAAAAGACAATCAAACGGCTTTTTTCGTATTGTTCAACAAACCCCGGCCAAACTGTTGACCTGATCCAGGTGGGGATTTTAATTTCCTTTAAGACTTGTTCGACAATAGAAGTATCACATTCCCCTGATTCTTTCATGGGAGTAGGCACACAAATAACCGCTAAAATACACTTATTAATCTCATCCCAGGTAGTATTTGAATCCCCAAGGGCAATATCATAAGCTACTATCTCATAATGGTCTTTAAAGAATTTGACCATGCCTTTGCCGACATAACCTAACGCGCCGATTATTGCTATTTTTTTCATAAAAAAGAGGGGGGATAAATAAGATTATCCCCCTGGATTAAAAACATTATAAAGCTTAGGAGCATTAAAGATAGTTTCCTCATCTAATGCTTCTAGTTTGGCCTGTATAGTGGTTATAGGAAAACCTTTTGGAATTCGTATTAATATCCGCTGTCGCGCTCCGACAGTTTCAATATAATCATTATCCTGATCGCGAAAAAGGACTATATTTAATACTCCGGACCTAATAATTATTTTATTTATTTTGGTTAACATTTTTCTCTCCAGTTATCTGGTTAAAGATTTGTAAATACTGTTTACCCATATAATCTAAACTATTATCATTAAGATTGCAAGCTTCACCTACCCCGGCATAACCTTTATGCCAAACTTCCATGCCACAAGCTTTAGCCTCAACGCAGGTATTTGGACAAGCATCTGAATAACTTGGATATAAAAGCACATCAGCTTTCTGCATTAAACTAGCCATGCCTTCAGGCATAGTTATAATGCCATGATAAATAAATTGCTCGCCTCTAAAAAAATCAAAACCAGCGGCTATTATCTCGGGCGAAAACTGTCCAACTAGCCAGAGAATATGCTTAGGGTTTTTCAACCATTCTTCCGTAAACATATCAAAAGCTTCAGTCATGCGCTTATTCTCATCCCGGTTATATTGGATATACATGAAAATTTTATAATCTAGTGGATACGCTATCCTCATGGGCTTAAAAATTTCAGTATCAACCCCATTTAAAATCACACTTGATTTTTCCATAAAGCCAATATAAGAACCTATCCATTCTTTAGCCCATTTAGATTGGTAAATAATCCAATCAGACATACTGGCAAACTCCCGCATCCGTTCGTGTGGCGACATACGAAGATTCCTCGATTTTCTAGGCATATTATCCACTCTCAAAATTATCTTTTTACCCGCTCGTTTGGCTTCATAAATTTCCGACTTGTCGACAATAGTAACGCTAGAGATCAAGTACACATCACACTCCTGCCAACTATTAACCCACTCAACTTGGCCCTGTAGAGCCTTTTCGATATTCCGCCTAAAAGAATGTCCACCGCCTAAAATCTGCTTAGATATAGAAGGATTAAAAATTTTTATCATAACAATTTTGACATAATTGTTTACGTTTTATCTCAATTTCTTCATACAAGGGGTCATCATAAGTACCAGTATTATTTTTCGCCTCAAACTTATTTCCATAAATATCATAAAAAATATCTCTCTTAATTTCTTCACCACAAATTTCACATATAACCGAATTACCTAATTGTAATTTCCTTGTTTCAAACATTGAGTGCTTAATCATATCTTATATTTTCATGAATTAAATAAAATAATGTCTCTAACTCTCGCCAATAATCAAATTTATCAATCTCCCAGCTATGCCCCCAAAAATGAAAGTAATCATATAAACTTGTTGGGTCAATAACTTTTTCAAACAAATCTACACTCACATCAAACCAAACCTGACCCGCGTATTCCTGGCGGTTATAAACATGCGTACTGGTTATAATCTCAAAAGGATTTTCAGGCTTAAAAAGGTTTAAAACCTTAGTCGTTCGGGCTTCTTTATACCCCGCTTTCTTAACCTGTTCAATAACTTTCTTATCATATCTGCCCCTAGGGTAACAAAATGAATTTAGGGGCTTATTGATTAAATTCTCTAAATACTCTTTGCTATCCACCAATTCACTCCAGCAAGCATCATCTGACAAAGCCCTTAATATCTGGTGATTAACTGTATGCCCACCAATCTCAAAATGCTTAGCTATTTCTTGAATATCGCAATCTAGTAACTCACGATTATTACTGGGGATATAAAATATCCCTGGGAGTTTGTATTTTCTTAATAACTTCACCAACCTCAAATCACTAAGGCCACCATCATCCCAAGAAGTTATTAACTCGATTTTCTTCCCCAGTTTTGTTTTGACCCGCATATTTTTTTAATTCTTGGTCAATATACTCAACTCCAATAATCAAGTCTTTTTTCTTGCTATTAAGCTGTTGAATTATTTGGTCTATTTGCGTTTTTCTGTCGGGATAAAAAAATTTATCTTTAGCCAAAACTTTTAAATTTATATCAATCACTATTATTTCCCGACAATTATTATTCCTTATTTCTTTCAAAAGCTCCTGGCGATTAGGGCTATTAGGCTCGGTTAAATTTTTATTTTCTTTGTCGATAATTTTACTAAACATAGTCATAAATTTATAAGTTTAAAAACTAAATTGAATTTTAGGTTTTTTTGAGTAAGTATGTATGGCATATCGGCCAGCATCCATCAGGTGATCATTCTGCTTAACTGGCTCATCTAAATTCTTGCCATCTTTATCTACCTTCCAGCTATATGATTTTACTTCCTTTAAGGCATTTATGCTACTTTTTGTTATAAACCAAGCATAGGTCTTTATAATATCAATACCTTTTTTAACATCTTTGTCAGCGGGTTTAATGTTAAATCCAGCCTTATGTATTTCTTCAATCCTCTGTGGCTCGGCACTATCAGCGTATATCATGCTATTTTTAGTCATTTCGTTTAATCTAACCAAATCATTCAGTTTATCTATAACTTGGCTATTAGTCAGATGACTTTCATAAATAAGCTCATGCCAATAATATTTCTGGTCTTTAATGGATATTTTAATCAAAGCCGTAGGGTTATTGTAGCCAAAATCCAAACCATAAATAATCTCATCTGGATTTTTAGGCAATTCATCGCAATATTGCCAATGTAAATAAATCTTAGTTTCCGATATACCCCTTTCGCCTAAACCGTATATCCGCCAATAATTAGGATCAAGCCCTTGTAAAAGTTCAATCTCTTTAACTATAACTGGGTCTAAAAATGGATTATCCTTATAAGTTGATTTGATTAAACAAGCATCTTTACGGGTTAAAACCTTGTCATAAATCCAGTGGTACTCATCCGAAGGGTTAAAATCCTGCCAAATCTGTTTCTCGGTACGCAAATTAAGCTGTCTAAAATCCTCATAACTGAATTCATTAGCTTCATTCATCCATAAATACTGCCGTCTTCTGCCTCTCACTTTCTGCGGCTGGTCTATTGAGATAAATTCAATCTCATTAGTCTTATAATGGTAAGTCAGGTCAGTCCGATTGTGCTTCTCTTTCAGATAAATCTCTTCAGCTTTCATTATCTCAAAAAAATCCCGCATAGCCGTAGCCCGCAATGCTGGTAAGGTTTTTCTGCAAACAGTCAAGAGTACATTTTTTTTGGTCAATAATATCAGCAAAAATAACTGCGCTATCGACCAAGTTTTTGAACTGCCCCGTCCACCCTGATTTATAACAAGCCGAGTATTTTTTAAATACTCATTATAATTACTTTGGAATACTGTTGTCGCCGATAGGTTTAGTTTCATTCTTGACTATTTTAACCTCTATCTCACTAATCGTTTCATCCAGGCCGTACTGAATGCTCTGTTTCGGCATACCCTCCGTTCGGTTGGCTACAGCATAGAACTCGGCAAGGTCATTCACCATCTTCGCTACTCTCGAAAAAGCTCCGAGGGCGGCCATGGTCATCGTCTTCTTGTACTTCTCCCGTAATTCTCTTGGATGGTCGGGGTCTTGGTAGTCTCGGAATTCGTCAATGGTTAAGTTCTTAAAGTAGTTCATCCAGTAGCTAAAGGATTCTTGGTTCTTCGGTCTTCCCCCAGCGTTGATCAACTCTGGGTGGTCGCCAAAACCGCCTTTGCCTTTTGGGTTGGGAATCTTCTTAACCTGTTCTGTGGTTAATTCTCCCATAAATTATCCAGCTTTAATTACTATCTCACCAGGATTAGATGGAGGTAAATGAATATCGGAACTATGATTTCTACAATTAATTGAGCCACAACCATTATGCTTTATTGCAGTAGAACCATTCTTCTTGGTTCGCCATGAGAATGGCTTAAGAATCTTTGGACAATGTAGCTCTAAATCAACCTTCGGAGGTGGTAAAATGACCTTCACATGGTACTTCCACGGTCGCTTGCACTTCGGGCATAGATCCCACTCACTTGATTGTATTATTTTTTTATTCATATAATTTTATTATCCAATTATATTTACTTTGTTTTTTGGTCATAGGTTTGATCATAATTTCTCTACTGTCTTAACCCTATTGGATACCTTTATTTTCTCAAAGCAGTAGGGACAATCAATGGTAAACCCTAGAGATTCCGAATCATCCTATTCCCTTAATTCCTTGGCATCAAAACCCCAATCAATCAATAAATAAATCCTTATCAAAATTAACCAATAAATCCCAATCCCAATCGCCAATATTTCTATTAAGCCTTATATTAAGTTCTTTTTCTTTTCAGGCGAAATCAGCTTGTCTATTGGTATATTTATTATCTCCATCGTCTTGAAAGTGCATAAACTATAGCTATTGGCCAAAACATAATTAACCAAAAAAGCAACCAAAACCATGAGCCCCGCTTGCGGGAATTCGCTATTTTAATCTCTTGAACTTGTTTTTCCATATTGTCGTCAATTAATAATTAAATTATATATTAAATAAGTTTCCTCTGCAATTCTATTTTAACTGTTTGTACCCAACTGTATATTCTGAAGTGGCGTTTTTCAAAACATTTAAGATAATTTCCTTTTGAGTATATTTCATAAAATCTCTACCGGTTCATTAATCCACTTGGTATTGAAGCCAGTCGTTAAAATATCAAAATGATTGTTTCCAAAGTGTTTATTTAGTCTATCAGCCACGACATACACCACGCCCCGGATCTTAACTTTACTACCTAACTTTAAGGAATTATTAGCCACTATCGGGAAAGGTGGATTACAGAAATTAACTCCTGACATAGCCCCTTGGCAAGAAGTAGGATCGGTCTGGCTAGGGATTGCCTGATAGGTGGTTATTATCGCCCTAATTACCTTAGGATTAGTGGTTTTTTGGGCTTGTAGGGGCTTTGTGAGGCAGGAAACATAGGAAAGGGTACAGAAGTCGGTTTCGGTCATACTAACGCTTAAAACTGATTTTGGGGCTTGGGGAAATTCATCTGAAATTGTTTTAAATTCTTTAATAGAACTAATCAGAGTCAGAATATACAAAAAACCAACAAATATCATTATAGAAAAAACAATGTTCATTAATAAATTACTATTAAGAAACTTACCTCTTAATTGATTATTTAACTTTTTCCAGTAATTATGTTCTGGTTGTAATTCAAGTAAAGATATTGCTCGGACTTTTTTGTAAAACTTCTTTTCTTGGTCTTTTGACATAACCTGCTCGCAGTTGCATTTCATATTATTCCTTTATCTTAATTATTTTAGGTTATGGATCGACTGGCGATTAGTAAGCTATAGGTCGAGGATTTTAAAAGGGGGTAAAGCCTGTTAAAATCTAACCTACCAATCACCAGCCCATCTATACTGACTTAATTTCTTTAGTGTAAAAGTTTATAAAATCAGGAGCTAAACATTCATAAATCTGCCGCATACCATCAATTTTATTTTTAATAACCGCTTCAATCAATTCCTTGAATTTACCCATGCACCAAACTTGTACGCCTTGGGTATTAAGATATATAATTTCACCCTTGTCTTGCCGTTCAATGCCCCAAGCGATTAATCTAATTAGCGATTGCTCGCCTCTAAGCTCCTGATAAAGCCTGGTAATTTGTCCTAATGAAATTGGATCGTAGTATGACATATAATTAAAAGGGAATTTCTTCTAATGGAATTTCCGATACTTCATCAGCTGGATTAAAAGCTGGGTTACTGACAATCTTTTTTTTTAACGGCATATCTTTAGGGGCCACATCAATCCTTGGAACTATCCCATTTTTAGCGTTTCTAAGCAGGTTATAGAAATAATTAAATTTAGCCTTAATTTGTAAATCAGTAACTTGGCCGCCTTGACCTTCGTATATTTGAGCCACGCAATTTAAAGCAGTCTGGGCGGCATATAATCTATTCTTGGTTTCCCAGACTTCAACCGCAACCCCAGGGACGGGTGTTTGGATTATTGGTTTTTGAGTAATTGATGTTGGTTTTGGGTTCCATTGAGCGTTAGGATAACCCCGTTCATTTAAACATTCACCATTTACTTGATCGCAAATCCAATCAGGCATTTTAGAGCCTGGAACTTTTTGAGAATTTTGGCTCATTGAGCCGCCACATATTTTGCATTGCATATAGTTAAAAGTTATTAATTGAATTATCGTCTTTTTTAGAAATATAATTGGGGTTTAAACTATCCGGCTTTCCGCATAATATCCAAAGTAGGATACTAAAATCTGATATTTTAGACTTTTCCCATTGAATTGGCTGGGATAATTCGATTGGTTTGATTTGCCCTATATGATCTTTTATATCAGCATCAACTTCTGATTGAGTTTTGTATATTTTCATATTATTATTTCTTTAAAAGCCATTCAGCTAAAATCTTTCTGACTAATTGTGAAAAGGTTTTACCTTCTTTAAGCGCAATCATTCCTAATTTCAAAGCGTCTTTTTTATTCATAACCACATGCTTTGAAGTAAAATTTGGGTATTTAGTCCAGTCCATAGGTTTAATTGTTATAAGGGTAGTATACACCCTGCCACCCTAAAAGTCAAACCCTATGTTTATTGGGGTTTTATGGAATGGTTAAAATTAACCTGTTGATAACTTTTATTTAAAATACAATATCCTTGCAATATCTAAGGCTTTATGCTGTAATACCCAATGAATTGCCCCTCGATGGGCAAGACGCCCCAAGTGTACGACCTGATTTGTTCAGGTGGCGGTCTTTGGGTATACCAAAACTGTTGTTCGAGTTTATCTGAAAAATAACCAAACTAAACCCAGGATAACCAAAAGCATCCATAACCATTTGTAATTGTAGTATTTTATTATTTCCAAGTGGTTTTTATCTATAATCCGCCACCTGGAAAGTCGTTTATTAAGTTGGCGGGCGGTTGGTATATCATTGTTTTGTATTCTCTGGCGATTATCAGCGTCTACAGCTCCAGCAATATCCTGACCTAACTGAGCCTCTAAATCCACCTTCTTAAAACCAGAAAGTTTACTTATATATTTATTAATTAATTAATAAAAAAGTTTCATATCTGGGTAAATTGCTTTATCTTTCAGAAAAAAGTCCTGATATATTTTGGCTATTTTTGGAACATTCTCAATGGCGATAATATCATGAGTATCACCCCACAACTTTCTATTACTACCTATATCTGAATATAGATTAAGTATTTTCATTCTAAAAGCAATTTTTGTAATTCTAAAAGTCTTTGTTTAAGGGCTTTTTCTAATAAAAGTAATTCACTTACTGAAATATGATATTCCGATTTTGCTTGAATTTCTAAATACTTAAATCCTTTCTCTCCTAGTTGATTTATTTTAAATTCACGATACCAAGCGCCCTTGTTATCTCCATGGCGCTGGTGGTCAGAAAAGCAAAGACTGTCGGCATTATTTTCGTTGTATCTTAGGCCTGGGTTTGAGCCTTTAGTAAAATAATGACTGCAATGGAGTCTTTGCTTTGAAATTTCCCTAAAAGATTTATGGCATTTGACACATTCCCAATTATCTCTAGTTCTAATAATATCCGAAAAGATTTTATCCATTCGACGCTTAATTTTGCCTTGTTCACTTGTTAGGGGCAGGGGTTTCCACATACTAGAAAAGTTTTTTAGTTTTTTTGAAAACCACAATATATTCTAAGTGGGGGTTAAATA